>MDSV01216110.1_pt1 | contig 13632 bp, 17 predicted proteins | sample 810851 | NCBI WGS metagenome assembly MDSV01 (sample SAMN05326640, study PRJNA326480) | marine metagenome | isolation source: seawater | place: Atlantic Ocean: North East | collected 2012 | reverse complement strand
TTACCTTATGATTTATTATTCTTATGGGATAGTATTGGTTCTGTACCTTGTGAAATGTCACTTAAATCAAATAAAAATAATAATGAATGGAATGCTGGAGCTATGTCAACCCAATTTGGAAATAATGTTAACCAAAAAGTTACATTATCAAGAAAAGAGTCTTCTCCCTTTACAAATACTTTAGTATGTGTAAATAAAGTTTGGACACTAAAACCAGAATCACCAATGGGGCAACCTAAATTAATGAATAAAGGTGGTTATGCAATGTGGTTTGATTCAACATTTGTAGTTACATTTGGTAATATAATGTCTGCAGGAACATCTAAAATTAAAGCAATTAAAGATGGTAAGCAGGTAGAATTTGCTAAACGAGCTAATTTACAAATTGACAAAAACCATATTAATGGGGTTACTACAAGAGGTAAAATTGTAATGACTCCTCATGGTTTCATCAATGATGATCCTAATGAACTTAAAGCTTATAAAGATGAAAATGCAAAAGATTGGGCTAAAGTATTAGGTGGGATTGATTTTGATGTAGTAGAAGAAAATGAAGAAGTTAGGGATATTTCTCATTACGAAAAAGAACCAGAATAATTAATGAAGCACAAAGAGTTATTTAAACTTCTGGACGAGGTCCAAGAAGGAATGGAGACACCCACCTTAAAGAAGCATGATAGAGTTCTAGTAATAGATGGTTTAAATCTATTTTTTAGAAATTTTGCGATGTTGAATATGGTAAATCCAGATGGGGTGCATATAGGAGGACTAGGAGGTTTTTTAAGATCTTTAGGTGCTTTAATCAGACAGATCCAACCAACATCTGTCTATTTAGTGTTCGACGGAGCGGGTTCATCCACCAACCGAAAGAATCTGCTCCCCGAATACAAATCTGGTAGAGATTTACAAAGAATTACTAATTGGGAAATATTTGAAGATTTAGATGATGAACATGATGCTAAAGTTGACCAAATAGTACGTCTAATCCAATATTTAAAAATGTTACCTGTTAAGGTAATATCATTTGATAAAATGGAAGCTGATGATGTTATAGCCGTGTTAGCTGACAAATTAGAAACAAATTATAATTCAAATGTATTTATAGTATCTTCAGATAAAGATTTTGTTCAATTGGTTACTGATAAAACTATATTATATAGACCAATGGAAAAAGAATACTATACTAGAGATACTGTAAAAGAAAAATTTGGTTGTTTATCTTCTAATTTTATTCTATATAAGACACTTTTAGGGGATAATTCAGATAAAGTTAGAGGAGTAAAAGGTTTAGGTGTAAAAGGCATTTATAAAAAATTCCCTGAATTACAAAATCAACATTTAACATTAGATGACATTTTTGACATATCTGCTAGGAAATTTAAGGAGCACGTTGTATATTCAAGGGTGGTTCAGGAACAAGATAGATTAGAAAATACCTATAAAATTATGGATTTATCTAATCCAATGGTAGATGAAAATGAAAAAGAATATCTTGATAAGATTATAAAAGAACAAGTACCAGAATTAAATAGTGCCCCTTTTATAACTTTATATGAAGAAGACAAATTAGGAGGAATGATAAGAAATTTAGAATATTGGTTAAGAGATAATTTTTCACAATTTAAGTTATATAGTGAATGACATTACAGAAGTTAAATCAATATGGGCATGAATTTCAAATAAAGGTTTTATCTTCTTTATTAACACATAAAGAATTTTTAACAAATATTCATGACATTATAGATGAAGAGTATTTTGAAAATCAAGCTCATAGATGGGCTATTAAAGAAATACTTAGATATTATGACAAATATCATACTACCCCTTCTTTAGATATTTTAAAAGTTGAATTACAAAAAGTAGAGAATGATGTACTCCAAGTATCCGTTAAGGAACAATTAAAAACCGCTTATGTTGCCTCTGATGAAGATTTAGAGTACATACAAGAAGAATTTACTAATTTTTGTAGAAATCAACAATTAAAAAAGGCATTAATGTCTTCTGTAGATATGTTAAAAGCAGGAGATTTTGATGGTATTAGATTTTTAATTGATGGTGCTTTAAAAGCAGGTAGTGATAAAAATTTAGGCCATGAATATGAAAAAGATATTGAAGAAAGATATAGAGTAGATAATAGAAGAACAATTCCTACCCCTTGGAATAAATTTAATGAATTACTTCAAGGAGGATTAGGTAATGGAGATTTTGGATTAGTATTTGGTAATCCTGGTGGTGGTAAAAGCTGGTGTTTAGTAGCAATGGGAGGTTATGCTGTAAAATTAGGTTATAATGTTTTACACTATACTTTAGAATTAGGAGAAGATTATGTTGGAAGAAGATATGATGCTTTCTTTTCTAACATACCAGTAGGTGAAACAAAACATCACAAAGAAAAAATAGAAGAAATTGTACCTCAATTAGAAGGTAAATTGGTAATTAAAGAATTTCCAACAGGAAAAGCAACAGTATCAACAATTGAATCACACATAAAAAAATCTACGGATTTGGGAACCAAACCAGATTTAGTACTTATAGATTATGTTGATCTTCTTTCATCAAAAAGAAGAAATCGTGAGCGTAAGGATGAAATTGATGATATTTATACTAGCACAAAAGGATTAGCTCGAGAATTAGATGTTCCTATCTGGTCAGTATCTCAAGTTAATCGTGCTGGTGCAAGAGATGAAATAATAGAAGGCGATAAAGCAGCTGGGTCTTATGATAAGATGATGATTGCTGATTTCGCCGCTTCCCTTTCTCGTAGGAAAGAAGATAAAGTTAAAAACACTGGTAGATTTCATATTATGAAAAATTGGTACGGTATGGACGGTTTAACCTATTCAGTTATAGCTGACACTTCTACAGGTCATTTTGAAGTAAATCAATATAACCCCGATGCTGAGATAGACGATACAATGGTTTCTTCTCACCGCTCTAATTCATATGATGTTGATGTAGACAGAGGTGAAAAAAGCAAAATGTGGCAAAAATTTAACCAGTTCAACCTTTAAAAAATTAAAAAATGGCAAAAAAATCCCTTATCAAAGAACGAATAGTATATAAACCTTTTGAATATCCAGAAGCGTTTGATTTTTATATGAAACAACAACAAGCACATTGGCTGTGGACGGAAGTACCAATGATGGCTGATGTAAATGATTGGAAACAAAATTTAACTGATAATGAAAAAAACATTATTGGTTCAATTTTAAAGGGATTTGCACAAACAGAAACTGTTGTAAATGATTATTGGTCAACATTAGTTACTAAATGGTTTAGAAAACCAGAAGTTATTGCTATGGCGGTTACTTTTGGTTGTTTTGAAACTATACACGCAGAAGCTTATTCTTTATTAAATGAAGAATTAGGATTAGATAATTTTGCTGAATTTTTAGAAGATGAAACCACAATGGCCAAAATTGAAAATTTAATGAATGTTAGAGATGAACATGATGGTACTCCTAACTGGCACGAGAGAGCAAAATCATTAGCCATATTTTCAGCATTTACAGAAGGGGTTAATTTATTTAGCTCTTTTGCAGTTTTATTATCATTTAAATTAAGAAACAAATTAAAAGGAGTAGGTCAAATAGTTGAATGGAGTATTAGAGATGAATCTTTACATTCTAATGCTGGTTGTTGGTTATTCAGAACTTTATTAAAAGAAAACACTGAATTAGACACTCCGGAATTGAGAGCGCAAATTGAAGAAGCCGCTAAATTATCTTTAAAATTAGAATTAGATTTTATTGATAAAGTTTATGAAATGGGAGATTTAGAAGGTTGTAGTAAATATGATTTAACATCTTTCATTAAACATAGAGTTAATACTAAAATGGGTGATTTAGGTTATGATCCTATTGTTAATGGTATTGATCAGGAAGCAGTACAAAGAATGAAATGGTTTGATAATTTATCAGCTGGAAAACAACATACTGACTTTTTTGCAAATAGAGTTACAAATTATAGCAAAGGTGTTCAAAATTGGGACGCCGCATCCATATTTTAAATATGATTATAGTAAAAATAAAAAAAGGTGATAATTTCCAAAAAGCACTAAAGCAATTTAAGCATAAAGTGAATAAATCTAGAACACTAAAAGAATTTAGATCTAGACAGGAATTTGTTAAACCCTCGGTTATTAAAAGAAACCAAAAACAAAGGGCAAAATACATACAAAATTTAAAAACATTAGAGCAAAATGGATAATAATATTTACGCAGATTATTCTGATTGGCAAGCCGGAAAAGACTATCCAGATTGGATGGACGAAGTTGCTTTAGCAACTATTTCCAAAGGATATTTACTTCCTGGAGAAAATGTAAAAGCAGCTTATAGAAGAGTAGCTAAAGCATCAGCCACAAGACTTAAAAAACCAGATTTAGAAAATAAATTTTTTAAAATTATATGGAAAGGTTGGTTAGGATTAGCTTCTCCTGTTATCTCAAATATGGGTACAGAAAGAGGGATGCCTATTTCTTGTTTTGGGGTTGATACTCCAGATTCAATCAGAGGTATAGGGTTAACTAATGCTGAATTAATGAAACTTACTTCCCAAGGAGGTGGTGTTGGAATTTCAGTATCAAGAATTAGATCTAGAGGAACTCAAATTTCAGGTAATGGTAAATCTGAAGGTGTAGTTCCTTGGTGTAAAATATATGATTCAGCTATTATAGCTACTAATCAAGGTAATGTAAGAAGAGGAGCAGCATCTGTTAATTTAGATATAAACCACCCAGATATAGGAGAATATTTACAAATTAGAAGACCTAAAGGTGATCCTAATAGACAATGTTTAAATCTACATCAATGTGTTGTTGTAGATGATTTCTTTATGAGAAAATTAGAAACTAGAGATCAAGAAGCTATGCGTTTATGGGCTGAAGTACTTAAGTCCAGAATGGAAACAGGTGAACCTTACATTATGTTTAAAGATAATGTTAATAAAAATAATCCTATAGCATATGCTTTAAATAATTTAGATGTTACTATGACTAATATCTGTACTGAAATTACATTACATACAGATGAAGAACATAGTTTTATTTGTTGTTTATCTTCTCTTAATTTAGCTAAATGGGATGAATATAAAGATACAGATACAGTAGAATTAGCTACTTGGTTTTTAGATGGTGTAATGCAAGAATTTATTGATAAATCTGCTGGTAAGGATTCATTAGTAAGAACTCATAATCATGCTAAAAAAGGTAGAGCATTAGGGTTAGGTGTTATGGGATGGCATACATTTTTACAACAAAAAGGATTACCATTTAATTCTGTAGCATCAACAGCTCATACTCATAATATTTTTAGTTCTATTAGAGATCAAGCTGAAAAAGCTAGTAGAGACTTAGCTGTAGAATATGGAGAACCAATTTGGTGTAGAGGTACTGGTATGAGAAATACCCACTTATTAGCAATTGCTCCTACAGTTTCAAATTCAGTTATTTGTGGTGGTATTAGTGCTGGTATTGAACCTTTACCTGCTAACATCTATACTTTTAATGGTGCTAAAGGTACTTTTATTATAAAAAATAAAGTATTAGAAAGTATATTACAAGAAAAAGGAATGGATAAAGATAGATATTGGGATCAAATGCTCGAAGATGGGGGTTCAGCTCAAAATCTACCAGATGATGTTTTATCTCCACAAGAAAAAGAAATGTTTTTAACATTTCCTGAAATAAATCAGTTGGAGCTTATACGACAAGCAGCCATTAGACAAAGATATCTTGACCAAACTCAATCTCTTAATATGTCATTTGATCCTAATGATTCTCCAAAATGGATAAATCAAGTGCACCTAGAGGCATGGAAGCTTGGAGTAAAAACACTCTATTACCTAAGAACTGACAGTGTGATAAAAGGTGATTTAGGTTCAAGACAATCAGATTGTGTGGCTTGCGAAGGATAATAATATGTATAAGATGCAATTTGCACAAAACCCGGTCGGACAGTTTTCTTTATGTCTAACTTAATTCAATAATTTTATGGATTTATTAAAGAAAATAGGTTCTTGGGCTGATGCTTTAACACAAATAGGTATCAGCATAATTGCACTCGGAGTAGTATTTGAAGTACTATTTAAAGGAGTTAATATCCCTTTTTGGCCTAAAATCACTGTAGTAGATAATATTATGGTAATTCTAGGATCATTGAGTGCAGAGGGACTACTAGGGTTAGTAGGTGCGTTTATTTTATATCATATTCTAAAAAAGAAAGGATAACAACAACGCATATAAGCAACTGAAAGGGACCTTAACAGGTCCCTTTTTTTTGTTACCTTTTGCACTATCTTCAATATTTATCATCAAAAATATTAAACTATAAAAAATGAGATTACTACTACTAATTGTTTCATTCATCTTCTGCACTAATAGCGTGCAGGGCCAATTTTTTAAAGAGTTATATGACGATTTCTTAAAGTATGGTACAATATATGCAGCTGGGGACATCAGAAATGCATATGAAAATTCCAGAAAAGACTACTTCGTAGAAAGACCAGATGATGGTGATTTGTACGCGATACCAAGAGTAGTAGAAGTAACTGAATATTTTGATTTTGACTACAGATATGGAGTTGGTATAAGAAAATTAGGTAGATTTGGATATGAAAGAAAACCTGATAATTTCTGGACAGGTAATCAATTTAGAGAAAATGTACAAGCATTATCAGCACCAACTTCTGCGGTAGATGGATTCGAATATTTATTCCATTATGAAAAAGAAAGATTAAGAGGTGAAGAATGGAATAACTGGAGGTATTTTTTACGTCACACTGGAAAATATCATATAGTTAAATGGGAACAAAGAAAACAAGGTGCATTTGATTTTGAGTATTCATCCGCTGAAGTAAGAGCAAGATTACCAATAGGAAAAAAATTCAGTATTAGTGCTGGTGCTATTTATAGAAGCCACCAAAGAGCATATGGGTATAATCCTATAGAAATATGGTTAAATGAAATTGAAGTTATAGATGGAGAAGAATATCCTGCTAATCCTTGGTATACTTTAGGGTATGATTATGGTTATACAGATCATGCAACAACTTATACGGATTTAGAAACGGGTGAAGAAAGATTTGATTGGATTTGGAGAAATGAACAAGGAAATATAGTAGCTTATTCAGATTTAGATTTTAGAAATACAGTCTTTAGAGATTTAATTAATAGATTCAATAATGAAATTTGGGATGATATTGATGCTTTTGGTGTTATTTCACCTATTATAGGAGCAGATTTTTACCATTACAAAAATAATTTTTGGTTACATTCCTATGTTAATTATTTACCAAAATTTCATAAGTATGTTAAAGGTGATGAAGATTTTAGTTACTTAAATAGAAATAACTGGGGTAAAGGTGGATTAAAACCTGATTCTGAACCTGAACAATGGGTTGATTATCAAGTTGGTCTTAATTTTGGATGGAAAGTAGGAAAAAATATTGGAGTATTTGCATCGGGCGAATATAATAAAATGTGGAGTACTAAGTTTTTTAACTCTACATTTGGAATAAATTATACATTTAAATAAAAATGGCAAGAAAGGTAAAAGAAATATCTGAAGATACGGGTTTAGGTATTGATATCGATGGTGATGGAAAATCAGATTTTTCAGTAAATCTGAAAACCCTTGGAATGTTATTAGTAGGAATTGCAACTGTAATAGGTATGTGGTTTACTCTACAAGCAGACATTGAGGAAGCTAAAGAACTTCCAGCACCTGTTATTGATAGAACAGAATATGACCTTAAAGACGAATTAATACGTCAAACAATAATGGATACTCAGGATGACGTTGATAAAATTTTAGAAGAATTAGAAAAAATTGATGAACGTTTATATGAGTTACAGAAAAATAGGTAATATGAAAAACCTTTTATTTATTTTATTATTACTATTTCCTATTTTTTCATATTCACAAGAATGGATAGATGATAGTAATTTTGAAGATATTATAAATCATAAAGAAGCCTTTGGAGATGATGAAGTTAGTATAGTAGTTATCGAATTTTGGGCTAAGTTTAATGAAGCGAATGCTTTTCCTGATTGGGAAAAGATAACTGGAGCTAAATATTATAGAGTTGATATTGCAAAAGCTCCTGTGGCCAAAAAGAAATATAGGATAAGAATGGCCCCTACTTTATTAGTCTTTTTAGATGGATCTAAAGAAGATGATTTCAAAGCTGGATTAGATTTGGAATGTCCTGTAGATTTAACTGAATTGCAAGAATCAATAGATGATGCCAAAAAAGCATCCCAATTTTAATACAATGAAAAAATTATTATTACTTTTATTAAGTGTTTTTCTATTAAATGGCTGCTCCAAAGAAGAAGAAGTAGTTTTAGAACAATTATTTGAAATTAGTTTAGATGGAGAATCATTTGATCCGTATGAAAGATACTCAGTAGTAAATACCTTTGGGGGTGAATTAATGGGAGCAGACGGAAAATTAAAAAAGATATTTATACTTTATTTACAAATAGATGATGGAAATCCTAGATTAGATAGACAACATTTTGCTCTATATTGTCTAGATTCAGATGCAAATGATGATGGTGAATTATTAGATATAGGAACTTATACTTGGGAAGCACCAGATAGTAAATATGCTGGAGTAGAAATACCAGGTGATGGTGAATATATCGTTTGGAATGAAGTGGTAGTACAAGATGCAGGTCAATTAGGTGGAGCTCATAGTGGTTTAATTTGTTTAACCGCTGAAGGAGAATTTTATAATCCTTACATCCAAAGAACAATGACAGTATCTATGAAACTAGAAAACTTTCCAATCGGAGTAGATATTACAGCTACACCATATGGATATTTGTTGAACTAAAATTTAACCTAAGGGTTTCAAATTTATGGAAAAAGAAAAAACACAAAACGAACACGCTATGGAATCCTTACATCGTAAACAAAGGGCTGCGCAAAGAAACAGATTTGTAATTACAACTGTTGTTTTAGGTACTTTCTTTTTGATTATGTTAGGTATAGGGCTTGCCATATTAGGGCCAGGCCAACATGCCCCAGACATTAATCAAGAATGGAAGGAGATTTTGTTATTGGTGTTGGGTGCCTTTTTAGGTTCCTACTCTAGAATTATAGATTTTTGGTTTAACGCAAGTGATGAAGATGGAGTTCCAGGTTGGTCAGAACCAACATCTGGTCCTTCAGGACCCAATTATTGTGATAATTGTGGTGATAAAATAGAATATAATGGTAAAAAAGAATCATCTGGTGATGATTGGTAAAATAATAAATTTATGAAATTAGAAGTTATTAGATTTAGTTCTCAAAAAGATTCCACATTAGGAATGGTTTTTGATGTTACAAATGGTAGAAAGTTTTTATGTTTCACTTTAGAAGATGAAGCAAGAAAAACAAAAATAAAAGGTGAAACTAGAATACCTTCAGGGGTTTATACTTTAGGGTTAAGAACTGAAGGTGGTTTTAATGCTAGGTATGCTAAGAAATTTGGTTCAATGCATAAAGGAATGATACATGTTTTAGATGTACCTGGGTTTGAGTATATATTATGGCACGTAGGAAATGATGATGAAGATACTATGGGATGCCTTTTATTAGGAGATACCTCACAACAGAATATAACCAAAGAAGGTTTTATAGGAGCATCAACAGATGCATATAAAAGAATATATCCTCCAATAGCTAACGCCATAGCATCAGGACAAAGTGTTCGTGTAAAATACACGGATTATGATGATGGTATAATATTTAGTTAAATTATTTGCCTTCATAGGTTATCCTTTTTATATTTATCGACATGTACAAATACAATGCAAAACTAGATAGAGTAGTTGACGGTGATACTGTTGACGCTTTAGTTGATTTAGGATTCGACACTTGGAAAAAGATAAGAATCAGAATGGCTGGAATTAATGCTCCAGAATCAAGAACAAGAGATTTAGAAGAAAAAAAACGTGGATTAGCCGCTAAAGCTAGATTAATTGAACTTCTTGGGGATGGTAAGTTTATATTAGAATCTCATGGGGTGGGCAAATATGGAAGATGTTTAGGAAGTCTTCACATGGGAGAAGAAAACATAAATAAAACACTAATTAAAGAAGGACACGCTACAGAATATCATGGGGGTGCTAGATAACATAAAAAAAGGATTTTTTCCTTTTTTAATAGCTTTTTCCGCACTATCAGTTAGTGCGTCTGCTGCTTTCTATTCCGTATATGGATTAAGCAAATTATTTGCTGGGGCACAATTCGAAGTTATTATAATGGCAGGTTCATTAGAAGTAGCTAAATTAGTTACAGCTTCTCTATTATACCAATATTGGGATTCAATTAATAAAATCCTTAGAACTTATTTAACTATAGCTACTGTTATATTAGTTATTATTACTAGTATGGGTATTTATGGATTTTTAAGTGCGGCTTATCAAGATACATTTAATCAATTAACAATTGTTGAAAACGAAAAAAAGTTTATTCAACAAAAAGTAGATTTTTACCAAACAGATTTAACAAGATATGATAAAGAACTTCAACAAATACTGGACAATATTAGTACTCTTTCTAATGCCAAATCAAGATCCATACAAGTCAAGGACACCAGTGTGGTTGGAGGCGTTCGAAACACCATATCCACGTCTGAGCTACGCTTGGCACAAAATCGTATTAACGTTGAAGAAGAAAATAGGAAAAATGTACAAGTAAAACGTGAAGTTGTTGCTGATTCTTTACGTAAATACCAACGTGAAGTACTAGAATTAGAAAATAACACCGAAGTAGCTGGTGAATTAGGTCCCCTAAAATATCTAGCAGGACTTACAGGTACCCCAATGGATAAAATTATTAATATTTTACTATTAGTAATAATATTTGTATTTGATCCTTTAGCTATTTCTTTAGTTGTTGCGGCTAATTTTGCTTTTGTAAAAGCATTCCCAAAAAAATCATATAGAGAAAATTTATATGGTGAACAAGTAGAAGTTAAAAAAGAATTAACTGAAGAAGAAAAAAAAGAATTATATATTAAGGAACATGGAAAACATTGGTCAGCTGAAGAAGATAAAATTATTAAAGAAGTCCATGAAGAAGAAGAAGAAGAAGAATTTGAAGAATTAGATATTAATGAAGATGGTGTTATTGATGCAGAAGAAATAAATTATGCCAAAGAAAAAATACAAGAATTAGAAAATAAGTTAAAATCCGGAGGTATTTCAGGATGGAGAATAAATAAAATAAATGCTGAAATAGATAGAATTAAAGATCTCCTCCCACCAGATGATGATTTAACTAAAACTTATTAAATGGATTTAAAAAAGGTTGTACAAATAAGATGTCGTTATAAAGATTTTATTAAATTCCCAAGATCAGAAGATTATTCTATGTTTTATGTAGACAAATCCAATAGTATGGGTTTGGTAAAAGATCTAGATCAAATAACTTATTACATAAATAAAGAACTTCCTGATTGGGATGATGCTCCTACTATAACAGATGTTTTTAATAGGTTTAAGGCAAATTCTTTTTGTCTTTTATTTTATTATAAAAAACAATGTATAGGATGGAATTGGGGCAATCCAAATTTTACCCTAGATTGGATAAACACCTACCAGGAATTACCTGAAGGGCATGCTTATGGGGGAGGATGTTATGTAACTAAATTAGTTGAAAGACCATTTAGTGCTGGGTTTATAAATTATAACATGTATTATGAGCAAATGTTAACTAAATACAAAACATGTTATGGTTATTGTGATGATTGGAATAAGGTTGCTATAAAACTAAATTTCAAAATGGGTTGTCATCTTCATAATTTTATTTTGGAGAAGTAAAAATAGGTTCGTATATTCGTCAGTATGTTTGATATAGTCCATTCAAGAAAACACATAGAAAAAGAATTATCTAAATGTCAAAAACTAAATTACAATGCATTTAGGTGGTGGAGGTGGTACGAAGCTAAAAATAAACCACTACACTCAAGAAAACCATTTAGAGATAAAATATTTAATGGTGATTTTGATTATTCATGTTATGGTTGGCAAGCTATGCTTTGTGAATATATGATGAATGATATAGAAAAAGAATGCGGGATAGATATTCAAAAATTCAATGAAAAATCAGGAATGCTTAAACCTAGAAGAACTAGGTTATGGGAAGATTTCCATAGAGATGAAGCTGAAAGGTTAGAAAATCTTATAAAAGAGTTTACTATTAATTTTAGGATTACAAAAAAAGAAGTAGAAAAAGAAATGTTAGAATGTAGTGGAGAAATTATAGATCTTTATTACATTATAGAGGAAAAATATGATAAGTATAATATAATACAATCAAAACGAAGAGGAAGACCAAGAAAAGTATGATAATATCACATGAAGTACCTAGATGTTTATTAACAGCATCCCAAGAATTCAATGATTATGATTATTGTTTACCTCATCTATTAGATAAAGATGAAGAATATAAACAATATTTTATAGATGCTAAAAAATCAGGTAGGTACATTATTATGGATAATTCACTCCATGAATTAGGGGAAGCTTATAAGCATGAGAGATTATTGTATTGGATTGAAATGCTACAACCAAATGAATTTATAGTTCCTGATGTTTGGATGGAAGGACATCAAACAGCAGCTCAAGCTAAATATTGGAAGCAATTTAAATACCCTAAAAAAACTAAAATAACCGCTGTAATTCAGGGAAAGAATGAAGAGGATGCTTGGTTATGTGCGAGCTTATTAAATGGGTTAGGATATGAAAAATTATGTGTTTCATATGGTGCAACTTGGTATAATGATTCATTTCCACACTTAAATCCAGATATGGGTAAAGCATTAGGAAGAATTAAATTTGTACAAGGATTAGTAGATGCGTACAAAAGTACAAATTTCCATTTATTAGGTTGTTCAATACCCCAAGAATTTGGGTGGTATAATAATCATCCTCAAATCGTATCAATTGATACTTCAAATCCAGTTATGGCTGCTTTAGAAGGCAATACGTATACAGATCAAGGTTTAATTAAAAAACCAAAAGCTAATATGAATGACTACTTTAATATAGAATTTAAAGAATTAGATTATTGGAAAGTTTTACAAAATACTCAACAGTTTAGGAAAATAAACGGATTTAGGCCCTATCCGGAACATACTGGGTCAAATATTAATTTTTAATTAGATATGAATAAACATGCAGTTGTTTCGCTAAGTGGAGGAATGGATAGTTCTACACTTTTACTTAGAGCGATATCTGAGTATGATACAGTTACTGCAATATCATTTGACTATGGTCAAAAGCACAGAGTTGAACTTGAAAGAGCAAAATCATTAATTACTTATCTAAATATGGAAGGTCATAAGGTAACCTATGAGCAAATTAAATTAGATGGTTTAGTGGATTTGTTAAATTCTGCTTTAGTAGAAGGGGGAGATGATGTCCCAGAAGGACACTATGAACAAGATAATATGAAAGAAACAGTAGTACCTAATAGAAATAAAATGTTTGCGTCTATTACACAGGCGGTTGCTTTATCTAAAGCAAATGCCACAAAAGAGCAAGTTGATATTTGTTTAGGAATACATGCTGGTGATCATGCAATTTATCCTGATTGTAGACAAGAATTTAGAGATGCAGATGATGCAGCTTTTAG
>MDSV01186143.1_pt1 | contig 13632 bp, 10 predicted proteins | sample 810851 | NCBI WGS metagenome assembly MDSV01 (sample SAMN05326640, study PRJNA326480) | marine metagenome | isolation source: seawater | place: Atlantic Ocean: North East | collected 2012 | reverse complement strand
TGATAGCCGGATTTTGTCGCGACGTAGAAAAGAATTTCATGACCTTCTTCCTTCCACCTGAGCAACGATCCACCACAGCCGATTTCGATATCATCAAAATGAGCACCAATTGCTAGTATTCTCATATTTCTACCCTTGGTAATTTCATGAACACCTCTTTAGCTTTGTCTCCATGTTTCATTATAAAATCAATAAACGACATATTTTTTTCAAATGAAGCTTTTGATTTGAGAAATGTGTCTTCAAAAAAGTTTTGCCAGACGACCTTTATTCCATCCTTTTCGAAGTACTCTTCGTCCAAATAATCTCTTGAACCGGAGCCGGTGAGATAATGAGTTCCGGAAACACGGTTCACCAGTTCGGCAAGTCTTTCTGATTTTTGTGAAGATAGGTTATATGAGGATGAAAAACTTTCCTCGACGGTGATGCCCAAGATTTCGAAAGCAGTGTGAATGAACCCCATATTGAATTCAACCAAACTGTTTGTTTCTGCTCGATACAATTTTTCTACAATCGGAAAGAATTGCTTGAAACCGGGAGTTTTTGCGTAGCTAAGCTCGATCAGACTAAGATGTTCGTCGATCCATTCTCCTGATTCGATACGCACGCAATTGATAAGTCGGTGCATAGGACCTTTGTTAACCCTTAGGGTGAGCCATTTGGGTCCGCCTTCGGTCAAGATCTGATCTCGGTGATGCCATCCTCTTCTCAGAAACTGTACGTCGTCCAAGATGACAAAATGATCTGCCTGCAGGAGCCTGTGAAAGAATCCCAAGTATGGAGCAAAGTCAGGTTGGTGGATACAAACTACTTTCAAACTTATTCCTCTTTGATTCTAAGTGATACGTAACGCTATTAAACTTTTGAATAAAGGCTTTATCGCTCCATTCGAGCAGGTAGGGCTCTAGGCCAATCTGCTTGTGGAAACCAAGAATATGTTCCTTTTCATGATCGATTGAGGCGATTGGCAAGCAGGGCACTTTTAGGGCATAAAGTTCGTACAAGGTTCGGCCTCCAGCGCAAATTACCAAGGAAGAATCAAGGAAGTAAGCATAGGGTTCCTTAGGGTTTTGAATAACTTCAAGTACTCTCTCGGAAAATCCTTCGCAAGCGGTTTCAAAAGCTCTGCTCAATTGGAAACCCGGGCCTAGTATGGCACGAATTTTCCATTGGGGCGGAAGGTGTTCTCGTATTGCACGGAGTACCTTTGCGGTATACCCGCAAGGGTCTGAACCGCCGAAGCTCAAAGTGACGACAATGTGGTTTTCATCTTTGTTCCAGCGTGTTTCCATCGGGGGGAATGGAGCTTCCGGCATGATCATGTATCGTGGCCCAAGCAGATATTCTGTGGTTTTATTTCTCTCTAACATCTTTTCTTCAGCTACAATCGAGCTGTTGTGGTAAATATCGACCTCAGGGGGTGAGAACTTGCTGTCATCCAAGTAGAGAGTGTGAATTCCAGATTTTTTAATTCTTTTGTAAAATGAAGAAAGTAGTTCAGTGAGAGGCGAATCTATAATTACCCAGTTTGCACCATAGGATTGAATTAAATTAACCAGGAATATGCTTTCTTCCTCGGGACTTAGTTCCCTTGATATTGGATGATAGGCTAGACCATTTTCTTTTAGGTAAGCAATCCCTTCGGGATAGTCCTTTGAGCCAAATCTGCATTCGCTTCCAAAAACTTTGCTTAGCTGTTTCGATATTACCTTACAGCGAGAAAGGTGACCGAAGGACAACCCCTTAGCTTTCCCTCCGTGCGCTACGATGAGAACTTTTCTTGGTTTCGAGCTTAACCAGAATTTGGGGAACCAAGCAGGAAGTGGTTTGGAGTTAATGAGTTTTGGAGCGTTAGGCGAAGCAGTATTCGCCGGAACTTGAATGATCAAATTCCCGAAAAAGGCCTGACCCATCTTGGGCATACACAATGACTTGATGCAAGGAGTCTGTTTCTTGATCGCTTGGTAAGGCATTTAAGTGGCTAAATGGTGCAAATGCATCAAGTTTATGATAATTCGTATCTATGTTCTTGAGAGACCTTAGGTGTGATTTTAGAATGGAATTGCTTTCATTGCCTGGCGTTTGCGAAATGAAGCAAAACCTTTTTCCAGAAGAAAAGTTATTGATTATGAGGTCAATGATTTCGAGTGTGAGTTCCAGTCCCATTCTTCCTCCGTTCGAGTGCGTCTTGCTCTTAGCTACGTTGGTAGGAAGAAAAGGTGGATTGAAGATTATCAAATCAGCTTCCTCTATCAGTTTTTTTGACAAAAGTGAGTCATGTGCATCCACATGGAAGTCGAAGGAATCGACTTGATTGGTATCACAGTTAAGGGAAAAGAAGTCATAAGCTCTTGCATTCAAATCAATTCCTGTAAGATGCTTGCTTTGGGGCGAATTAAGAAAAGCAGTTATTCCGAGTATTCCGGAACCGCAACAAATATCCAATACTCGCTCCCCTTGAATTTTTCTTTCCGTAAGAAACTCTGCCAGCACAAGTGAATCATAGGACAAGTAAAGATTGTCGTCGTCGCTAGAATCGTACTGCTCGGTTAAGTATACTTGGTCTTGAAATGGAACTAATCTGACATTTGAGGATATCGTATTGTTACTTGTGGCCTTTTCAATTAATTTATGTTTTAGAAGAAAAAGAATCATGCTTTTCCCCATGAACTTAATTGCTAGTTCTAGGCTAATAGAATAATTCAGAATCCAAAAGCGATATAAATGAAAGTCCTTTTCGTAATGGGTTCTGCCTATTGAGAGGTACTCTTGAACATTGGTTGAAAGGGAGAATAGATTCGATAGACACTTATGAAACCGTTCATTTACCGTCTTCTCAAAATTTATCGCCTTACGGGTCGATTTCTTTTGGCTTCGCATGGGGAATCTCTTGATCCCTCTTGCAACTTTGGCCAATTGCCGAAGCATTTCAAAGTCAAATGAATCTCTTAACTCTATTTCCACAGAGGTACTTCTTTCCACTGGTAAAACTATTAGTCTGCTCTTTTTTTTTATTCCCGAGCATTGGGAAGGGGGCAGTCTCTAGCTAAGAATCAAAGTTATCAAGTGAAACTGGATTCATCCGAGAAACATCTTCGATGAGAGTCTTGCCGATAAAATCGGTCTGTTCGAAGTTAATGCTCCTGCTCTGGGGACGACAGAAATAAATGTCTTTTCTCGATATCTTGTGACCTTTTGAAAAATCGGACTTATAGTAAAAGCCGCGTCGAAAGATTTCCCTGAAGCCTCTGTCTGGCCGAACTGAGAAGTCTCTGCTGCCGAATATTTGTAAAAACCGTGAGCAATCATCGATAAGTTGTTTGAGCTGATGAGGGTCAAGCGAGTGATAGTGGTCGGCACCATCTAGAGCTCTATCCAGTGTAAAGTGAGTTTCGATAATTTCAGCTCCAGCGAAAAAGGCTGCCATACATCCTTCGCTTCCAATCATATGATCGGAATATCCAACCCTGATGCCGAATTTTTCTCTCAAAATCTGGATGTAACCTATGTTGCTTTGATCAGGAGGAGCAGGGTACAGAGAGATGCAATGCATTAGAGTGATCTCGGCACAACCGAGCTTTTCAAGAAAATCGACTGATTTTCCAATTTCTTCAAGAGTAGCCATACCGGTCGACAAAAATATTGGTTTCCCAGTCGAAGCAATTTTTTCAAGCAGCTCATAATTGCAACAATCCATGGAGGCGACTTTGAACGCACCGACTTCGAAGCCTTGCAAAAGGTCTACAGCGGAAGGGCTGAACGGTGTGGAGAGAAAATCAACGCCAATGTTTTTTGCACATTCGGCAAGTAGGCAATGATCTTCAGCTGTTAACTCACCTGCTTTGATCGCATCGAAATGTTCACTGTTTGGCAAAGCAATGTCTGATGCGTCATAAGATTGGAATTTTACCGCATTTGCACCTGATTCGGCGGCAGCGTTAATCATTTCTGAGGCCTTGCTTATGTCTCCCTCGTGATTGAAGCCTATTTCCGCTATAAAGTAGGGAAGGGCATTTGGTGTAAAGGAGTTCACTGTATTCAACTGATAAAACTTAGACTAAGGCAAAAAACTGTTACAGGAAATGATTATTCACGCCATTCTCGGCCCTTCCACTCCATTTTTTCCATATCCCAATCCTCAGGGACCCAATCGGCGCCATTCTTCATAGCTCCATGTCTGCAATATTTACAGGTTCTTATTTCACACCTTCTGTTGGCTTTGTGCAGTTCCCGTATTTCGATCATCCTGTCGCTATTCCAAGCCTCCGTAAGAGTGGTTTCCGGGTAGTCCTTGGTTATCTTCTCTCCATCTTGGAGGATTCTTTTGGCTTTGGTTCCAACATACCTGCCTAAAATCAAATCATCATATTCATCATGAGCCCCTGTACATGGCAAAATTGTACCGTTTGAAGCAACGGTTAGTCTTTGAAACGGGTAGGAGCATGCCCATTCATTAAGTATCTCATCATTTGGGATTTCGTCCTGTCTGAAATCCAATAGCTCGTTTACGGTTACCCAATCTATACCAATCCCTTTCATGTGGTCATAGTAAGCCATAGGGTCTTCCGAGATTGGAGGATAAATGGTGTTACACCTCAATTGGGGCCGGTTTGTTCCGTGTTTTTTCCTTAATTTGTCTAGTAGGATGATGTTAGAAGTAGATCGAACAAATGCATTGAAATTGGGATCGTTGAGCTTGTTTAGAGGAGTTCTTATCTTGTTGTAGTTTTTTTCCAGCCCATCGATGGAAAAACTGATCCAACTAGGTTCTGCTTCTATCAACTGTTCCGCCATCTCTTCGGTAATCAAACCGCCATTTGTAAGAGAAGTGACTTCAAGGATTCCTTTCTTTCTTGCATAGGCAAGAACAGATGCAAAATTGACTACGTTTCCGTCTTCGTCTCTTGCCCTATACATGGTAGATTCGCCTCTCCAGCTAAATAGCATCGAGTAAACTCCCATTTCTGCACACTCGTCTATGACTGCTTTGGCGACTGGCCAAGGCATAATTCGAGTTGAGCCAACGGTTTGGCTTTGGAATTCTTCCGTTACCGTATAGCACATCGGGCATCCCAAGTTGCAAGAGCTGACAAGCTCGCAACAAACAGCAAGAGGAGCAGGTCCTGGGTCAAACTCAGTAGCCCTCCTATACCACTCGTTACGGTAATGTTTGTAAACTTTTAATTCATCTTCGTCCCGGCATATCTTCTTAGCGAAATCCTCTACACTCGACTGCCTGTCGAACGTTTTCTGAGTTGTACTTACTTGAGCGATTGAGGCTTTTTTGTTCCAATCCTCTTGCAGCTTTCCTTCTCGAGTTTGGATCGAAACTTCATCATCCAAAAATGAAGATTCGTTTTTTATGGTGAGTTCATATTCAAATTGGCTTGAGAAGGTGTCCAAAACATTTTTCAAGTCGGATTCTAACGTTTCGTAGCTTGTTCTACTTCTCATGTTGACATTTACAGTCACTAGCAATCTTCCATTTTCAATCTCGATGGAATCAAGAATTTTAAATTGGGCTATACTCCGACTAAAGCCCGGATAAGGGATCGCTTCCAGTTTCTTTCGAATCAGATCCATCGGTTCAAATACCTCTTGTTTCATAAATCAACGGGGTTATTTAATTATTATATAATTTCCCAAAACCAAAATGTCCAACCCACAGTTGTAAAAGGTTTTCAATGCATCCCGAGGGGAGCAAACGATTGGTTCTCCATTAAGATTGAAGGAGGTGTTGAGCAGGATTGGGATCCCGGTGAGTTTTTCAAATTCTTCAATCAAGCCATGGAACTTAGGGTTTGTTTCATGAGAAACAGATTGAATCCGTCCCGATCCATCTGCATGAACGACTGCCGGAATAGCCGCCTGTTTTTCAGCTAATACGGGAAGAACCTTTTCCATGAAAGGAACGGTGCTCTCATCGCCAATGTCAAAATATTGATTCTGTTTTTCAATCAGTACGGCAGGAGCAAAAGGTCTGAATGCTTCTCTGAATTTAACTGCAGCATTAACTAGTTTTTTTGCATTTGGGTTTCTCGGATCAGCCAAAATAGAACGATTGCCCAATGCTCTTTGGCCGAATTCCATTCTGCCTTGAAACCAACCCACAATCTTCCCATCGGAGATGTATTTGGCGACTTCTTCCTCAACGTTTTTTGCATAATGAGCCTTTATTTTTCTATTTTCAAGTTCACGACCAATGAAGTCGTTGTTGAATTCCGGACCAAAATAATTGTGGCGAAGCGCTTCTTTTCTAGGCTTTTCAAGAATGTGGTGGTACAAATAAAGGGAAGAGCCAAGGCAATTACCGCTGTCATCCGGTGCTGGCCCGATGAAACAATCTTCGAACGGTGTGTCTTGCAGCACTTTACCATTGAAAACTGAATTCATGAAGAAACCACCAGCTAGACAGATCTTTTTTTCCTTGGTTTGTTGATGAATGCGTCGAAGCATGGAAGCCATTGCTTCTTCACATATTTGTTGAAGAGCGGAGGCGATTTCATAATGCCTAGGATCCAACTCGTCATTTCTATGGCGACATTCGCCCAGAAGATCTAGTAGTTTGCTCGAGTAAATTTTAGGCTGTTCTTGGACATGTCCCTTGAAATAATTGAGATTGAGTTCGTAGGGGTTGTCTTTATTCCATGATAGAAGCTCGTCCTTCATCTTTTTGTAGAAGGAATTATTTCTCTCGGCGTATGAACCTAGCGCCATGACTTTCCATTCGTCGGAGTTTGGTTGGAAACCCAAAAACTCCGTGATCATCCCGTACAATGCCGCAATGGAATTTGGGTAGTTCAGGTGCCCCAAAGTTTCTATTTTTCGATTTTGTCCAACCCCCCAAGTAGTTGATTCGAACTCGCCTTGAGAGTCGCTTGTAAGATAAGCGGCTTTTTCGAAGCCGGAAAGGTAGAACGCATAGGCTGCATGAGCTCGATGATGTGTAATGTGGTAGATTTTAAGAGTGTCTTTACCTTGAGGGATTTCCTGATAAGTGAAATCAGAACTTTTTCTTCCCGAAAGTTCGGCCAAATGGTCTCCGACCGAATAGAGTTGCTCGACCAAATGTCTTCGTTTCCCAGAGAACAAGGGATTATATTTCTGGAAATAGGCAGCCGGATTCCACGAAGTAGCGAAATATTCAATGTCGGAAACCTCGGCGTTAGCGGCATCCAGGCAGAACTCAATGGAGCGAAGAGGAAAAGAACGATCAAGTTTAATGCGGTTGAGCCTCTCCTCTGCTACGGCTGCAACTATCTCTCCTCCCTCCAATAAAGCCGCGGAGGAAATGAACATTTCATTGTTGATCCCGATTATTTTCATATTTACCTAGCTGGAACTCCTTTAACGATAGCCCCTGGGGGAACATCCTTTGTCACGACAGCGCCGGCCCCGACGACGGAACCTTTGCCAATAACCAAATTAGGCAAAATTGTGGAATTCGCTCCCACAAATACCTCGTCTTCAATTCTGACATAGCCCAAGACTACGGATCTGGGAGCCAAAGTGCAATTGCAGCCTATGAATACATCATGCATTATTGTGCATCCCATATTGATCTTCACGTTGCTCATAATCGTGCAACCGACGGAAATAGTTACGCCTTCTTGGATAATGATTCCCTCTTTCAGTGAAGTACTTGGTCTGACTTTTGTCTTCCCGATTATGGGGAACTCGAATCCTTTGGATTTGTATAAATCAAACAATCTTCCCCTTGTGCTCGGGTTGTCAATGGTAATGGAGGCTTTTCTACTGTCCTCTTGCGTTGGTTGTTCGAGGAATTTCTCGTCATCTCCCAAGACTGTATATCCGAAATAGTCTTCATCTAATTTTCCGTCCACTATCCCTTCGACCTCATAATTATGGTTTTCAGCGAGCTCAATAATTTCCAAATCTGCCCCAATTATATTTATTTTCATAGGAAGCGAGCGATTTGTTTGGCCACGAAATCAATATCTCCAAGTTTAATGTGGGGATAAAATGGAATTGTAAGGATTCGATTGGAAATCTCTTCCAGTACGGGAAGGAAGGCTTTCTTGGACGAATAAGCGGAGAAGGTATGCACTGGTTTGTAGTGAACGCTTGTCTGGATCCCTTCTTTTGATAGAAAATCAATCAAGCGATCCCGTTTTGGGAATGATTTTGGAAGAAGGATTGGGAAAATGTGGTAGCAGGATGAAAGCTTCTCACTAGTGAAGGGGATGATGAATTCGGGTAACTTTTCACGAAACAGATTGAGATAATAATCATATTTATCAGCCCGCAACTTGTTCATTTGATCCAATTTGTCCAATTGTACGATACCTAAAGCAGCTCGGAACTCGTCCATCCTGTAATTGCAACCCGGTTCGGTGACTTCATAACCAAAGCTCTTTTTGCTGTATCGGCTGAAGGTAGAAGAAGAAATTCCATGGGAACGCAACCTTCGAGCCCTTTCAGCATCTTTCTTGCGTCTGGTCAGCAACAAGCCTCCTTCAGCGGTAGTCATGTTCTTATTGCTGAAAAAACTGAAGCATCCGAAATCTCCGATTGATCCAAGAACTGACTTTCCATAGGGAGTGAAGCAGGCATGAGCGGAGTCCTCGATGACGATCAAACCGTGCTTTTTCTTGAGTTTGTTGATCTCCTTCATCCGACAGGGGAATCCTGCGTAGTGCACCACCATCATCGCTTTGGTGCGCGAAGTGATTTTGGCTTCCAAATCAAGGACGGAAAGATTCCAGTGGTCTTCCGATTCAATGTCCACAAACACCGGTGTGGCGCCAACTAGCTTGATTACGTTGGCGGTAGCCACGAAGGTCAGAGAGGGGCAAAGGACCTCGTCTCCTGGTCCTATGTCCGCGCAAAGAAGAGACAGGTGAAGGGCTGCGGTGGCGCTTGAGACTGCAACTGCATTCTCTGCAGGTCGGGTAGTTTTTCCGGAAAACTTCGCTTCGAATTCCTTTACCTTTGGTCCCATGGTCAACCAGTTCGAACGAACTACATCAGCCAAGGCAGTTCTTTCTTCCGACCCTATCCGAACGTCATAGAAGGGGACTTTCCATTTTGCCTTCGTCATTGTGTCTTCAGCGGGAATCAACGAGGTTCTGATTGGCCATTCTCAATTCGTGTGGAGTTCCGACATCTCGCCAATTCTCGTGAAGGGGGAAAGCTCCAATCTTGCGTTTTCGTTCAATCAGAAGATTCAGGAAATCGGGCATGTCGGTCTTTTGGTCTTTCTTGATCAACTCAACAACGGAGGGCTCAAGTACATAGAACCCTACGTTGACGAAGTGGTCCGTCTGGGGCTTTTCCTTAATTGAAATGACCTTCGAACCCTCTATGTTAGAGACCCCGAAGGGAATCGTATATGTCTTTTTCTTGACTGCAAGAGTGGCGTCATTGGAATTTTTGCCATGAAATTTAAGAAGTGCCGCAAAATCGATGTCGGAAACCAAGTCCGCATTGGCGACAAGTACGGGGTGAGAGGTATTTGAAAGTCGCGAGAGAGCCCCTGCCGTTCCCAGGGGTTCATCTTCCAGGATGTATTCAATTTTGTCTTTAAATTCGGGAACGGAAGCGAGTTTTTCCTGAAAAAGCTCTTTCTTATGGCAGAGGGCAATGTAGATTTTCCTGATGCCTGCAGCTATCATGGAATTGAGTAAGGAAATCAACATCTCGTTTTCACCTACCTTCAAGAGTGGTTTGGGGGTCTCGGTGCCAAGCGGTTGCATTCTTCTGCCTTCACCTCCTGCCAGAACGAATCCAACACAATTTAAAGATGGATTCAAAAACTCTTCCACAAACCTGACGTCTACAATTGATTGGTCGTTACTGACGACAGGAAGTTGATATCTTTGCGAATCCTTCATGATTTTGAAGATTTCAGACTCTGTGGCGTTGTCTTTTATTAAAACCGGATTCGTATTGCAGATGGAATCAACGGATGAATCAAAAGATATGCCGCTCAGGATTGCTCTTCTAACATCGGAATCAGTTAGAACACCGAAGAGTTTGTCCGTGTGGTTTACCACGAGGATAATTCCCCTTCGCGTTTGTTGGAGAAGTTTTACACCATCGTCAATAGAAGAACTTTTATCGATGAAGAGGGTGGAATGGTCGAAAGAATCTTTTATTTTAAGCCTTCTAGTTTAAAGGTTTTGAATGATTTTTGCTCTAGGCATTAAATCAGAATTCCCGATATCCCGATCAAACTAATTGAGTTGTAAATGGGATCATATTTAGCGGGCATTTGTTTTGCATGTAATTGACTGATAAGTATTTGTGGGTAAATTAATGGCGTTTCTTAAATCTTGGGCAAAACCCTTGATTCCTTATTAGTCCGAAGACAAAAGCCGGAGGAAAAGATGCATTGGAAAAGACAGATTACCTAACTTTAGGCTAACGCTTAGCTTATCTCCGGCATGGATCTTGCCAAAGCGTTCGATAATTTTTGGAGATGCTCTCTCGGATTGTTTATGGAAGAAATTCGATCGATAAGGGGTCGGAAAGCCTTATCAAGCTCGATTTTCGACAAATCCATCATTTTATGTGCATTTTTTATGGAAGTCTGGTCGGAGCAGTACTTGAAGATAATCGTGTGGTAGAAGGCAATGAAGTAAGGGGGCGATTTGGGGGACCAAGTTTCCAGAGTGCCTTCTAGGTCTAGTTCGGAGGCGAACCGATCGGCCTGTTCCATTTTTCCCAGAAGCAGGCTGATTGCTATTGCTCCAAGCCTGTTCGTAAATTCGGGGGCTCCGTTCTTGTTTTTGGGCGAGTCAAGTAGTGCATTAGCTTCTTCGTCATCACCTGCAAAAATCGAGAACAATGCGAGCTCGTGCCAAAGAAAGGGTCTTGTGTCGAATCCTAGCTGTGGTTTGTCGGGGCTAACTAATCTTTTAGCGATACCTTGACCTTTCCTCTTCAGGATTTTCAACAATGCCAGGGTTAAATGAGTACCGGTCCCATCGTGCCCTGATTCGATGGCGTCCGAGCAGTATTTTTCGTATTGGGAAAGGTTTTCGTTGTTTTCAAGGGATTGGTTTCGTAGGCAAAACCCAACGGCGCTAGAAGCCAGATCGCGAAGGCTTCCAGGTTGAGCGTGCGATAATAATTTGTGGAAACTTTCAGCGTCATTGAGGCTAAGAAACAGTCGAGCTGAAAACACGATATCCTTCTGTATTTCCAAAAGGGCTATTATTAGTTTATTTCTTAACTCTTCATCCAACCAAGATGTTAGAATGGCATAATGCGTTGCAGCATAAAAAGACGTCAGTTCAGCAGAAGCATTGTTTCTGTCGCTGAAATTGCCTAGGTTAGAAATAAAATGTTCATGATTAATGGACATGGTTTGAGATAAAAAGTGAATTTTGCCAAAGTTGTATGGTAATTTGCAGGCAAACCTCATCGCGCCATATATTAAGCTTTTAAGGACTTTGGGGGGTGTGATTTCAGGCATGCCTTCGGTGAACAGTAAAGATAGGCTGAAACTTATGGTTTTGGGTACCTCCAATGAATTTTCAAGGTAGTGTACAGGGTGCGAGACGAAAGTTTTGACTTCGTTGCCCGATGCCAAGAAATAGCTTTTGTAAAACTTTGATATTTCGGCGGACTTGCCCGTACCTTCATTAGTTAAAAGCTCTTCAAGCTTTAAGTCCTTTTGGGAATTTTCTCTATCATTTGCAAAAGTGCCATCTTGCTTTTCGGAGGACGGATTTCCTTGGATAATTTCAAGGATGCTTTGTCTTAGGGAAAGGGACTTGACTGGTTCGATTGAATCGATCCAGCCGATGAGGTTTTCGTCATTAAGGAGGATCGAGCGGACTGGAGATAGTGAGGCTTTTGAACCCATGATGATAAATCGTAAGCCTCGGTGATCGCAGATCTGGGAAAGTACGTGATGCAGTAGTGGATTTTCTCCGATCAGCAGGATGGTGTGGCAGTTTTTACCAGGAAGAAGCAATTCCGTTGAGAAGTCGCTGGTTTTCGAAAACGAAAGGTTTTCACATCTGAAGTATTCGGATGACGACAATGCATTGAAAATTCTTTTTTGAGTGAGATCCTTGATCTGTGCTTCTTCCTCAATTAAGAAACACAATACTTGCTCATCATGGACTCCAATCATGGTCTCAATCGAGGACGTGGAGGGCGGAAGGAATTTAAATCTGTCCAAAAGAAATTCTGGGCACGATCCCGACATGTTAGCAAGTTCGTCAGGAAGAACGTCGGTAATCAATCGATCGATCTTCAGTCTTTCCGCGCAATCCGCTTGTTCTTGGTGGTTGGATCTTCCTAGACCTCCGAAAAAACACGCCTTGGATCCTGTAAATTCAAGCTCATCGACAAAGCTCAAATTATCAGCCGTATCGGTGAATAAAATCGATTCGAGTTCACTGCTCCCCAAGGACGAATTCTGCAGATCCTGGATTTCGTATTGATCCAGAAACTCGGCGACAAACTCGTTGTCCTCTGATGTTGCCCCGGCTTTGTAGTAAAAGAGCCGATACTCAGGGTGTTCGGAAAGCTCGATGATGGATTCTTTCCAGAAGGTAAAATGGAATTTGCCGATACCGTTGATGCAAATGCCTCTGCTAGCTTGTTTTTCCATGGATTTGATTACATGAATTCAGTCTTTGTTCGATGAAAGCCCGAACGCTACAAGGATCTTAAAAAATCCAACCTAAGGAGTCGACAGAATTCAAGGCGTTGTGATAGTCTGAATACTGATGGCGATAGAAAAGATAGTGGTTGTGGATGACGAAATGATGATCCGAAAGGCGTTGGAGACGCAATTGAGGAACAAGCGTTTTTCCGTTGCTTCCACAGGGGACTTGAAGGGCGCCCGCAAGATCTTGTCACGGGATTCGTTTGATCTTGTTTTTCTTGATTTGCGCTTGCCGGATGGGGAAGGGACCGAGTTGCTTGAGGAAATCACGGCCAAGACGGATGGACCGATGGTTGTCATGATGACGGGGTACGGGTCCGTTGAATCTGCAGTTTCATGTATGCAAATGGGGGCCTTTGACTATGTCGTGAAGCCATTCTCCTTCGACCAAATAGAGGTGGTGGTGGACAAGGTTGCGTCATTTGACAAGATGCGACGGGTAACCAAATACTACGTCGAAGAGAGTGATTCTCGATCATCTGATATTGTTGGACAGAGCGAACCGATCATGAAATTGAAGTCACTGGTGGACAAAGTCGCGAAGACGGAAGCAAGCGTGCTTGTTACTGGAGAGAACGGAACTGGCAAGGAATTGGTAGCCCGGGAACTTTACAGAAACAGCATGCTTTCCAAGGAGCCCTACATCCGCGTCAATTGCGCCGCGATTTCCGAGACTTTGATGGAAAGTGAGTTTTTTGGTCATGAAAAGGGATCTTTTACCGGAGCTACGGAGAGAAGAGAGGGGCGGTTCGAGTTGGCGGATGGCGGAACCATTTTATTGGATGAGGTCAGTGAGATTGCACCTTCTTTGCAGGCCAAGCTTCTTAGGGTGTTGCAGGAAAAGGAATTTGAAAGGGTGGGGGGGAACAAGACCATACAGGTTAAGGTTCGGGTCTTAGCCACGACGAACAGAAATTTGACCGAAGAAGTGGAGAAAGGGAATTTTCGTGAGGATTTGTATTATCGATTGAACGTTTTCCCCATCG
>MDSV01085447.1_pt1 | contig 13633 bp, 7 predicted proteins | sample 810851 | NCBI WGS metagenome assembly MDSV01 (sample SAMN05326640, study PRJNA326480) | marine metagenome | isolation source: seawater | place: Atlantic Ocean: North East | collected 2012 | reverse complement strand
GCACGTTAAGGTCAGTCGTTAGTGATTTGGACAGTGGGGGCGTTGATGCCCCCCTTATATTAAAATCGAGTAACTACCCTACCCTACAAAGTGTTACGGAAGGCAGCTATGTTTTCCAAGCAATACAAAAATTCTTTTCCCTATATAAAAACGACACAGGGTTTGCAAAAATATGAAGAAAAATTTTCAAGAAATTTTTAGCACCATAGAGATTGATCAAGCAGCCGACAGATATCACCTAACCATTCCTGAGGAAATCATGAACGAATTCGGATGGTACGAAGACACAGAATTGCAATGGATCATTGATGGAACTGAGATAATGATTCAGGAAAAAGAATGAAAGAGTATCACATATATTTCAAGAATCGTTGTATATTCAAAGAATTAAGTGAGGAGCAGTTCAACCTTATATGGGAACTACTTAATAAGGAATATAACTCCGAGTTATCTTATACAGAAATTACGGTAAACTATACAGAACAAAGAGAATTAATAAGGGATGGATCTTATTGACAATTACTATATAATGCTGTATGATATGAAAGTAATTACAACACGTTATGGCTAAAGGATTTACAGTAAAAGCAAAGCCGCCCACTGCAGGGGCAAAAAAAGAAACGGAATGGGATTATGATAAAGCCAGAGAAATGGTCAAAGGAAAGTCAGTAGTCTTTTGTTTGCCAGGAAGAGGAGTATCTTATCAGTATCTTAAAAGTTTCGTTCAACTATGTTTTGACTTAGTGCAGTGTGGAGCAAGCATACAAATTTCACAAGATTATAGTTCTATGGTGAACTTCGCAAGATGTAAGTGTCTTGGTGCGAATGTTCTTCGAGGTCCAAACCAAAAACCATGGGACGGCAAACTACAATATGATTGGCAATTATGGATTGACTCTGATATTGTCTTTAACAGCGAAAAGTTCTTTCAATTAGTATTAATGGAACAGGACATCGCAGCAGGATGGTATTGTACCGAGGATGGTAAGACGACTTCTGTAGCACATTGGTTAGAAGAGGATGATTTTCGTAACAACGGTGGAGTGATGAATCACGAAACCATCGATAGTATATCCAAGAGAAAGAAACCATTCACAGTAGACTATACAGGTTTCGGATGGCTTCTAATTAAGAAAGGAGTCTTCGAGAATGAGGGAATACCTTATCCATGGTTCGCACCGAAGATGCAAGTCTTTGATTCAGGAGAAGTGCAGGATATGTGCGGTGAGGATGTATCTTTCTGTCTTGATGCGAAAGAAGCAGGTTTCGAAATCTGGTGTGACCCTCGTATAAGAGTCGGACATGAAAAAACAAGAATTATATAGAATTCTTATTGACGGTAAAGAAGTATTCACTGCCTTAGGGATAGGAGAATATGGAGATATCATGGAGGACTTGGCACTTGAATTTTATCAGACAGGTTCTCCACATCCAGACAGGATCAAAACTGAAATTTATTTACAGGACAATTAATGGCAAAAGCAACAGGTGGTCTCAGTGGAGGGGATTTTATTCAATCACCCCCGAAGAAGACTCGTCAAGGAAGAGGCAAACACTCAAAGTATACCGCAACCTCTCGTAACTCGGCTCGTAAGAAGTACAGAGGACAAGGTAGATAAGGGATCCCAAAAAGGGTTCCCTTTTTTTTATGTCTTAATGTTCATATAAATAAATAAAAACTATGTCCAATGGCGATTAAGAGGATATCAAGAGCATATAAAGATATTAGTTTATCTTTCGACCCTCATCCAGTGTCAAATGACTTAAAAGTCCTAAAGAATGAGAATGCCATTCGTAGATCGGTAAGAAATATTGTTCAGACCATTCCTACGGAAAAATTCTTCAATCCACTTTTTGGATCTGATGTATATCGTAGTTTGTTTGATTTCGTAGATTTTGGTACTGCATCTAATATTCAGGGCCAGATTGAAATCGCACTAGATAACTATGAGGCGAGAATTGATAATGTAATCGTCGAAGTAGATCCTCAACCAGACCTTAATTCTTTTGAAGTTATAATCACCTATGACATTATTGGACAAGAGTTTCCCTCACAAGAATATTCATTCCTCCTAGAGGCAACAAGATAACATGCCTTTTACTAAATTTACAGATCTTGATTTTGATCAAATAAAAACATCGATTAAATCCTATCTTAGAGCTAATTCAGATTTTACTGGGTTTGACTTCGAAGGATCTAATTTTTCTGTTTTAATTGATACTTTAGCATATAACACTTATATTACTGCATTCAACTCCAATATGGTAGTCAATGAATCCTTCTTGGATTCTGCGACAATGAGAGAGAATGTAGTATCTCTAGCACGTAATATAGGTTATGTACCACGCTCTAAAACGGCAGCAACGGCGAATGTGACTGTTACTGTCGGATTGGGTGAAACAGACCCTCAGACATCTACTATAACGCTAGATGCGGGTCTTGTATGTGTTGGTAACACTAATGATACTTCATTCGTATTTTCTGTGGTAGAAGCACAGAAGGCAACAGTTTCTCTGAATGCGAATAGTAATTATGAAGCTACCTTTAATAATATTGATATTAAAGAAGGTATATTCTTAGAGAAGAACTTTCAGGTAGATGGGTCATTAGACCAAAGATTTATATTAGATAATGAAGGTATTGATACATCAACCATTAAGGTATATGTAAGTGATAGTCAATCTACACTAGGAACTGAATATGCACATGTAGATAATATATTAAATGTCACCTCTAGTTCATTAATTTACTTACTACAAGAGGTACAAGACGAAAGATATGAGTTATTCTTCGGTGATGGTTACTTTGGTAAGAAAATACCCAATAATTATTACATTACAGTAAGGTATATTGTCACAGATGGTAAACAGGGTAACGGTATAGGTAAAAATAATACATTCGCCTTCTCTGGAAAGATTACAGATGACTCTGGTATAGCAGAAACATTAGCTGAAGACCCAACTATAATCACAAATCAGACATCTTCCAATGGATCTGACATAGAATCCATCAGTTCTATCAAATATTATGCACCAAGAATCTATTCTTCACAGTACAGGGCGGTTACATCAAGAGATTATGAGGCAATTATCAAAAAAATCTATGCAGATACCGAATCTGTAGCTGTCGTTGGTGGTGAAGAAATGGATCCACCCGAATTTGGTAACGTTATATTGAGTATAAAACCTAAAAATGGGTTTTTTGTCTCTGATTTCAACAAATCTCGTATTTTATCACAATTAAAGCAATATTCTGTCTCTGGAATTAACCAAAGAATTGAAGATTTGAAGATATTATACGTTGAAATTGACTCTTCGGTCTATTTTGATGAAAATAAGGTATCAACTTCAGAGGCATTACGCTCAAGAGTCATAAATTCACTCAATACTTACGGAAATTCTGTAGAATTGAACAAATTTGGTGGTAGATTCAAATATAGTAAGATACAACAGGTCATTGATGCTACCGATACGGCAATAACATCGAATATTACCAGAGTAATTATCAGGAGAAACCTTAAAGCTGCCCTAAATCAGTTTGCACAGTATGAATTATGCTATGGAAACCGTTTTCACATCAATGCAACAGGAGCTAATATCAAATCTAGAGGATTTTTCATTAGTGGAAATGCTAGACCTGTATATATCACTGATATTCCCAATTCAGACATGAAAACTGGTGGTCTTGCTCTTATAGAAATACTAGATGATAACACTAACAATATAGTCACTAAAGCGGCAGGAACCGTTGATTACATAAAAGGTGAAGTAATACTGGAAACAGTAAATATAACGTCCACAGTGGACGGTACGGGTGTTGTAGAGATACAAGCAATTCCTGAGTCTAATGATGTTGTCGGACTTAGAGAATTATACTTAGATTTTAGTGTTTCAAAAAGTAAAATAAATATGGTTAGGGACGTGATTAGTTCAGGTGATGAAATATCTGGAACTGCCTTTATTAAAGACTTTTATACTTCAAGTTATCTAAACGGAAAATTAATACGAGAATAATATGATACACACTGGTTTTGAGTCTAGGGTTAAAATTCAACAAATTTTAAGGAACCAACTTCCTCAATTTATTTTGAATGAAAGCCCTAAAACGGTAGACTTTTTAAAACAATATTATATTTCACAAGAATATCAAGGTGGTCCCGTTGATATTACTGATAATTTAGATCAATATTTAAAGGTAGATAATTTAACACCAGATGTGGTAGTTGGATTTACTACACTTACTACTGGTATAGGAACTGCAGATACAACAATTTCAGTTTCTAATACTAAAGGATTTCCTAGTGAGTATGGGTTGTTAAAAATAAATGATGAAATTATAACATATACTGGAAAGACATCAACTACATTTACAGGTTGTGTACGTGGATTCAGTGGAATTACAAGTTATCATAAAGAATTAAATGAAGAAGAATTGGTATTTTCTACTTCTGGAATAACAACACATAGTGAAGATGCAAATATTCAAAACTTAAGTTCTTTATTCCTCAAAGAATTTTATAAAAAACAAAAATTTACTCTGACACCAGGATTAGAAGATACAACTTTTGCTCCTGATTTAAATGCTGGTTCATTTATAAAAGAAGCTAGGTCATTATATGAAGCAAAAGGAACTGATGAATCTTTTAGAATATTATTTAATGCGATATATGGAGAAACTCCTAAAATAGTAAATTTAGAAGAGTTTTTAATTAAACCATCTTCTGCAAATTATATTAGAAGACAGGTTATAATTGCAGAAGCTATTTCAGGAAATCCTTTAGATTTGGTTGGTCAGACATTATTTAAGGTAGATGATTTAGATACTAATGCTTCTATTTCAGAAGTTGAGGCATTTAGTAGAGTTGGAGTAGCATTAACAATTAATCAGCAATATTTTAAAATATCTCTTTTCCGTGGTTATTCTGATGTAGAAGATGCCATACAAGGAGACTTCAAAATTACTCCTGCAACAAGATCTTTACAAACAGTTAGTATTGGTTCTTCAGTAATATCTGTCGATTCTACCGTAGGATTTGCAAATACTGGGGTTCTTGTATCTGGTGTCAATACAAATATCAACTATACAAATAAATCTGTTAATGAATTTTTTGGATGTAGTGGAATCGATGATTCGGATATTGGAGCAACTGATACCGTAAGAAGCAATGAAATTTATTTTTCATATGAAAATGGTGATACTACCAAAAAAGTAGAATTAAGGCTTACTGGTGTATTGTCAGGATTTGAAAAAATATCCAAAACTTTAGATGTTGATGAAGGCCAAATAATAGGAGTGCAGAATGTTGGTGATTCAATTACAGGAAATTATTATGATCCATTAGCATATCCTTATGAGGATATGAGTTATAAACAGATATTTGCAAATTCTTTAATATACAATACTAGTGTAAGATATAATATTAAAGAATTTGCAAACAGCACTACAATATCACTTGAAGGAACTATTGATAGAAGTAGTTTGAAAAAAGATGATTTGGTAGAGATTGTAATTCAATCATCTAATGATGTTGTGCACGGAAGTGCAACTGATGTATTTGTTACGAGGGTTGATGATAATAAAACTGTTGTTATTTCAAGTGGATTCACACCTTCTACTAGTCCTAATGTAAAATATGATATTAGAAGGAAGATTAATACTGCAAAAAGTAATAATGTTCCTTTGGAAGTTAGTAAGATTGTGTCTGATGTACAAAATTTATACATTGAAGATGATGAAACTGCATATTTAGCTTCCAACTCTTTACCTTCAGGATCTACTTCTGATGGAAGTGGATTTACTACATCTTTCGTCAATACACTAAATGTTTCAACCAAATCAATTTCTGTTGATTTTCCACCATCCATAGCAGGTTTGGGATTAACAGGAGAAATTTCAACAGGTACTTTTAGTGGTATTAAATTTAATGGTATCATTCCATTTATGAATGGTGACAAAGTATACTACGAACCCTCTGGAATTGCTTATGTTGGTCTTGAAACTGGTAGTTATTTTATAGGATTGTCAACTACATCCAGTTCATCGGATACTATACAACTATATTCTTCAAAATCATTTATTAATAAAGGTGGTTATATAAAACTTAAGAATTCTGAAGTTATAGGGATTGGTACTACTTTCATTACTCAGACTTCAAATGGTATCCATAAATTTACTTTAAATTCTCAGAAATCCAATGAAATTGGAGCTCAAAAATTACTTAAAAAATTCCCATTTGAATTGACTGATAATAGAGCAGATCAGACTGAGACAAGCATGGGTTCTATTGGAATGTTGATTAATGGTGTAGAAATAACTAATTATAAGACTGAAGATTATATTTACTATGGTCCTCTAAAATCTGTTGATGTTCTTAATGGTGGTGATAGTTTTGATATTTTAAATTTACCAAAAATTGAAGTTTCTGCTGGACTGGGAACAACTGCATTAGTGCAACCTGTAGGTCAGGTTACTATAGAAAAAATATATGTTGACCCACAAGGTTTTAATATTGGTGAGTTTATATCAATACAATCTACTGGTGGAAATAGTACTGCAGTTTTTGAACCTATTATTGTTGAAAAATCTAGATCTGTTAAATTTGACTCTAGATTTACTGATATAGCCCCAATTGCTGGTGGTATTAACTCAACTACAGATCAAATTACATTTATAGAAGATCATGGATTCCATACAGCACAAGAAGTAATTTATAATGCTAATGGGGGTTCAGAAATTGGAGTTGGAATTGGAACATCAACCTTAGTTACTAATTCAAATTACTTTACAAAAATAATTGACAGTAATACTATTCAATTATTTAATACATCTCTTGATGCTTTATCTGGAATTAATCCAATAGGATTTGGAATATCAAGAAGTTCAGGTATTCAAGAAATATCTACACTCCCCAATCAAAAAAATATTCAGGGTATTAGAGTTATTGATGGTGGTAATTTTGTAAATAGAAAATTATTTGTCAAACCTTCTGGTATATCAACAGCATATAATACGATTACTTTTGAGAATCATGGATTTGGTGATGGTGAATTGGTTGAATATAATACAAGTGCTGGAATAGGTACTACAATTCCACAATCAATTTCTGGATTAACAACAACTAGTGGAATAACATCAACAACACAATATTATAATATTGTAAAAATAGACAATAACTCTTTCAAGTTATCAGATTCTGGAATAGGTGTAGGTGCAAGTGATACTAATTTTAACCGTAATCTTATTGTAGAACTTTCTTCACAAGGTACTGGATATCAAATATTTAAATATCCTGATTTAGAGGTTTCATTAACATATACACCAGTTGGTTTTGGTACTACATCTCAAAGCTATACTGATATTATACTAACTCCTGAAGTTACTGGTAGCATTATTGATACTTATTTGTATGAAACTGGAACTGGATATGGTTCTACTATACTAAATTTTGAAAAGAAACCAACATTGTCCATTAAAAATGGAAAAAATGGAACATTAAAACCAATTATTGTAAATGGATTAATAGAATCTGTTAATATTCAGTTTGGTGGGGAAGAATACTTCTCTACTCCTATATTAAATGTCATAGATTCTACAGGATCTGGTACTGGAGCTGAATTAAGACCAGTTATTACTAATGGTAAAATTACAGATGTTAAAGTTATTAGTACTGGAATTGGTTATTCAGACACATCTTCAATAAATGTTGTCAGTGCTGGAAAAAATGCAGTTTTAGGAGTATCTGTTAGACCTCTAAGAATTGAACTTAATAATAGAATGGGTAGTGAGTTATTATTAGAAACTGAAAATAAGTTAAAGTATAGTGTCTGTGGATATGGACAAACACTTATTCAATCTTTTGGGGAAGTTGGTAGTGGATCAACCGAAGCTTCAAGCATTGTTGGATGGTCATATGACGGAAATCCAATATATGGTCCATATGGTTATTCGGATCCAGCTAACTCTAATTCCGAGTCTAGAAGATTGGTTTCTGGATATAACGCAAGTATTGCAAATGTATCGGATAGACCACTTGGATTTGATGCTGGATTTTTTATAGAAGATTATAAATTTACAAATTCTGGTGATTTAGATAAAAATAATGGTAGATTTGGAAAAACACCAGAATTTCCAAATGGTGTGTATGCATATTTTGCAACTTTAGATGATATTGGCAATCCACAATTCCCATATTTTATTGGAAATTCTTATAGATCCATACCTTTAGAGCAAAATATTGATCAATCGTTTGATTTTAAAAATTCAGACCTAAGAAGGAATACATTCCCATATAGAGTATCGGATAAAAATGCAGATAATGACTTTATTATTGAAACAAATGAAATTTCTAATCAAAAAATAGAAATTCAATCAGTTACAGAAGGCTCAATCGATGAATTATCGGTCATTTCTGCTGGAGATAATTATAAAATTAATGATTCTATTGATTTTGAAAATATAGGAAGTGGAAGTGGTATTATAACAAAGGTTTCTTCATTAAAAGGGAAGGATGTTACTAACGTAAGTGTTGCAACCTCATCGTATGATGATGTAATATTTACTTGGAATGGTAATAATAATATAAAAGTTAATGTTTTGCCCAATCATAATTGGATAAATCAAGATAATATTATAATTTCTGGCGTTTCTACTTCATCTGGAATATCTTCTAGTGTTTCTGCATTAAGTGATATTGATGGTGAGTATGTTATTGGTGTAACTTCAACATATTCTTCAGTAATTTCTGAAATTCCTATTCTTGCTGGATCAGCATCCACTGAAATATATGTTTCAACAGTACCAAATTCAGTTTCAGTGGGAAGTAGTTTGGTAATTGGTGGATCATATAGCGATACCTGCCAAATATTGAATATATTTAAAAACCAAAATATATTAAGAGTAGTTAGAAGTAATCCAGGTGTTGCACATAGCGTATCTTCTCCAATAACATTTACTACAAATTCATTTACGATTGATAAATCAGTAGATAGTTTTGATTCTAAAGTAAATGATAGTGCTTATTTTAATCCAGCAAAGTCTGTTGGATTTGGTACTACTCCAGGAGTTACTCATTCAACTACTTTTGGATTTGGTAGTACTACAATTACAAGAAATATCCCAACTCAAAGAATTTATATTGAGAATCATCCATTTAAATCCAACCAACAAGTAACATTTACAAAGGCTTCAGGTGCTGCAGAAATTGATATTTCAACAACTCCAACATCTGCTTTATATAATTTACCATCTACACTTTATATTTCAGATACTACCCCAAATACAATCGGTATAAAAACAGGTATAGGAGTAACAAGTGGAGACTTCAGTGATGTATATTTTAGAGCTTGTACTGGTAATGATGATACATATTTACTTCAGAGTAATTTTAATCAAGTAACTGGTAATTTACAAAAAATTAAAGGAACTGTTTCAATATCAACTTCTTCAACATTAGCTTTAAAATTTGGAGATAGTGTTAAATTGGATGTGCAACCAAATTTATCTGTTGGTATTGGTACATCTACAGGTATTAAAGTTGTAAGAGATTCTGAAAGTGGATTTATATTAGTTAATCCTATAGAAACTTCTTATAGTAATATAAATGTTACTGCTGATACTATTAGAATTGATAACCATGGATTTAAGAGAGGAGATAAGGTATTCTATACTATCGTGGGTGGTACATTCCCTACAGGATTAACTACTAATAATTCATACTTCACTTATGTTGTTGATGAAAACTTTATTCAATTATCTGAGACATCTATAGATTGTTTCATTAATCCACCAAAAGTTATAGACATTACAGCGGCTGGTAATGGAACTAGTAAGTTCTATTCAATTAATCCTCAAATTGAAGTTGTTAAGAATAACAATTTAGTATTTGATTTAACAGATTCTTCTTTAGAAAATTATAAATTAAAATTCTATTATGATAATGATTTTAAAAATAATTTTGTATCAACTGCATCTACTACAAATACATTTAATATAATTGGTATTGGTACAGTTGGAGTTGGTACTATATCTTCAAGTACAATTAATCATAATACATCATTACCCAAAAAATTATATTATTCTCTAGAAAGATCTGGATTCATCAGCACTGCGGATACTGATGTTATTAATCATTCAGAAATTAAATATGTAGATAGTCTTTATAATTCATCTTATAATGTTGTTGGTGTGGCAAGCACTACTTTTGATATTACATTATCTCAAGTTCCAGAAAAACTATCATATAGTTCAAGTGAATGTGATTCTATATCTTATACCACTAAATCCCTAAATGAAAAAGGTGGTATTGCTGCCGTTAGTATTATTTCTGGTGGAATTAATTATAAGAAGATACCTAATTTTGTTGGATCATCATCTACAGAAGGTACTGGTGGCTATGTTATTGCAAAATCAAAAGTAATTGGAGATATTAATCAAATAAGAATTATTAATGAAGGATTTGAATATTCTTCAGACAATACTTTAGAACCTACAGCTTTAATATCACCTCTTCTTTCTGTTGATAATTCAAATACTATTGGTATTATTACAGTTACTAATGGTGGTTCTGATTACATACAACCTCCAAATATAGTTGTTGTGGATACCACTACAAGGAAAAAAATTGATAGGGGTTCCCTACAAGCAGAATTGGTAGCAAATTCTATTTCTAATGTAAATGTTATAGATCCTCCAAATGGACTTCCTAGTGAACCTGTATCTTTATTTGCTGTTAATAATTCAAATGGAGTTCCCGTAATTTCAATAGCATCATCCGAATCTACTGGAATATTTACATGTTACACAGGTTTGGGTACAGGAACTGATGCAGGATTTGCAGTAAATGATGAAGTCTTTATTGAGGGTGTTGTTAGATATATTGATGAAGCATCAGGCATAGGAACTCAGGGAACAGGATTTAACTCTGAAGATTATGGATATAAATTTGGTACAGTTACTAGTGTGGTACCAGGTGTTAATTGGGAAATTACTATAAATCTTGAACTTGCTGGTATATCAACAAATACAGGTATTGCAAAAACTGATCAACAATCATTTGCAAGTATTATTAATAAAAATAAGTATCCTACATTCACCATAGTTGAAATCCCAAATAAATTTATTATTGGCGAAGAGTTGATAAAAAATGAAGTTTTAATAGGATTGACTATTCAAAGTTCTGAAGGTGATTATATTAAAGTGAATGGAAATTCTGAACTTAAAGTTGGTGATAGTATTATTGGATCTGTTTCTGGTTCTAGGGCAACCATAGCTGAGATTAAGGACAATTTAGGAAAATATAGTGTTAGATTCTCAAATAAAAAAAATATTGGATGGTCTGATGATATTGGAAAATTAGATTTAGATACTCAGGTAATTCCAGATAATGACTATTATCAAAATCTTTCATACACAATTAAAAGTTCTAAAGGATTTGAAGAGTTACGAAGTCCAGTAAGTTCATTGCTCCATACAAGTGGTCTTAAGAATTTTGCTGATGTTGGAATAGGTTCAACATTTAGAGCTACTGGTGGATTATCTACAGAAGGGGATTGGAGAATTGGTACTACTTCTACTGACGCTTCAATTGTAATAAAGGATATTATTGAAGATAAGAGTGTTGAAACTATTACTGAGTTTGATACAGCAACTGATTTTAGTGAAAGTTTTAGTAAATCTAAGTTTATAAAATTGGATACAATTAAATTAAAAGATTATACTCAAGCAGATAGTAATGTAGTTCTTTTAGTTGATAATATCAATAGCCAGTTTTCAAATTTAGAGGGAGATCCATCTGATTATTTGGATGTTTTATCTATAAATGGTAGTGTTACTTCTCAAAGTATTTTTTATAGAGTCACTAATCTCACAAATTCATCCATACAAACAAATGAAGTAGTATTGTTGAATAATGGAGTAGATGTGGTTTTATTAGAAAAATCTCCATTAGAAGATACTAGTCCTATTGGAATTTTTGATGTTGAAACTGATACTTTTGGCGAAACAACTTTAAGATTTACTCCTAAACCAAATTCATATGATTATGATTATAATCTTAAATCAATTAAAACTATTTCTGATAGTTCTACTGGTATAGGAACTTTTGGTATAGGATTTATTAATAAGGTTGGATTCGTAGGTATTGCAACTACAAGTAGTTCTGGAGTAACTACAACTTCTATAATATCTGCAGATTCTAATCACTTTACTTCATTTTTAGCAAAAAATTATTTGCGTGATAAAACAACTAATGAAATGAATTATGTTGAAATATATGTTACTCATGATGGAACAGATACTTATATTTCTGAATACTTTGTAGATACTCATAGTCCTGTTTCTGGATATTCTGGAACTTTAATGGGATCTTTTAATGGTAATCTTAGTGGATCTACCTTCTCTTTAGAGTATCAAAATGATTTAACTAGTGAAATAGAAGTTAAGTCTAATATAGTTGGATTTGGTACAACGGCCGTTGGAATTGGTACATATAGATTTAAAGCAACTGGTCAACCAGATGAATCTGAGAGAACTGCAATTTATCAATCTGATTACTTTACTGGTGTTGGTGGAACAACAAATTTAGTTGGATTATCATCAAATCTTTTCAATTCAGGTAAATCATTAGTTCAGGTTAGTGTTGGATCAACAAGAATAGTTTCTGAAATTAATTTTAATCATGATAGTGTAAATATCTTCTCACAGAGAGGACCATTCCTGTCTCCTGTTGGATTGGGAACAACTAACCCTATTGGAGTTTTAACTGCAGGTTATGATGGAAATGAATTTGTATTGAAATTCACTCCAGAAGCTTCATATGCATCAAATACTATTGAGATTTCTGCACTTACTTTAGGATTATATACTGATACAGATGCTGATAACCATACAAACATTAATGATTTTGAATATGGTTCAGTGGATGAATCTATTGGATTACAATACTACAATTCAATTAATGGTGATAGAATTAATAGAACTAACTTTACTTTGAATAATGATAATACACCAATATTTGCAAAAACTTTTAATCCTACTGATTCCAATATCGTAAATCTTGCAACTGGATTATTTACTATTAAAAACCACTTCTTCAGAACAAATGAAGAATTGATATACAAACCCAATTCCACTTTTGTTGGTGTTGGAAGCACTGCAATGCAGTATGTAAGTGGTTCTTATCACCATCAACTTCCATCTACAGTTTTTGCTATTAGAAATAATTTTGAAAGTTTCTACCTTTCAACTGAAAAGGGTGGATCTGCAGTTACGTTCGTGGGTGTGGGTACAGGAAATGCTCATGAATTATCAATGTCATTAGCAAATACAAAAGGATTATTTACTATTGATAATTTAATTCAATCACCATTAGCATTTTCTCCAGTAAGTCATACATTACAGAACAATACAGATTCTGTTTTAGGTGGTAAAGGTATTAGTAGTACGGCAACTATATTCTCAGTTAGTGGAATATCTTCATTAGCTCCTTCAGATATATTGAAGGTTGATAATGAGTATATGAAGGTTCTCAATCTAGGTATTGGAACTGAAACATTTGGACCTATTACCACTGGTATTGGAACAACTAGTCTTATAGAGGTTGAAAGGGGTTTTGTTGGAACTTCTGCAACTGCTCAT
>MDSV01048581.1_pt1 | contig 13635 bp, 9 predicted proteins | sample 810851 | NCBI WGS metagenome assembly MDSV01 (sample SAMN05326640, study PRJNA326480) | marine metagenome | isolation source: seawater | place: Atlantic Ocean: North East | collected 2012 | reverse complement strand
CGGTGGAATCTGTTCTTCATCGTCCGCCATGCGCTGCACCGTGTACTGTTCAGAAAAGACTTGGTTTTAACATTCCCCGAAAAGGGACCCAATAATTGGCTCAACTTTGGATACTTGATGCCCACCGTTTCAATCCAAGAAATATCGCCATTGCTTCAGAAACCTCAATCATGTCACCCTTACTACCTTCAACTACTTCATTACCAATTCTCGCAGTAATATCATCTAATTCTAGTTGAACCAATTCACGTTTTTGTTTAGAAAATACTACTGCTTCAGATAATGCATCGAATGCAATCGATGAATCAGGATCAAGTCGCTCAACTGGAAATTCAGTGACCCGTAATCCTGCCTTTCCATGTAAGCTACCTACCCATCTGATTACTCTACGAATATCTACGGTAACATTGTCATCATTTTCTGCTGCTTGATCAAGAACTACACTTTGATCTCCCAGGATTAATGCTTGAAACAAGTCACCTTGCTTCCCAAATTGTCTACCCATCTGTATAGACGAATTCTTCAATCTTCTTCGACGATCAGAATTAACTGACATCTCGGCTAATTTCATCATTGCCTTTTCGCTCATAGATGGAGGACGGGACATATTTGCAGTTCCTAAAACCGCAGATGAACGTAATTGCTTGTAGATTGGGCGTCTATCTGCATCAGATGAATCATGATAAGATTCCAATCTGTCTAAGACTGAGTCAACTCCACGTCTAACTCTTTTACCCCATGCAACCTCTGGACTAGTTAGAACCATCTCGATATTAAGATTAGAACCAGATATGTGAGAGACAATTTCTTGTCTAGCCTTAGAGTCAAGATGAAGAATACTGGGATGACGATAATGAATGTGGAAACCTCGATGACCTGAAAACGAAAATGTTGCAAAATCGGATTTAAATCCAAAATCAGGTTCGAGAAAATCATTCCACAAACGAAATGCTTGCTCTTGAATATCATTCAACATTGAAGGGAAATCTAGAGCATCTACTCCAACTAGATGGTCGCCATCTAAATCAAAAATTAAATCAGCACCTCTCCAGCCTTTTTCTGACATTTTGTATTCTGAAGGGCGGTCGTAGTATGCAGTACTATGGAAACAAGAGTGGGGGGGTGAAGACCGAGTAAGAATTTGCCGTAATGCTTCAGGAGAATCAAAACCGATATGCCGTCTAGGAGGGCGCTCGTCCCATCCCATAAACATCCACTCTCTAGAACGGAGACGTGGTGGTAAGTACAGATCATTTACAGCAAGAGAATTGTAGTACTCGCTGAATCGGAACTGGTAACGCGCGGTGCTCACAGAGATACACAACAATTGACGCTACATCAATCCATCCGGAGTCCACCGACTTCTTTCGGTTCAGTTGAACTAGAAACTCCAGTGATTTTCTCATAACATTCTAAGCAATAGTACCGATCATCAATTACCAATGATTCAGCAAACGTAAGTGGCAAGTCACAGCCTGCACATTTTGGACCTAATTGGCCCCTCGCTACTGACAACTGCTCTGGCTTAACCATACCCATTCCACAGGGAGGAGGCATTTCAGTATAGCGCAGAATAAATCTCTGCTCATACACATTCGTTTTTACACTGGATAGACTGGGGCGAATCATGGTTGAGACAACTAGAGTTCGAATTGGGCATTCACCAGACCCTGATGATGCATTCATGTTCCACGCGATGACAACTGGAAGATTCGATACATCTCCATACGAATATGAACATGTTTTATTAGACATTGAAACATTGAACCAAAAGGCACTAGAAGGCGAATTTGAGGTATCAGCAGTATCAATCCATGCACTCCCGGATGTTCTTGATACATACGCCCTCATGAATTGTGGTGCATCCATGGGAGAGGGATACGGTCCTAGAATTGTTACTAAGGGCGTAAAATCAATAGATGAAGTAAAGAATGGAACTATAGCTATTCCTGGAATTAAAACCTCTGCACATTTAGCTCTTCGAATAATGTTGGGAGAAATGAAAACTACTGTAGTTCCATTCGACGAGATAATGGATGCAGTCAAGGCAGGTAAAGTAGACTCTGGATTAATTATTCATGAAGGACAATTAACTTGGGAAAGTGAAGGCCTTCATTTGGTTGCAGATTTAGGAGAAATGTGGGCAGAAAGAACTGGTGGCTTACCTCTTCCATTAGGTGGAAATGTTGTAAGAAGAGATTTGGGTAAAGAAGAATGCAAGTTGGTCACTGAACATGTGAAAATTTCAATTCAAAATGCCATATCTGACCCTCAAGAAGGACTAGCATTTGCAATCGAGTGGGGCAGAGGAATTGATGAAGAAACCAATGAAGAATTTGTTCAGATGTACGTTAATGAAAGAACAATAGATTACGGTCCTGAAGGCCGCAAATCAGTACGCTTGTTCCTTAAAGAAGGACAACGAATTGGTATGATTCGAGAAGATTTGGACGTAGATGCACTAGAGTTTATCGGAGCGGAATAAAATGGAACGCCCTGAAAGATCTGAATTTGACAGTGTTGATCCCGCTCCTCCCAGCGATGAAAAGAACATCGAATCGCTAAGGACATCTCTCTGTGACGAAGATGAAAGAATGTTTCTAAGAATGAGAGCATTGTTTAGTTTAAGGAACATAGGGGGTCAAAAATCAGTTGAAGCATTGGCTGCGGCTTTTGAATCAGATTCTGCATTATTAAAACATGAAATTGCATATGTTATGGGTCAAATGCAAGATTCAGCAGCAGTTCCTCATTTGATTGATAGGTTAAGTGATCTAAAGGAAGATGTTATGGTAAGACATGAAGCGGCTGAAGCATTAGGTGCTATTGGAGATCATATTGCAATGTCAACATTAAGAGAATTCGTAAATGATGAATCAATCGTTGTTGCAGAATCATGCGAAGTTGCAATTGACCTGTTGGACTATGTTTCTTCTAAAAAGCTCAATTATTCTTGATTTGACCACAGTGGATAAATTCTCCATCACTTTAGGACCTTCATGAACAGGGGCATGTGCGTTGCAATCATCGCCCTAATCATGGCAGCACCTTTAGCATCTGCTGGACTACCTGAACCAGTCCCAATTTTGGACGAAGCATATACATTTGAACGAACTGATGGAGGAGTTGTCACCGCTGTAATTCAGATAGAGCATTCTCCAGATGGCACATTAATTGCCGCTGCTGATAGAAAACATCTCAATATTTGGAGAGCTTCTGATGGCGAAATCGTGGCTTCCAAACAAATTTACAATCATGATTATGCAAATTTAGGTCTAGAATGGACTACTGATTCACAACATTTGATAGTTTACCAAGATAGTGCATGGGCAAATACTCCTTCAATCACTGCAATCCCAATTTCAGACTGGGATAATAGAGAGAAACATGCAGAAATTGAAATGGGTGTCAGCGATGTCAAATCAATAAATGATTCATTGATTATTTTTGCAGATGTAAACAATATTATTAGTCTCTGGAGTATTAACGAAGAATCTCTAGACAGAGGTCTTTCATATTCGTCAGATGGAGCCCCAGGTTGCATCGATATATCTCCCGACAAGTCAATGGCAATTGTAGGCGTAGAATTATCAGAGGGATATTCTGCTGTCCTACTTTCTCTAGACAACATGACTGAAATTACTCGATGGAATCAAACGAATCCAATTTCGGATTGTAATTTCCGTCCTAATGATAACGAAGTTACTTGGAATGATGATAGTTCTATTGTTATTCGCTCAACGACATCGCCTTTTGGTTTTGTAAATGTATTAGAAACAGGAGGGGGTATAATCCAATATCACGAAATTCCTCTTCAAGATGAAATCTTAGTATTATCTACTCAAGGCTCTGCCAGAAGTTTGGAATCATGGAATTCAAATACTCTACAAATTAACTGGAGAACATCCATTGGATTCAAGACAAATCAATTCACATTAAATCCTGATTCTGAACAAATTAGTTTCAGTACCAATACCCCAATAATTCCTATCTTTAGAACTAGTGATTTCGCCACTGACCTAGGAACTGGACCAGATCTAGATAACGATGGAATAGCAGATATCAAAGACAGTGACGACGATGGAGATTCAATTCCAGATATTTTTGATAATATTTGTTCGGAAGGAACCGATTGTTCCAGAAATGCAAATAGAGATACTATTCGAAATATAGATATTCAAATTTCTTCAAACGGTAGTGTGAAAATTGAAGAGATAGTTACTATTCCTCTAGATCTATCAAGAAATATTCGAGAGATAAACTCTAAGCTGCTTGATGATGATTCATTGGCATCTCTTCTTGAAGCAGATGTCATGATTCGTCAATTGTGTGGGCCTGCGAATCTCGAAGAAATGGCTGAAGAATGGAAAGAAAATTTGAGAATTAACGGAAGCGTACCTTGGAATGCTGAAAGTACCTGTGATGAACATGCAGGTTTATCGAGTACTACAACAATAGAGAATGGAGCAGCGTGGAAATCGAATATCCAAATTGCTTGGACAACTACAATGAATGTGCCTGAGGATAGATTGGTACGACCATTGGATATTATTTTAGTCAATCCACCTTCAATGCGTGAAGGAAGTATAATGGAAAATATTCAACATAGTCCATCGATTGTGAATATCTACTTCAATGAAGTATACTTGAATACATCAAATATTTGGAATATGGAAGAATCTATTTCAATTGGACTCCCTGCTCCATTAATTTCTGATCCAACAGTATCAGATCAAGCTGTAGCAGTTGTTTCTAACCCACTAATTATTATCCCAACAATCTTAGTTTTATCTTCCATAGGTATTCTTATTGTACGACGTAGAATGATGTTTGAATATGAATTAGATGAGGAATGCGAGGTATGTGGTAAATTCAATCCACCTGGTGCTTTGAAATGCAGTGAATGTGGAGTTCTATTCGTATATGATCAAGTGATGGAAAAGTTGCATAAATGGATGATTGATAACGATTTGAGCGTCACAGAACTGTTTGATAGATTTGACGAAGATGGAAATGGAACTTTAGAAGAAGATGAATTGTTACGTGGACTAAGATCTCTGAAAATTGCAAATTTACCAGTCACTCAATTACAAGCACTAGTAGAAAGCTTAGATGAAGACGGAAACGGAGTTATCGATCTTGAGGAATTTGAGATTGCATTAGGTAGTGTTGATACGATGCTATTTGATGATGATGATTATGTAGATGAATTAGAAGAAAGATGGAGTCAAGATACAACTGAACAAATTGAATCAAAATCTTTTGGAAGACAGAATCCGTATGAAACCGATCAAAAAGTCGCACCAAGACCTCCACCTGACCAGCGAAAGTCAAAGAAAGTTGATGATGAAGAAGTAGAAAAGAAACCAAGAAGAATGGTTAGAAGAAAATCTTCTAAATCTAAGACGAATAATAGAAGAAGAGTGACACGGTCATCTAAAAAATCTGAGGATCTTGTCAAAGAAGAAAATCTTGAACCTGTTCAAGAGGACGACTATGACGAAGCTCTTCGACGACTGACTGGTTCAGCGTTAGATGAAGATTCATGATTCTCATCATCCCACCATGGAACTAATCCTTCGTACCCACATACTTCTTCGGCAAAGAGAATCATACTTTCTCTATCTTTTTCTTTTAACCTGTTGCGGACTTCTGATTGGAAATAATGAGCAACCCTTTGGAAGGAGAATCTAGTTCTTTCTGAACTAGATTCAATCACTTTATTTCTATGATTTTCATTAGCTTCAAAACGATCCAAGTTTTCTTCTAATGCGTTTACAGCCAATTTGATTGCACTAGATTCTGAATCTTGTCTCGCACAAAAAACTCCGAAAACCATTGGTAAACCAGTTTGATCTAACCATTCTGCTCCTAAGTCCATACGAACTAAATTAGGATTGATGTCTGCCTCATCAATTGCTCTATCTCCTATAATTAAAGCACCATCACAACGATCTAGCATCGAATCAAGATCTGGCCCCATTTCAATTAATCTAGGTTTACAGCCACGCCTAGAAAGAAGCCATGGTAACAATGTTCGAGAAGTAGAAGAATCGGTAGGTACTGCTATATCTCGCATTTCTTCGATTGGTCTGTCACCAAAAAGAAGGACAGAACCAACCCCACCATCAGAAGCAATTCCTATTGAATCAATAGCCTGTAATGTGCCTATATTTTTTACAAAGTCAGCAAGAGGAATAGGAGCAATCAAACATTCTCCTCTCATTAAATGACCAGTTAGCCATGAAGGAGGAGCAGGAAGAATTCGCCAATGTCCGCCTAAATCATGGAACAAAGGGTCACAATTTGCAAATGATACTCGACCGATAACATCTTTTCTCAATTTCTCACCTCAAACCATGTCTGCTACAGGTAATGAAACCCACTTATCATCATCAGAAGGAGGACGTCTTCTATGAATTTCAAAATGATCATATGTTGTTGATCTTCGAATTGGAATCCCTCCAGCATCTTCTATCAATCTGGACAATCTGTCTAAATCATCTTCAACTGAAGTTTGACTTCCTGCTTCATGCATTATTTCTTCATGCCCTACAGTTCCATCTACGTCATCAGCTCCAGCATTCAAAGCCAATGAAGAGAGATGATCCCCTATATTCATCCTGTATGCCTTAATATGAGGCACATTATCTAGCATTATTCTAGAGATAGAAATTGTACGTAATGTCTCATTACCTGTAGAGTGCTGAGCTTGTGGGAGACGAGTACGATCTGGGAGGAACGGATAAGGAACAAAACACTGAAACCCAGCAGTATCATCTTGTAATATCCTAATTTTATCAAGATGGAGTATTCTTTGAGATGCTGTTTCAATCGTTCCAAATAACATTGTTGAATTTGTAGGAATTCCTAGCAAGTGTGCAGTTCTATGAATCTCCAAATATTCTTCACTAGATTCCTTTCCATTACAAATTACTTTTCTGACTTCATCATCTAGTATCTCTGCACCTCCACCAGGTAGAGAAGTCAATCCTGCATCGATTAATTTTGATAGGACCTCAGAAATTGATATTTCACTAATTTGTGAGAGATGCTTAATTTCAACTGCTGTTAAACATTTCATGGACAAATGAGGATATTTTTCTTTAGCTGCAGAAATAAGGTTAGCATAATAATTTACATCCCACTCAGGGTGTAGCCCCCCTACAGAATGAACTTCGTCTATCCTACTACTAAACGGACGTATTCTATCGAGATATTCCTCTACAGATAATGCATAAGCATCTGATGCTTTTGGACCCCTTCTAAAGGCACAAAAACGGCAGGCTAATACACAGATATTCGTTGTATTAACATGGAGATTAGAATTGAAATATATTTCATTATCGTATCTTGATTTCTTAATTGCATGTCCAAGTAACATCACATCGATCAAATCTGCATGAAGAAAAAGTGATTCTCCAGTTGAGATTGAAACACGACCTTCAGAAATAATCTCATCTAAGGCTGTTTGAACCACTGGATCAGAAATTGAGCCTAATTCTTGGACTATGTAAGGGAGGCGACTAATCCAGTCGGGATGCCCTACCGAGCCGATCATGTTAATTCGATCCATCACTAACTGATGAATCCTCGTTCACTTCTTTGGTTTAGGCCAAAGCATCTTTCTCATCTCTTCAGCAACAAATACTGAAGATGCAACAGCAACTACTACCAACCAGTCTAATGGTTTTAGAGGAACTGTATGAATCATCTCTCCTATCCTAAATCCAGCAATTTCAGGAGCATGAACAAACAGCAATAACATGGATGTGGATATGAGAATACTGATTGTAATCCAACTGTTGGATGTGATTCCTAAACGGAATGCAGAGACTTCAGAAGATCTGCAATTCATGACGTTCATTAGTTGGAAGAATATGAATGCAGCAAAGGCACTTGTCTGAGCGATAGCAAATTGAGATTCAGCATTCTGGAACCATGCATCTTCGTTACAAACCCCATTTACCATGTAATCATCACCACCCGCTGGACCTGTAGAACAAGGAACACTATCGATTATTGCTCCTCCTGCAAAGTAGAACACTGATGCTGTTCCAATAACCATAATCATGCCAAGGAACAATATCAATGCTGCATCATTGGATGTAGGTAGAGTCTCATCTAAAGGACGTGGTGGTTCTTTCATGACATCTTTAGCTTGCTGTTCCACACCCAATGCTACAGCAGGAGGACCATCCATTAGAATATTGATAACAAGTAATTGAGTCACTGTAAACGGGAAAGTCCAATCCATTAACATTGTAGTCACCAATAATAGCAATACTGCAGCAACATTAGTACTTATTTGATATCTAACGAAATTTCGAATGTTTTGGTATATTCTACGTCCCTCATCTACGGCCTTTACTATAGAAGAGAAATCATCATCTTGCAATACCATATCAGATGCATCTCTTGCTACATCGGTTCCTGCACGTCCCATTGATATACCTATATTGGACTTAGATAAGGCAGGAGCATCATTATCACCATCTCCAGTCATTGCAACAACATGTCCTAGATGCTGTAATCGGGATACTATGCGTAATTTTTGGTCAGGAGTAGTACGTGAAAAAATAGCTACACGCTCCAATATAGAATCCAATTGATCATCATCCATATCTCTTAGTTCAGTTCCATGAATAGATAGATCGTCAGGACCAAATATTCCAATTTCTTCACCTATTGATTCAGCAGTAGATTTGTGATCACCTGTAATCATTATAACTCGAATTCCTGCTTCATGACAGGTGGAAATCGCTTCGGGAACCTCGCTTCTTGGAGGATCAGAAATTCCCACAACCCCCAGTAAGACCAATCCAGATTCAACTGATTCAACATTTTCGATATCTTCAGATTCAGATATTACTCGTGTTGCTAACCCTAGAATGCGTAATGAATTTCCAGCGTAATCTGCGTTAATTGATTGAGCTCTCTTAGAAAGGTCACGAGTCATAGGGACGACTTTTCCATCAACTATTGTGCGATCACATACTTGGAGTAAATCGCCTAGAGCACCTTTCACAAATAATCTCCTTTCACCTTCAAACTCGTGAATAGCACTCATTCTTTTTCTATTTCTATCAAAAGGATATTCTCTGAAACGAGGATTACGTTTACGATATTCGTCAACAGAAGAGTCTAATTTCCATCCTAATACAGCACAAGCAGTATCAGTAGGATCACCTACTCCTTTCCATTTCTTGCCTACAAGACGGACATTACTGTTTTGAGCAAGTAGTAGAGAACCAATTACCCATCTAAACGGCGATGTTGCCTTTAATTCAGCTAATTCAGATTCTTTCAATTTCCCTCTATTTAATTTCAAACCGCCTTGATTAGGATCAAAGCCTCTGCCTGTGACTTCATATGAGCTCCCATCATAATACAGACCTCTAACTGTCATTTCTCCAGTGGTCAATGTACCTGTTTTATCTGAACAAATTACTGTAGTGCTTCCTAATGTCTCCACAGCTCTCATTCGACGAATAATTGCTCGGTGACGAGCCATATTCCTCATTCCAATTGAAAGAGTAATCACTAAGATAATCGGAAGGCCTTCAGGTACAATCGCAACGAAAATTGCAACTGCAAGTAAGAATTGTTCTGAAACGATGGCCCACAAAAGATCTCCTCGTAGACCTTGGAAATATGCCTCGGCTAAATTCAATGAAACAAGCAATAATGCAGCAAAAACAGCAACATATCCTAAAAATCGGCCTAATGATTCTAATTTAATTTCTAATGGAGTCTTAGGAGTCTCGACCTCTGCTAAATCAGATGCTAAACGGCCCAATTCTGTAGTCATTGCAGTTTGAACAACTATTCCTATTCCTCTGCCTGTAGATACTACAGTACCCATATGTGCCATGTTTTTCCTATCAGCAAGCATTAGATCTACATCAAGAGCTTCTATTTTCTTGGTAACGGAGCTTGATTCTCCAGTAAGTGTTGACTCATTTACTGAGAAATTATTTACTTCTATTAAACGAACATCAGCAGGAATATTCATTCCTTCTTCTAAAAATACTATATCTCCAGGAACTAATTCTTCAGTAGTTACCCTGATATCTTTGCCATCTCGCATAACTATCGATGAACCAACTAACATTTCTTTCAATGAATCCATGGCTCGTTCAGCTTTTGCCTCCTGCATGAAACCAAAAACTCCATTGAGACTCAATGCAATGACAATAAAAATGGGTGTGGTTTTATCATGAGGATCGAAAACAAAAGCTATTGCTGCTGCTGCTAATAGTAAGTAAACCATAGGATCTCGAAATTGATCGAATAATTTCCATAACCAATGAGGAGGTTCGACCTCATCTAACTTGTTTGGACCGTACTCTCCAGCCCGTTTGAGGGCTTCTGATTCAGTTAGACCTTCCTCGGTTGTCCGTAGAACAGACATGACTTGGTCTACTGATTTTGAATGCCAATCTTCATGTCTGACGACTGAAGAGTTGGATTCATCCGCACCATCCATTCTACACCGTATACGGGAGGGGTATTTCATCCTCGCCCGGCATGTCATCAATCGCAGAAGTCATCTAGTGAACCCTAGTGGACAGTGCATGGAGGAGCGCGGGATCATTGAATTTGGCAATGATGGATCAACAGTTCACGAACTCACTCTTAGAGCATTAGTGATAGGAGTAGTATTGGGTGCATTACTTACAGCAGCCAATACATATCTGGGTCTACAATTGGGAATGACTGTCAGTGCTTCTATTCCTGCTGCAGTTCTGTCAATGATTATTCTTCGTTCTATGAGACTCAAAGATGTTTCAATTCTAGAAAATAATCTAGTTCAAACTATGGCAAGTGCTGGTGAATCATTAGCAGCAGGAGTGATTTTCACTGTACCCGCCCTTCTTGTAATGGGAATGGAAATGAGATTACTTGAGACATTTATTATCGCTGTATTAGGAGGAATTCTAGGAACTATGTTCACTATTACGTTGCGAAGAGTGTTCATTGTTGAAGAACAATTGCCATATCCTGAAGGTGTAGCCTGCCGTGAGGTTTTGGTCGCTGGAGAAAAGGGTGGAGCAGGTATGACTGCCATCATTTATGCTCTTGGCTTAGGTGCAATGTATGGATGGGTCACTAAGGGGTTCAAAATAATAGGAAAACATGGAGAACCTCACCTTTCTGGTGCAATTGATTTTCTGGGAACTAGACTATATATTGGATTTGAAATGAGTCTTGCTTTAGTTTCAGTAGGATATATTGTAGGAATTCGTATTGCTTCATTCATTTTCCTTGGAGGTGTAATTGGATTTATGGTATTAGTTCCTATTCTTGGAATTTTACAGGGATGGCCTGTTGGAATGGATCCTGCAGATGCGTTCATGGCTTTGTGGTCTGAACATATTCGATTCGTTGGAGTAGGGGCAATGGTTGTTGGGGGGATTTACACTCTTTGGTCAATGAGAAGTACAATCGCTGTAGGAGTTGGCAAGGCAATCAAAGGTGCACGTGATGACGGAGGACCTGTCGCTAGAGAAGAACAAGATATAGATATTCGAACTACATTCTATGTAGCTGGTTTCATAGCAGTTCTTACGTTCTTGTTCTACTGGTATAGTATCGGAAATATTGTTCTGGCATTTGTCGGAGCATTGTTCTTGGTAGTTGCTGCTTTCTTCTTCAGTGCTGTTGCAGGATATATCGCTGGAGTAGTGGGTTCATCTAACTCTCCAGTTTCAGGTATGACTATTGCTACCCTTATGGCTACATCTTTGATTGTCTGGATAGTTGGAGATTTAGTTATGGGTATGGAAACTCAAGAATTGATGTATGCTACTTTACTCATTGCTTCTGTGGTCGCAGTCAATGCTGCAATCGCAGGAGATGTAATGCAAGATCTAAAGACTGGATATTTGGTTGGGGCTACTCCATGGAAACAACAACTTGGAGAAACATTAGGAGTACTTGTTGGAGCAATGGTTGCACCATTTACTGTTATACTACTGCACAGAGCATTTAGGATTACAAAAACAGCATGTTATGCTGATCCTCCTGCTATTAACGGAGAAATTCCGACTGATCCTACCCTCATTGCAGAAGCATGTAATGGTGCTCTTCTGGCTCCCCAAGCTGAACTTATTGGAGCAATTATACAGGGAGTATTTGGAGGTTCAATCAATCTTCCAATGGTGACGTTAGGAGTCATAATCGCAGCACTTCTAATTTGGAAGAAATTACCAGTCATGTCTGTAGCTATTGGGATATATTTGCCACTACAACTCTCTTCGTCTATTATGATTGGAGGATTAATTGCTGCTTTGCTACTTGGAACTGCCAGAGTAAGAACAGATGGTGATTTAGTCGAGCCGATGTCAGAGGAAGCTGAAATTATGGTTAAGAAAACTCATGATAGGGGAGTTCTACTATCTGCGGGTTTAATTGCTGGAGAGGCTCTAATGGGAGTTGTTGTAGCACTTTTCATTGTGTTTTCTGATGTTGTTAAGGGATTAAGACCGCCAGATGAATGGTTATGCAGTGAATCTGCAATAGATGCAGAAGGTGCCTCATACTGTGTTGAAAGATCACTTGCTGTACTCCCTCCGTCAATTTCAGCGCTGTTCTTTATCTGGTTCGTACTAATTTTTGTTCATCTTGCCAGCCAAGCTCTTCCTCGAAAAGAAAATGATGCCATGGTAGGGAATAGACCTGCTCCGTTCAATTTACCAGTACTGGATATGTTGTATGATTCGGCAAGTGTTGTTAAGCAAGGGGGCATCGATTTAATTGATAATATCAGAATTGACCCTCCTGAAAAGTAATGAGAATCATCAAAGACCCTTCACTAAACAACCGGGTTTATGACTGCGGCCGAGCCAACCTGTGAACAACGGACAGTCGAGGATCTTGAATTGATCGCTAAGGACTGTAGAAGAGAAATTGTCAAAATGGTAAAAAGAGCTAATGCAGGCCATCCTGGAGGAAGTCTCTCTGTTATTGACTTACTAGTGGGACTTTACGGGAATACACTAAGAGTAACGACAGAGAATCCTACTCATCCGGATAGAGATCGTGTTATTCTCTCCAAGGGACATGCATCTCCAGCTATGTATTCCGCACTACATGCTTTTGGATTTATACAAGAGTCTGATTTGCATTCATACAGAGTTTTCAATGGAGTGTGTCAAGGTCATGTTGATTCAAAATGGACACCTGGAGTTGACTTTTCTGGAGGAAGTTTAGGCATGGGTCTTTCTTTTGGATTAGGTATTGCTCTCTCAGGAAAAATGGATGAAAAAGATCATTTTACGTGGGTAATTCTAGGGGATGGAGAGTGTCAAGAAGGCGAAATTTGGGAAGCGGCGATGGCCACCGTACATCATAAAGTAGAGAATCTCACTGTAATTGTCGATGTTAATGGAATCCAAAATGATGATTTTGTAGATCAGCAGATGGTAATGGGAGATTTGGCTGCAAAATGGTCTGCTTTCGGATGGAAAATTAAGGAAATTGATGGACATGATATGTCTGAAATTTGTTCAGCAATTAACTGGAGTAAAGAAGCTGTAGGGCCATGTGTAATTCTGGCAAGAACAACCAAAGGAAAAGGCGTATCATTTATGGAGAATAATCCATCATTCCATGGAAAGGCACCTAATGATG
>MDSV01016184.1_pt1 | contig 13636 bp, 10 predicted proteins | sample 810851 | NCBI WGS metagenome assembly MDSV01 (sample SAMN05326640, study PRJNA326480) | marine metagenome | isolation source: seawater | place: Atlantic Ocean: North East | collected 2012 | reverse complement strand
GATAAATTTAAGGCAGGAATATTTAAAACTGTATTTAAATTAATATTAGATATTGATTGCCAATCTCTATCAATAAGATCATATTCTGGGTGAGAGATTGTGCCAATATTTTCAAAAAGAGCCAATGAGGAAACAGGATTATTATTGTTGACATGATATCCATAATTTCCAACTATTATATCTTCCAATCCATCTCCATTATAATCAAAAAAAGCTGGATATGAACCTTTGCCTAAATCAATCATATCTTGTTGTAAAAAATTTTTTTGAATAAAATTAAATTCTGGTAAATTTGTTGAGTTTGAGTTTTCAAATAACCAACAACTTTCAAGGTTTTCAGAATTATTGTTTGTGTTGGTTGTTAATAATAAATCTTTTATACCATCATTCGTAACATCAATATAGTATGATGCTGGATAGACTTTTATATCTGCTGCAATAGTATTGTTTTGATTTTGTGGAAATACTGTATCAACACTTATTATATGGGCGCTATCACTGTTTCCTCCATTAACTAAAAGATTAAGATTGGTGTAGCTAATATCTCCAAGTATTAAATCTTTATCATTATCATTGTCAATATCTATGGCTAGTAGAGTTGAGCCAGCATGACTTAAATGTTGTTCAGCTAGTGTGTTGTTAAAAGCGGGGCATTGACAATTAATACAATCTAAAACATATGTGTTTAAACCTTCATAGAAATGTCCCCAACAGCCTGTTTCTAATTCAAATATTATTGTATCGCAAGTTGACATTGTTTCTATTGACATATTTTTATGATATTCAACAAATCCTCCCAAAATAGAAAATGTAAGAATATCTAAATCTCCATCCGAGTCTATATCAGAAATTGCTGGAATGTCAACAGCACTAACATAAATGTTAATATTACTTGACCCATAGTTGCTAAGAACAAGAGAGGTTTTTAGTGTAAAATTTAAAATTGAACTTGATGTGTTTTCATAAATTGCAATACCTCCAGATGAATATGTGTAGATATCATTTTTACCGTCACAATTATAATCTGCTAAAATGAGCCAGTCATGAATTTCTGGAAAAAAATTCCTATATGAAGGAGAGTAAATATAATTACCATTATTGTTTATAAAAGGGCTTATTTTATTTCCTGCCTTATCAAAACAAACTAGATCCATGATTCCATCTAAATTAAGATCAATTTCAGAAAACTGTGCAGAATTAATTCCGCCAGCAAATGGAAAATTAAAGTATTGTCCATTTTCAAGAACATTAACAGATGTATCTCTTTTGAAAAAATTTTGAGAATATGTTTTTGTAAAGAAAACAAATAAAATTATAATTGAAATTTTAATTTTCATGCTTTTATTTTTTACAAATTAACATATATATTTTCTATTAAAAAATGTAAATCAAAGTTTATCTTATGATTTAAAGGGAACTTTTACTTTCACAAATTGTATTATTAGCTTTGAAAGTTTATATTTGCCGACTATTTAACTAGATAAAAATAAATTATGCAAAATAGAGGTTCAATCATGTTATTTACTCTGCTGTTTGCAGTAGTGTGTTTGTATCAATTGTCATTTACTTGGATTGTAAATGGGGTTGAAGATGATGCATACGAATATGCAATTAATAAAGCAGAAAACACGAAATTATTTAAAAATGACTCTACGTTTAATCAAAAAGACTTTACTGAAAATCAATATAAACTATATTTAGATTCTGTAAGTAGTGAAAATGTATATAATATTTGGGTAGCCAAATATACTTACAATGACTGTAAGCAAAGACAAATCAATTTGGGTCTTGACTTAAAAGGAGGTATGAATGTAACATTGGAAGTAATGGTAGTTGATGTTTTGAAGGCTCTATCAAATAATAGTACAGATTCACTTTTTAATTTAGCATTAAATAATTCTATCAGCGCACAAAAAAATAGTCAAAAAGATTTTATGACTTTATTTTCTGAAGAATATGCTAAGGTTGAAGTTTCAGAAAACAAAGGATTGTCACTAATATTTTCAACATCAGATTTAAGACAAAAAATAAAATTAAATTCAACTAATCAGGAAGTTATAGATGTTTTGAATATGGAAGTAGAAGATGCTATTAATAGATCTTTTAATATTTTAAGAAGTAGGATAGATAGGTTTGGTGTTACTCAGCCAAATATTCAAAGGCTAGAAACAGCAGGAAGAATATTAGTTGAACTTCCTGGTATAAAAAATCCAGAAAGAGCAAGAAAGCTACTTCAGTCAACCGCTAAACTGGAATTTTGGGAAACTTATGAAGCAAGAGAATTATTTAGTGATATTCAAAAGGTTAATGAATATTTAAGAGAAACTAAAGAGATATCTGAAAGTAATGATTTAAATTTAGAAACATCTGATCAAGAAGATATGATTGTAGATGAATTTGAAGATGAGTTATTTGATTTTGAAGAAGATACATTACAATCCGATACAACTCAATCTGCAGATCAGTTTTTCGAAGAAAATCCTCTTTTTGCTCTAATGTTCCCTAGCGTTGATCAACAAACAGGTAATGTTAGAGAAGGTCCAGCACTTGGTTCGTGTAATGTTAAAGATACAGCTGAATTGAATAGTTTGTTAAATGATAAAAAAATTAAAAGTTTCTTTCCTTCAGATGTTAAATTTGCATATGAAGTTAAACCATTTGATGAAGAAGGGAGGTTTATTCAGTTAATAGCTTTAAGATCAATTTCTAAATCAAGCAGTGAAGCTGCTATGGATGGAGAAGTTGTAACAGATGCTAGTCAATCATTTGCTGAATTTGGTAATACTGCTGATGTTTCAATGACCATGAACAAAGAGGGAGCTAGAAAATGGAAAAAATTAACTGGTGATAATATTGGTAAATCAGTTGCAATAGTTTTAGATAATTATGTATATTCATTCCCTACAGTACAGGCTCAGATATCAGGAGGTCGTTCATCAATTACAGGAAATTTTACAGTTAATGAAGCTAAAGATTTAGCGAACATATTGAAATCAGGTAAGTTACCAGCTCCTGCTCGAATTATTGAAGAAGCTATTGTAGGTCCTTCTTTAGGTGAAGAGGCTATAAATGCAGGATTAAAATCTTTTATTTTTGCTTTAGTAATTGTATTGATGTATATGATTTTTTATTATAACAGAGCTGGATTAGTATCTAATGTCGCTCTTTTAGCAAATATATTTTTCATTTTTGGTGTACTTTCTTCTTTGGGAGCTGTTTTAACATTACCTGGAATTGCAGGTATTGTTTTAACTATTGGTATGTCTGTTGATGCTAACGTTCTTATTTATGAAAGAATTAGAGAGGAAATTAAAAATGGTAAAGGTTTAAGATTAGCAATTAAAGATGGTTATAATAGCGCATATAGCTCTATAATAGATGCAAATGTAACTACATTGCTTACAGGAATAATACTATATACTTTTGGTACAGGTCCAATTAAGGGATTCGCAACTACACTAGTTATTGGAATTTTAACATCCTTATTTGCCGCGATTTTCATAACTAGACTTGTTATTAGTTCAAGATTAAATAAAGGAAAGAAAGTTTCTTTTTCTACAAAATTAACAGATGGTGCTTTTAAAAATATAAATATTGATTTTATAGGAAAGAGAAAGAAGTTTTATGTTTTATCTTCTGTGATTGTATTATTAGGAATAGGTTCTTTATTTACAAAAGGATTAAACTATGGAGTTGATTTTATCGGAGGAAGAACTTATGTTGTACGTTTTGCTGAAAATATTAATAAAGAGTTATTGAGAGAATCATTATCTAATTCGTTCATGGATGCAGATGGATTAAAATATACACCACAAATTAAAACATTTGGTGATGATAATCAAATCAAAATAACTACTTCATTTATGATTGATGATAATTCATTAGGTACAGATGAAATAGTTGAGGATAAATTATCTAACGGTTTAGATCTAGTTAATTCAAATTATGAAATTATGAGTTCTCAAAAAGTTGGTCCAACAATAGCAGATGATATTAAGGATTCTGCAGTAGGGGCAATATTTTTCTCTCTACTAATTATTTTCTTTTATATTTTAATAAGATTTAGAAGATGGCAATTTAGTCTTGGGGCTGTGGCAGCTGTTTTTCATGATGTAGTAATTGTTCTTTCAATATTTTCTATTTTATATGGTATTATGCCATTTTCGTTAGAAATAGATCAAGCATTTATTGCAGCTATTCTTACAATAATAGGTTATTCTCTAAACGATACTGTTGTTGTTTTTGATAGAGTTAGAGAGTATATCAATAATAATAAAAAGAAAGAAGTGCATGAAGTAATAAATGGAGCATTAAATAGTACTTTAAGTAGAACAATTAACACATCATTGACAACTTTTTTTGTGTTATTGCTGATATTTATCTTTGGTGGTGAAGTAATTAGAGGTTTTATGTTTGCTTTAATGATTGGAGTCTTAATTGGAACATATTCTTCATTGTTTGTTGCATCTCCGATTATGTTAGATACAATTGTGAAAAAATCTTTGAATAAAAAGTAATAGTCTTTTGTTATTATATAACTTTATTAAAAATAAGATATGTTTTTATTTATTGGAGGCTCTGAAATAATTATAATACTTTTTTTTATTGTAATTTTTTTTGGTGCTAATAAAATCCCGTCTTTAGCCAGATCTGCAGGTAAAATTATTAGAGAAATTCAAGATGCTTCTGATGATGTCAGAAAAGAAATTCAAAAAAATAGTTCGAACATTAAGGATGATTTTGACATCAAGAAATGATTTCCTTAACATTACCTTTTATTTTTTTAATTTTAAGTATAATAATTTTATATATAGGAGGAGAAATTATTATAAGGTCTTCAGTTTTAATTGCAGAAGCTTTACGAATACCAACATTAATTATAGGATTAACTGTGGTTTCTTTTGCTACATCTTTACCTGAAGTTTTTGTTAGTGTAGAAGCTCTTTTAGAAGGAAGTAGTAATATCGCACTTGGAAATGTTTTTGGATCAAATATTGCTAATTTATCTCTTGTAATGGCAATCTTAGCTTTATTAAGTAATTTAAATATAACAAAACAAACTTTTAAAATTGACTACCCATTCCTTTTGATTATCAGTTTGTTTTTAGGAGTTATAATGTTATTGTTCCACTCTATTAATTTATATTTTGGTATATTATTTCTAATTATTTTGTTTTTTTATTTGGTGTATATTACTAAAAATAGAAATGATAATGACTATTTAGAAATAAATCAGTCGAAAGATATTGTTAATAATAAAAATCACTTTAAATTAATAAAAAATATTATTTTTTTATTAGTAGGCGTTTTTGTGTTAAAATTAGGAGCTGATGTATTGGTAAAAAATACAATTAATTTCGCAAAATATTTTGGAATTTCGGATAGAGTAATTGCAGTCACAATTGTTGCCTTTGGAACAAGCATACCTGAATTAGTTACTTCAATTATTGCTTCATTAAAAAAACAGCAAGGCTTAGCAATTGGTAATTTAATAGGTTCTAATATTTTTAATATTTTAGCTGTATTAGGTATATCTTCAATAATACAAGAAATAAAAATAAGTGATTTAAAGATAATCTATTATGACTATCTTTTCATGATCTTTGTTACATTTTTATTAGGACTATTTATATATAGATCAAAAGATAAAAACATATCTAAAAAACAAGGCTATTTTATGCTTATGACTTATGTAGCATATATTATTTTAAATGTAAAGTTCTGATATTTATGCAACTAAAATGTTTGCTGTTTTTACAGTTTTAATTATTCTACTAGCAATTTTATATGGATCAGCATTTGAGGCAGGTCTTCTATCTTCTAACCAGCCTTTCCATCCAGCTTCAACGGTTCCAATTGGAATTCTGATTGATGCACCCCTATCAGAAACTCCATAGCTAAAGTCATTAATTGAAGCTGTTTCATGCAGACCAGTTAATCTTTGATCATTGAACGCACCATAAACTTCAATATGTTCAGATGTTAAAGGTCTAAAAGCTTCACATATTTTTTCATAAACTTCCTTTGATCCACAGCTTCTTAAAACTGAATTAGAAAAATTAGCATGCATACCTGAACCATTCCAGTCTCCTTTTACAGGCTTTGGATGATATTCAATGTAGTACCCATAATTTTCGGTAAGTCTGTCTAATAAGTATCGGGCAATCCAAATTTCATCACCAGCTTTTTTTGCTCCTTTTGCAAATAATTGAAATTCCCATTGTCCACAAGCAACTTCTTGATTGATTCCTTCAAAATTTAAGCCAGCATTTAAACATAAGTCAGCATGTTCTTCAACAAAATGTCTTCCATGCGTATTTTTTCCACCAACAGAACAATAATAAAGTCCTTGAGGTCCAGGATATCCACCTAGAGGAAATCCAAGAGGAAGTTGCGTATCAACGTCCATTATAAAATATTCTTGTTCGAAGCCAAACCAATAATCATTATCATCGTCATCTATTGTAGATCTTGCATTTGATTCATGAGGGGATCCATCAGAATTAAGAACTTCTGTCATCACAAGGAATCCGTTTGCTCTTTCAGGATCCGGGTATATTGCAACTGGTTTTAATATACAGTCTGAAGAATTTCCTTCAGCTTGTTTAGTAGAACTGCCGTCAAAAGACCAGTTTGGGCAATCCTCTAACTTTCCTGAAAAATCTTCAATTACCTTTGTTTTACTTCGCATATTTTGAGTTGGGACATATCCATCTAGCCAAATGTATTCAAGTTTTGATCTGTTCATTATTTAAATTTTTATTTAATACTTTTTTTATTACAAAATAAATACAATATTTTTTTCAAAAATGTATTTGTAATTACTCTTTTTATAAATTTACTAATATTTTATTAACAAATAATTGTTTCTATCTAATGTAAGAATTTCTTATAATTATAAATTATTGTTTATTTTAGCACCAATAAATAAATTAGTAATGAAATATTTTTTAAAACTATCTATATTATTTTTGTTATTTTCAGTTTATACTGTTGATCCTGTTCAAGCGCAAACTAAAAACAGAAAATTAGTTAAAGCTGACATTGCTTTTGAAAATGAAGAGTATATAAAAGCTGCAGACCTGTATAAAAAAGCATATAAAAAAACAAAAAATAAAGCTATTAAATCTGAAATAATATTCAAGCAAGCTGAGTGTTACAGAAAGTCATTAAATTATAAAAGAGCAGCTAGTTTTTACAAAAGAGCTATTAGAGCTAAGTATCCTGATGTTATTGTTTATTTGCACTATGCTGATATTCTAAAGATTCAAGAAAATTATGAAACAGCAATTAAGTATTACAAAGAATATTCAAAACTGAATCCAACTGATGTTCGAGGTGAGATTGGTAAGAAATCTTGTGAGTTTGCAAAGAAATGGTTAGAAAATCCAACAAGATATGTTGTTAAGCCATTATCAGTATTGAATTCAAAAAATAGCGATTTTTCACCATCTTTTGGAAATAGTGATTATAATGAAATTTATTTTACCTCATCTAGAGAAAGTGGTTTATCAGAAGGAATAGATGAAAGAACTGGAGAAAATTATACAGATATTTATGTATCAAAGCTTCAAAAAACAGGTAAATGGAGTGCTCCTGCTCTTTTACCATCTCCAATTAATAGTGGAAACGCTCATGAAGGGTCTTCTTATTTAAACAGCCGAGGAAATAGAATGTATTTTACCAAATGTAGTGCAGAAGATAAAAAAATTAATAATTGTTCAATTTGTGTCACTTCAAAAAAAGGAAAACTATGGGGTGATCCTCAAGTACTCCAAATTGATGTTGATTCAGGAACTACAATTGGCCATCCATCAGTTTTAGAAACTGATGATAATTTTATTTTAGTTTTTTCTGCAAATATGAATGGTGGATATGGTGGTAATGACTTATGGATATCAACTAAAGAAAAAAGAAATGCATGGTCACCTCCAGTTAATTTAGGTCCAGCAGTAAATACACCTGGTGATGAACAGTTCCCTTTTTTACATGAAAGTGGAGATCTTTATTTTGCATCTAATGGACATGCAGGGATGGGAGGATTAGATATTTTTGTTGCAAATAAAGATGAAAATAATATATACTCAATTGTAAGTAATTTAAAATATCCAATCAATTCTGCATCTGATGATTTTGGTATAATTGTTGAACGTTCATCTGAGAGAGGGTATTTAACGTCTAACAGAAAAGGTGGAAAGGGAGGTGATGATATTTATCAGTTTGAACTTCCTAAATTAGAATTTGATATTAAAGGAACCATAACTGATTCAAAAACTGGTGAAATATTAACTGGTGTTATGGTTATGCTAACTGCTTCTGATAGTTCAAAATATACATTGATTTCTGACAATACAGGTCTTTACAGAAAATCAGATATACAACCTATAACAAGCTATGATCTTTTGATTGTGCACGATGGGTATTTAAATAAAACTGCAAGCTTTACAACACAAGATGTTCATGAAAACAAGACTTTTTTAATAGATTTACAACTTGATCCTATCAAAAAAGAAATTATTTTACCAAGAATAGAATATGATTTTGCAAAGTGGGATTTAAGACCACAATCTATTGTTGATTTAGATATTTTAGTTGAAACACTAAATGATAATCCTGAAATAGTTATAGAGCTTACATCTCATACCGATTTTAGAGGAAGTGATAAACAAAATAACTACTTGTCTCAAAAAAGAGCTGATGTGTGTGTAGAATATTTAATAAGCAAGGGTGTTCAGAAAGAAAGATTAATTGCAATAGGTAAAGGAGAATCAGTTCCTTTTATTATTGTTAATAAAGACGGAAGATTTAAAGAAGGCGATGTTCTAACAAACTCTTATATTAAAAAAATAAAGTTTAGAAAAAATAAAGAAAAAGCTCATCAGTATAATAGAAGAACTACTTTTAAGGTTTTAGCTGAAGAGGAAAATACTCAATCAAACCCTTCTTCATTGTTAAAAGAAAATAAATAAATATATTTATTACTAAAATTAAAGCATCCTAGTTTAAGGATGCTTTTTTAATATTATGAAAGATAATAGGTACAATCAAAGAGGTGTTTCTGCTGATAAGGAAGATGTTCATGATGCAATAAAAAAAATTGATAAAGGTTTATATCCCAATGCATTTTGTAAAGTTGTTCCTGATTACTTAGCATTTGATGATGACTATTGTATTGCAATGCATGCAGATGGAGCAGGAACAAAGTCATCTTTAGCATACTTATATTGGAAAGAAACAGGAGATATATCTGTTTGGAAAGGAATTGCACAGGATTCTATAGTAATGAATATTGATGATTTACTTTGTGTTGGAATTACAGATAATATTATGTTGTCTTCAACTATTGGTAGAAATAAAAATTTAATTACTGGTGATGTAATCTCTGAAATTATTAACGGAACAGAAGAATTAATTCACCAGTATAAAAAATATGGAATAAATATAAAATCAACTGGTGGAGAAACTGCTGATGTTGGAGATGTAGTTCGAACAATCATTGTTGATACAACAGTTTTAGCTCGTGTAAAGCGAAATGAAATTATTAATAACGATAATATAAAGTCTGGTGATGTAATTGTAGGTCTTGCCTCGTTTGGAAAAGCAAGTTATGAAGATTTTTATAATGGAGGTATGGGAAGTAATGGATTAACATCGGCAAGACATGATGTTTTTTCTAAGAATCTTGCAATAAAATATCCTGAAAGTTATGATAATACTATTCCTGATGAACTAATTTATTCAGGATCAAAAAATCTAACAGATACTTTGCAAAATATAGATGTAAATATTGGTAGATTAGTTCTTTCTCCAACTAGAACTTATGCTCCTGTAATAAAAAAAATTCTTGAACTATACCGGAAAGAAGTACATGGAATGATTCATTGCACTGGTGGAGGACAAACAAAGATTTTAAATTTTATAAATAATTTACATATTATTAAAGATAATTTATTTAAAACTCCACCATTATTTGATTTAATTCAAAAGGAATCTTCAACTGATTGGAAAGAAATGTATAAGGTTTTTAATATGGGACATCGAATGGAATTGTATGTTCCTGAAAATATTTCAAACATGATAATTGATATATCCAACTCTTTCGGAGTAGAAGCAAAAATCATTGGAAGAGTAGAATCTTCAAATGAAAAAAAACTAACTATCTCATCATCAAATGGGAGATTTATATACCAATAATGATTGATAAGTTAAAAGATATTAATGATAGATACTTGGAGGTAGAAAAATTGATATCTTCTCCTGATGCTATGAATGATATGAAAAGTTATATCCAGTTAAGTAAAGAATATAAAGATTTAGAACCTATAATTAAAGCTTACAAAGAATATTCAGGACTTATCGATAATATTGAAGAAGCTAAAGATATTATTTCTAATTCTGATGATATTGAAATGAAGGAAATGGCCAGAAGTGAACTTGATATTAGCTTAAATAGAAAGGTTTTAATGGATGATGAAATAAAGTTATTATTAATTCCTAAAGACCCTGCTGATGAAAAAAATGCTGTTATGGAAATAAGAGCTGGTACAGGAGGTGATGAAGCAAGTATTTTTGCTGGGGATCTTTTTAGAATGTATTCCTCTTATGTGGCTACTAAAGGTTGGAAAATTGAAATTGTTGATATTGCTGAAGGGACGGTTGGTGGCTATAAAGAAATAATTTTCAATGTTATAGGTGAGGACGTATATGGTCAGTTAAAGTTTGAATCAGGCGTTCATAGGGTTCAAAGAGTTCCAGACACTGAAACACAAGGTCGTGTTCATACTTCAGCTGCTACTGTAATAGTTTTGCCAGAAGCTGAGGAGTTTGATATTGAGTTAAATAATAATGACATTCGTAAAGATACGTATTGCTCATCAGGTCCTGGTGGACAATCTGTCAATACTACATATTCTGCTGTTAGACTAACACATATTCCAACTGGAATTGTAGCTCAATGTCAGGACCAAAAATCTCAGCATAAAAACTATGATAAAGCACTAAAGGTTCTTCGCTCAAGAATTTATGAAGTGGAATTGCAAAAAAAATTAGAAGAAGAAGCTAAGCATCGAAAAACTATGGTTTCAACAGGTGATAGATCTGCAAAAATTAGAACATATAATTATCCTCAAGGAAGAGTAACGGAGCATAGAATTTCATTGACAAAATATAATTTACAAGCTACAATGAGTGGAGATTTACAAGATTTTATTGATGAATTACAATTTGCAGAAAATGCAGAAAAATTAAAAGAGGGACAGAGTTAATTTTATGAACAAAAACGATTTAGTTAAACAAATTAAAAATAAGCAATCCTTTTTATGTGTTGGATTAGATACAGATTTAAGTAAAATACCTAATCATTTACATGCTTATGATGATCCAGTTTTTGAATTCAATAAACAAATTATAGACGCAACTAAAGATTATTGTGTTGCATATAAACCAAATATTGCATTTTATGAATGTATGGGGTCAAAAGGATGGGAATCCTTGCAAAAAACATTAAATTATATACCAAAAAATATTTTCACGATCGCAGATGCCAAAAGAGGTGACATTGGTAATACATCTGCTATGTATGCCAGAACTTTTTTTGAAAATATGAATTTTGACTCTGTTACTGTTACTCCATATATGGGTTCTGATTCAGTTTTACCTTTTTTAAAGTATAAAAATAAATGGGTTATACTATTAGTACTTACATCTAATGAAGGAAGTAAAGATTTTCAATATAATGTTGATAAACAAGAAAATAAATTGTATGAAAATATTATATATAAATCTAGTAATTGGGGCAGTACAAACAATCTAATGTATGTAGTTGGCGCAACACAATTAAGTGAAATGAGAAAAATACGTCAAATTGCACCTAAAAACTTTTTATTAATTCCTGGAGTTGGAGCGCAGGGTGGTGATCTTGTTTCTGTTTCTAGAATAACTATGAACTCTGAATGTGGTATTTTGATAAATTGTTCAAGATCTATAATATACTCATCAGATGGTCTTGATTTTGCCGAAAAAGCAAATTCTGAAGCAAAAAAAATACAAAAAAAGATGTCATCACTTCTATTAGAAAAGATCTTATAATTATAAAGATTAAGTTTTTTTTTATTAGTATATTTTTTAAATTGCAGTCAATTTAAATAATATGAATTTTATATCATTATTTTCATAAAATGGAAAACTTGCAGATTATTTTAACATTAGTTTTACTTGTTATAGAAGTTGTTGCATTTGCTTGGTTAATTACTGATATTCAAAAATCTAAGAAAAAACAGGATCAAATAATAAAGTTAGAACATCAAATTTTACAAGTTGAAGAATCAATCATGGATTTAGAAAAAAGTATAATTAATAAATTAGACATGTTAATTGACAAGAAGATAAATGGAGAATAATTTTTCAATTTTTTAATTATGAAGGTTTTAATTACAGGAAGTAACGGTTTATTAGGTCAAAAATTAATAAATGAGTTAAAAATTGATAGTAATATCAAAATAATAGCTACATCAAAAGGTAAAAATAGAATAGTAAATAAATCAGGTTATACTTATGAATCTTTAGATGTAACAAAATTAGATGATGTTAAAAATATTTTTAAAAAATATACACCAAATGTAGTTATCAACACTGCCGCAATGACTAATGTTGACAGGTGTGAAGATGATAAAATTGCATGCGATAAGCTTAATGTTGAGGCGGTACTATTTTTAGCTGATACATGTTTAGATTATGATGCTCATTTAATTCATATCTCAACTGACTTTATTTTTGATGGTAAAAATGGTCCATATTCTGAAGATGATGTACCAAACCCCCTTTCGTATTACGGACTATCTAAATTAAAATCTGAAAATCTATTATATAATCATAATGTAAAATGGTCAATTCTAAGAACCATTATCATTTTTGGAGTTGCAGAAAAATTAAATAAAAGTAATATAGTCCTCTGGGCAAAAGAGTCTCTTCAAAAAGAAAAATCAATTAATGTTGTTGATGATCAGTTTAGAGCTCCTACTCTTGCTGAGGATTTAGCAAGTGCATGTATTCAGGTTGCTAAAAATAAAGTTTATGGAATATTTAATGTTTCAGGTAAAGACATTATGAGTATATATGAAATTGTTGAAAGAGTAGCAAAATATTTTGGATATTCTACTAAGAATTTAAATAAAATAAGTACTTCTGAACTAAATCAAAAAGCAATAAGGCCAAAAAGAACTGGTTTTGTGTTAGACAAAGCTAAAAATACTTTTGATTATAGACCTAGATCATTTGAGCATGCTCTGAACTTAATTGAAAAACAATTAGAATATTCAAAATAGATTATAATATTAACAATTAAATTAACAAAAAAAATAATAAAGAATTATGAAAAAAAATATATCATTAATATTTAGTATGTTGTTTTTTGAAATTTCCGCTAATGCATCAACATTAAGCGAAAAAATAGATAGCTTTTTCAAGCCTATTGTAGAGAACTATTTAGTGCCTGTTATTTTCTGGGATCCTATTAAAGCAATGGGTTTTGATGTAGGAGTTAGTGTTCCTATTGTGGTAGTATGGTTAGTCTTTGGCGCTATTTACTTTACTTTTAGAATGAATTTTATAAATATTAGAGGATTTAAGCATGCTATCG
>MDSV01188833.1_pt1 | contig 13637 bp, 10 predicted proteins | sample 810851 | NCBI WGS metagenome assembly MDSV01 (sample SAMN05326640, study PRJNA326480) | marine metagenome | isolation source: seawater | place: Atlantic Ocean: North East | collected 2012 | reverse complement strand
TGATATTTTGAGGTTTATTATCAGCATTGAGATTTTATTTTGTAATTCCAATAGAACATTAATGAAAACTAAATTTTTATTTTTTCCTTTTCTCTTAATGCTTTCAGCCTGCGTAACCAATCCATTTACAGGAAAAAAGACAATGGCTTTCGTACCCAACTCACAACTTTTGCCGATGGCATTTGCGGAGTATGATAAATTTCTTTCAGAAAATAAAATAATCAAAAATACTGAGGATTCTAACTTGGTTAATCGTGTAGGCAAGCGTATTTCAGTAGCTGCAGAGCGTTGGTTGGATGCAAATGATTTTCGAGGTTATTTAAAAGACTATAAATGGGAGTATAACTTGGTTTTGGATGAAACAGTCAATGCCTGGTGCATGCCAGGTGGAAAAATTGTCTTTTATACAGGTATTTTACCAGTTGCTGCCAACGAAACAGGAATTGCAGCCATCATGGGGCACGAAGTAGCCCATGCGCTCGCAAATCATGGTCAACAGCGCATGAGTGCTGCTTTGGTTCAACAAGCTGGTGCAGTTGCAGGTAATTTGGTTATTAATGATGAAAAAGAACGCTCAATTTTTAATACAGCTTATGGTATTGGAAGCAATATTGGTGGGATGCTGCCTTTTAGTCGTTCCCATGAGACAGAGGCCGATCAAATAGGACTTAATATCATGGCCATTGCAGGATATAATCCCGATGAAGCTTCCAAACTTTGGGAACGCATGAAAGCAAACAGTATTGGAAAAAAGCATCCACCAGAATTTTTAAGCACTCATCCCTCAAATGATTCTCGCATTGAAAATTTACGATTATTGGCGTCCCAGGCCAAAATAGAAGCCTTAAAATTTGGCGTTACAAGTTTTGGTAAAAATTGAAATATCACAAAATAAAGCCCTAAATTGAACTTAATAACCAACAGCAGATTTTTATGAAGGTATTTAAAAAGGGTAGTCCAGGACTCATTCGTGCTTGGGCTTTTTATGATTGGGCAAACTCTGTCTACCCACTTGTTATTAGCACTGCAATTTTTCCTATTTATTACTCTTCCATGGCAACTTCTTTTGCCAATTCGGATGGCGATATTTATTTTTTGGGAACGCTTTGGAATCCCACAACTTTATATGATTATACGCTCTCTTTTTCTTTTTTGATTGTTGCATTTTGCTCCCCAATTTTATCAGCAATTGCAGATTATACGGGCAATAAATTGAAATTTTTAAAAGCATTTTGTTTGTTGGGATCTATATCAGTGATGGCTCTCTTCTTTTTTAAAGGCGAATCCACGCTTTGGGTGGCTTTGATCTTTACTGTTTTGGCCAGTATTGGTTTTTGGGGAAGTCTTGTTTTTTACAATGCGTATTTACCCGAAGTTGCATATCCTGAACAACAAGACGCGGTCAGTGCCAAGGGGTTTATATATGGCTATGCCGGTTCAGTATTGTTGCTTTTATTTAGTCTAGTATTAGTTCAAAAACCAGATTGGTTTGGTATTATTAATCCAACTTTTGCCCCACGAATTACATTTGTATTGGTTGGAGTTTGGTGGCTTTTATTTGCCCAATTTACCTATAGACATTTGCCTAACAATATTTACAATCTCGAACCAGATAAAGATTATATATGGAAAGGCTTTTTGGAGTTACGACTGGTTTTAAAAACATTAAAGAATCATACCCAATTAAAATTTTTTCTTATTTCCTTCTTTTTTATGAGTGTGGGTGTGCAAACCATTATTTTAATGGCAGGAATTTTTGGTAGTGAGGAGTTAGGATTACCCACATTAAATCTGATTTTGACAATTTTAATTGTTCAAATCGTTGCTATTTTTGGCGCTTATTTATTTTCTAAGCTCTCTAACAAAATAGGAAATCTTGCCACTTTGAAAATCACTTTGGGAATTTGGGGAACGGTTTGTTTTATTGCTTTTATTTTGGATAAAAACCAACCCAATATCGACAACTATTTTTATGCAATGGGTATCATTTTGGGTTTTGTATTAGGGGCCACTCAATCCCTTACAAGATCCACTTTTTCAAAGCTCTTACCTGAGACCTATGACCATGCCACTTACTTTAGTTTTTATAATGTAACTGAACAAATTGCAGTGGTTCTGGGCATGTTTATTTTTGGTTTGTTGGTCAACCTAACAGGGTCTATGCAATATTCTGTTCTGGCTTTGGCTATTTTTTTCCTTGCGGCTTTTATTGTACTATATAAAGTTAAAAATATCCACTTTGTTAGCTAGCCTTTAAAAAAGCTTGGCACAAGAATTGTCTTTATTCTCGCGATAATGTTGTTGAATATGAGTTTTTAAGAAGTAAACCACACTGATTAGTTTACTTAATGGCAATTAAAATCATTGTCTTACATGACAATATGACTTGAATTTAATATGAATAGTACAAAATATAAAATACTTGACAGTTTGTCACTACAAGACTTCGATGAAAATTCAGAGTTGATTCCTTTAATGACATCTGAAGACGAAGAACTTATAAAAAATGAATCTTTGCCCGATTCGCTACCAATTTTGTCTTTACGTAATACTGTTCTTTTCCCCGGTGTAGTAATCCCCATTACAGCTGGAAGGGATAAATCTATTAAACTTATAAACGATGCCAACAAAGGGTCCAAAGTTATTGGAGTAGTAGCCCAAAAGGATGAGAGTGTAGAAGACCCTAATTTTGAGGATATTCATGAGGTTGGAACCGTTGCAAGAATTTTAAAGGTATTAAAAATGCCGGATGGCAACTCGACTGTGATAATACAAGGTAAAAAACGTTTTAAAATTTCTGCTCCTGTATTGGAGACTCCTTACATGACCGCTAAAATTAATGCAGTTCAAGAACAAATCCCAGATTCTAACAGTAAAACCTTTAAAGCAGCCATTGATTCTATCAAAGACTTGGCTTTGAACATTATCAAACAAAGTCCAAATATTCCTTCTGAAGCGTCCTTTGCTATCAAAAATATTGAAAGCAATTCTTTTCTTATAAATTTTGTTTCCTCCAATATGGGTGTTTCTGTTTCAGAAAAACAAAATTTGTTAGAGATTAATGATTTGCATCAACGTGCTCTTCAAACTCTCAAGCACATGAATGTAGAGTTTCAGCGCTTGGAACTTAAAAATGACATTCAATCTAAGGTTCAACAAGACATGAACCAGCAGCAGAGAGAATATTTTCTTCAACAACAGATAAAAACTATCCAAGAAGAGTTAGGTGGTGTGAGTTACGAGGAGGAAATTGAGGCCATGAAAAAGAAAGCCCTCTCGAAATCTTGGGATAAAACTACCAAAAATCATTTTGAAAAAGAATTAGGTAAATTACAGCGCATGAATCCCCAAGTAGCTGAATACTCTATTCAACGCAACTATTTAGATTTGTTTCTCGATTTGCCCTGGAATCACTTTAGCAAGGACAATTTAGACATGAAGCGGGCCCAAAAAATACTAGATCGCGATCATTTTGGTCTTGAAGATGTCAAAAAGCGCATTCTTGAATATTTAGCCGTTTTAAAACTCCGTAAGGACATGAAATCTCCTATTTTATGTTTTTATGGGCCTCCTGGCGTTGGAAAGACCTCTTTGGGTAAATCCATTGCTGAAGCTTTGGGTAGAGAATATGTTCGTATTTCTTTGGGGGGGCTGCGGGATGAGGCTGAAATTAGAGGCCATAGAAAAACTTATATTGGGGCAATGCCAGGGAGGATTTTACAAAGCATAAAAAAAGCAGGTACTTCAAACCCTGTTTTTGTTTTGGATGAAATTGACAAACTCTCTAATTCCAATCAAGGCGATCCCTCTTCTGCGATGTTAGAGGTTTTGGACCCGGAGCAAAATTCGGAGTTTTATGATAACTTTTTAGAAATGGGTTATGATCTATCAAAAGTAATGTTTGTCGCTACCTCCAACAGTTTAAACAGCATTCAGCCTGCTCTTTTGGACCGAATGGAAATTATCAATGTGAATGGGTATACCATTGAAGAGAAAGTGCAGATTGGTAAAAAATATTTACTTCCTAAACAATTAAAGGAACATGGGTTATCAGGATCAGACCTCAAAATTGCCCAACCCCAATTGGAAAAAATTATTGAAGGTTATACAAGAGAGTCTGGAGTAAGAGGACTCGAAAAACAAATTTCTAAAGTGGTCCGCTATGCGGCCAAGAATATTGCCATGGAATCTTCTTATAACTGTAAGGTTTCTAAGGCAGATATTATTGAGGTTTTGGGCGCTCCCAAATTAATGCGTGACCACTATGAAAATAATAATGTTGCAGGAGTTGTTACTGGGCTTGCATGGACTCGTGTAGGTGGAGATATATTATTTATAGAATCTATTTTATCAAAGGGCAAAGGCAATTTAAATATTACTGGTAATTTGGGTAAAGTCATGAAAGAATCTGCAACCATTGCCATGGAATATATAAAGGCCAATGCCGATACTTTTGGAATTCAAGGTCATGTATTTAAAGATTATAATGTACATATACACGTCCCCGAGGGTGCAACTCCAAAAGATGGGCCAAGCGCAGGCATTACCATGCTAACCTCCTTGGTCTCGCTTTTTACCCAACGCAAGGTAAAAAACCGAATTGCCATGACTGGAGAAATCACACTCAGAGGAAAAGTTTTACCAGTGGGTGGAATCAAAGAAAAGATATTGGCTGCCAAGCGCGCAAAAATTAAAGAAATCGTAATTTCAAAGGCGAACAAACGAGACATTGATGAAATTAATTCCGATTATCTAAAGGGCTTGAAGTTTCATTATGTTGTCGATATGTGCCAAGTCATCGATATCGCCATTACAAAATCAAAAGTGCAGGATGCCAAAACATTTTAGAAAGCCTGTTTAGATTTGTAGAGCCAGTAAAATAAAGCGGACAAAACCTCGTTTTAGTACAGAATTGGTTATTTTTGACATCTGATGAGAACTTTACTATTGTTTTTTTTTCTTCTTGCGTCGACAGTAACTGTATTAGCGCAATTGGGTGGAAAAGCCACTTATCAATTTCTAAATTTAATGTCTTCTCCTCGCCAAGCTGCACTCGGAGGCAAAATCATCACAAATGTTGACTATGATGTAACACAAGCCTTGTACAATCCTGCGACAATTAATGTTGAGATGGATAATCAGTTGGCTCTAAATTACGCCAGCTATTTAGGCGACATTAGTTATGGAACTGCCGCTTATGCATACACCGTAGATCGCAGAACGCAAACCTTTCATGCCGGGGTGACCTTTGTCAATTATGGTAATTTTGAAGGATATGATGAAAATGGAAACAGTACGGGTGCCTTTACGGGAAACGAAACAGCAATTTCATTTGGTTATGCATTTCAGTTAGGCTTTTCTGACTTTTATGCAGGAGCAAATATCAAGCTTATTTCTTCAAAATTAGAACAGTACAGTTCTTTGGGTGGGGCCTTAGATCTTGGTTTGATTTATATTGATGAATATTTAGATTTTAATGCAGCTTTGGTCATTAGAAATATTGGAACTCAATTTACAACTTATGCAGGTCTCAACGAGCCTCTGCCATTTGAGATAGACATAGGCTTAAGTCAAAAACTTGAGAATGTACCCATACGCTGGCATTTGACATTTGAGAATTTACAACAATGGCCCATTTCTGCATCAAACCCATCACGCGTTACAACTGATTTAAATGGTAATCAAACGGAAGAAAAAGTAGGTTTCATAAGTCAATTAATGCGTCACACTCTTATTGGAATGGAATTATTTCCTGAGCGCGGTTTTAACATACGCATGGGCTATAGCTTTAGGCGGGCAGAAGAATTACGGATTTTAGAGCAGCGTAATTTTTCTGGTCTTTCTTTTGGAATTGGATTGAAGTTTAATACATTACGTTTTAGTTACACCCATGCGCGCTATGCATCTGCGGCAAATACCAGTTTTCTGGGGGTACAAATTAGTTTATGAGAGTGAAAAAGATTACTATAGCAATAGATGGGCATTCTTCTACCGGAAAGGGTACACTTGCAAAGCAACTTGCAAAAACCCTTGAATATTTATATGTCGATTCTGGTGCTATGTACAGAGCAATCACACTATACGCGCTTGAAAATAGCTATTTAAGCGCTGATAAATTTGATAAAAATGGATTGATTAAAAGCTTAGACAAGCTGAAACTAGAATTTAAAACAGATGCTAAAAAAAAAACATCACTATTTATAAATGACCAATTAGTTTCTTCTAAGATTAGAGGGATTCAGGTTTCCAATATGGTCAGCTCTGTAGCGGCCGTTGCAGAAATTCGAAAAAGCCTTGTAAAAAAACAGCGTCATATGGGACGTAATAAGGGAATTGTAATGGATGGTCGCGATATAGGAACTGTTGTGTTTCCAGATGCAGAACTCAAAATTTTTATGACAGCTTCAGCAGAAATTAGAGCGCTCCGCCGCTTTGATCAAATGTCAAAAAACGATTCTTCCATCGACTACAAGGCGGTCTATGATAATATTGTGTCTAGGGATGAAAAAGATAGTAGTCGCCAAGACTCCCCTTTAAAACAAGCAAAAGATGCTATAATTTTAGACAATTCTAAATTGAGCAAAGACCAACAGTTTCATATAGCGATGTCATGGGTTAAATCCCGAGTCAATAAATTAATTTAAGGCCGATAAATCTAATCCTTAGGATTTTAATAACTTTTATTTTTATGAATCCGTTTTCATAGTTAATATCTCTATTTCGTGTTTTGAGTTTAAAAACTTAATCCATAACAGTTTGGTGTTTTTTAATTATTATAATTGTAGATTTTTAGTTTTATAAAAGTTTAAATCCATAGTGTTTTTTAGTTTTCATTTAATCCTATTAATGGTTTTATATATTTAAATTTCATTTCGCTCAAAATCAGAAAGCTAAATATTTGCCCAACTTATGGAATAGTTGTATTATTGCAATCTTCTTAGCAAATATGGTTGGAGAGAAGATATAAAAAATCTAACACTTCTATATGTGTTGCATTAAATCCAACCAGATCCACATATAGAATACAAACTTTAATCAGCCATGGCTGAAGAACAAACTACAAATTCGGAGGCATCTACTCATGAAACTCCAGTTGTTGGAGCGACGACCAACGAAACTCAAAACAATCCAGAACAATTTTTAAAAGACTTCAATTGGCACAATTATGAAGAGGGTATTGATCCCGTTGCTGACGAAAAACTCCATGAGTTTGAGAAATTAGTCGCTGATAATTTTGTGGAAACTTTAGACGATCAGGTCGTTGAAGGTACAGTGATACACATGACCGATCGTGACGCCATTATCGATATCAATGCCAAATCAGAAGGTGTTATCTCTTTAAATGAGTTTCGCTACAATCCAAACCTCACAATAGGTGATAAGGTTGAGGTCCTTATTGACGTACGTGAGGACGCTACAGGTCAATTGATATTATCTCACAGAAAGGCCAGAGTTATAAAGGCTTGGGACCGTGTAATTTCTGCTAATGAAACTGGCGAAATCGTTAATGGATTTATCAAGTGTCGTACCAAAGGTGGAATGATTGTCGATGTATTTGGTATCGAGGCTTTCTTGCCAGGTTCACAAATTGATGTAAAGCCTATTAGAGATTATGATCAATATGTCAACAAGACGATGGAGTTCAAAGTGGTTAAAATCAATCATGAATTCAAAAATGTTGTGGTATCACACAAAGCACTTATTGAAGCAGATATTGAAATTCAAAAGAAAGAAATCATCAGCCAGCTTGAAAAAGGCCAGGTTCTTGAAGGAATAGTTAAAAATATAACCTCTTATGGTGTATTTATGGATCTTGGAGGTGTTGATGGACTGGTACACATTACTGACCTTTCATGGTCTAGAATCAATCATCCAAGTGAAATTGTTGAGTTGGATGAAAAACTCAATGTTGTTATTTTAGATTTTGATGAAGACAAATCAAGAATCCAACTTGGTCTTAAACAATTGAGCAAACACCCATGGGACGCCCTTGGCGAAGATGTTAAAATTGGGGATGAAGTCGAGGGTAAAGTGGTCGTTATAGCTGATTATGGTGCTTTTTTAGAGGTAGCTGAAGGCGTTGAAGGACTGATTCACGTATCTGAAATGTCCTGGTCTACTCATTTGAGATCTGCTCAAGATTTTGTTAGTACGGGTGATATTGTCAAGGCACAAATTCTAACTCTTGATAAAGAAAATCGAAAAATGTCCTTAGGGATAAAGCAATTATCTCCTGATCCATGGACTGATATCACCTCTAAGTTTCCTGTTGGCCAGCGCCACACCGGAATTGTAAGAAACTTTACTAATTTTGGAGTTTTTATAGAAATGGAAGAGGGGATTGATGGTCTTATTTACATATCAGATTTATCATGGACAAAGAAAATCAAGCATCCTAGTGAATTTTGCGCTGTAGGCGATTCATTGCAAGTAGTGGTTCTTGAATTGGATGTAGAAGGAAGAAAATTAAGCCTCGGTCACAAACAAACCAAAGACAACCCTTGGGATAAATACGAAAGCGAATTTGGATTAAACACCAAACACACAGCTTCTGTTTTTGAAATTGTTGACAAAGGGGCAACGGTTAAGTTCAATGAAGATATACTGGCTTTCATTCCTTTTAGATACTTAGAAAAAGAAGATGGTTCTAGATTAAAGAAAGGTGAATCAGCAGATTTTGTAATTATTGAATTTAATAAGGAGTTCAAACGCGTTGTTGCATCTCATTCATCAGTATACAAGACACAGGAAGTCAAAAACATCAAAACTGCCGCTAAAAAAGCAGCCAAGTCCGCTTCTGAATCTAAGACAACTATTGGTGATGCCAATGAAGCCCTTCAAGCGCTAAAAGACAAAATGAACGGCAATTAAGCTTATCTATAAACCATCAAAACCCTTGGTTTTAAGTCAAGGGTTTTAGATAGTAAATTGTCAATTTATAAAATAATTAACTTTTTTTTTTAATTATAAACAATTGATATGGTTAATTTTATTGAAAATTAATCAATATTGCATACATGGATTTTCAGCCCATTCCCGAAGAATTTAAAATTAAACAAATCATCCATCAAAGGACATACCTTGTTAATGGAACTCTTAAATTGTGGAGTGGTGCAACTTCCGATGTCTATTCAACTATTTCATCTACGGCTGACTATGCACCCACATTATTGGGGTCAATTCCACTGTTGGAGAAAGCACAAGCCATTGAAGCGCTTGACGCCGCTACAAGTGCTTACGGTAAAGGACAAGGCCTTTGGCCCACAATGAAAGTTGCAGATCGCATTGCATGTATGGAAAAATTTGTTAGACAAATGAAGACCAAACGTGATGAAGTGGTCAAGTATTTGATGTGGGAGATTGGGAAAAACTTTAATGACTCACAAAAAGAGTTTGACAGAACCGTTGATTATATATATGATACAATAGACGACTATAAGCAGTTGGATAGAAATGCGGCCAAATTTCACAAGCATTCAGGCGTCTATGCTCACATAAGGCGCGGACCTTTAGGAGTTGTACTTTGTTTAGGCCCTTACAATTACCCACTTAATGAAACTTTTGCTCTTTTGATTCCTGCACTTATCATGGGAAACACAACAATCTTTAAACCCGCTAAGTTAGGGGTTTTGCTTCTTACACCATTAATGGAAGCTTTTCAAAACAGTTTTCCTAAAGGTGTGGTCAATATTTTATTTGGACGGGGTAGAACTTTAGCATCTCCACTTATGGAAACGGGTAAAATTGATGTTTTAGCACTCATAGGACATAGCAGCTCAGCCAATGCTCTGCAAAACACACATCCTAAGAAGAACCGCTTACGCATTGTTCTTGGTTTAGAAGCCAAGAACCCTGCCATTGTTTTGCCAGATGCCGATTTAGATTTGGCCGTTAAAGAGTGCATTGCTGGAACTTTATCATTTAATGGCCAGCGTTGTACAGCTTTAAAAATATTATACATCCACGAAAGTATTTTTCAGGCATTCAAGACTAAGTTCTGTGCTAAGGTTGATGCATTAAAATTTGGAAATCCGTGGGAAGAGGGTGCTATGTTGACACCACTTCCAGAAGTTGATAAACCGAATTATATTCAAGGTCTGATTGCTGATGCTGAGTCCAAAGGGGCTGGTATTTTAAATGCAAAAGGGGGGCAAAGTACAAACAACTACATTTATCCTTCCGTTCTTTATCCCGTTGATAAGACAATGAATGTATATCACGAAGAGCAATTTGGTCCTGTCATTCCAATTGTAACTTTTAAAGACATTCAAGAACCTTTGGACGATATGGCTGAATCCAATTATGGTCAACAAGTTAGTGTTTTTGGAAAAGACAGTAAAACCTTGTCACCTCTTATCGATACGCTGGTTAATTTGGTTTGTCGAGTCAACTTAAATAGTTCTTGCCAAAGAGGTCCAGATGTTTTTCCATTTACTGGTAGGAAAGACTCTGCATTTAGCACCCTTAGTGTTAGAGATGCCCTGAGATCTTTTTCTATTAGAACTTTCGTAGCTGCAAAGGACAATCCATATAATAGTGGAATCTTAAAGGATATGTTGGAAGAAAAAAAATCTAATTTTATAAGTACAGAATATCTTTTGTAATAAGTTTTAAAAGTACCTAAAAAGACCTATCATAAGATTGGATTTTGACTGCAAATTTTTATTTAAAAATTTTGGCTTACCTTTGCGCTCGAATATGTTGAAAACATCATGAGTCAAAAAGTTTTACTGAATCAAAAAGAAGTAAACATCATCCTGCAACGATTGGCTTGTCAACTAATTGAAAAACACACAAATTTTTCTAACACCCTTTTAATAGGCCTTCAGCCTAGAGGTAAGTTCTTGGCAAACAGAATTATCGATTTGTTGAAAAATGAATACAATATACCAATAGTTCAAACTGGTCATCTTGACATTACATTTTACAGAGATGATTTTAGACGCTCAAGTAAAATTTTAGAACCCAGCAGCACTGAAATGGACTTTATTGTTGAAGGTAAAAAAGTGGTGTTTATTGATGATGTTCTCTATACAGGACGGAGCATTCGCGCGGCCCTATCGGCCATTCATGCCTATGGCCGCCCTACCAGCATTGAGCTCTTGATACTCATTGATAGAAGGTTTAGCAGACATTTACCTATACAGCCTGATTATAGAGGTCGTCAAGTAGACGCCATAGACAATGAGAAAGTCGTTGTTAATTGGAAAGAAATAAAAGGAGAAGACAGCGTTTATTTAATAAAACAATAATTATGAGCACATTAAGTGTAAATCATTTATTAGGAATTAAACACATAAATGCTCAAGATGTTAAACTGATTTTTGATACAGCAGATCATTTTAAGCAAGTCATCAATCGCCCCATTAAAAAGGTACCTTCCCTCAGAGATATCACCATTGCCAATTTATTTTTTGAGAATTCTACTAGAACAAAATTATCCTTTGAAATTGCTCAAAAACGCCTTTCAGCTGACGTCATTAATTTTTCTACTTCTCAATCATCTCTCAAAAAAGGCGAGACTCTTATTGATACCGTTAATAACATACTGTCTATGAAAGTTGATATGTTGGTAATGCGTCACCCCAAGCCTGGCGCTGCGGACTTTTTACAACAAAATGTGGATGCATGTATTATAAACGCTGGAGATGGTGCTCATGAGCATCCTACACAAGCCCTTTTGGACAGCTATTCAATTCGTGAAAAATTGGGAACTGTTAAGGGAAAAAAAGTGCTTATTGTGGGTGACATCTTGCACAGTAGGGTTGCATTGTCTAATATTTTTGCACTACACTTGCTTGGAGCAAAAGTTATGGTTTGTGGCCCAATGTCATTGATTCCAAAGCACATTCATGAATTGGACGTTATTGTGGAGCCAAATCTTAAAAATGCCCTTGAGTGGTGTGATGTAGCCAATATGCTAAGAGTTCAAAATGAACGCATGGAAGTGCCTTATTTCCCCAGCATAAGAGAATATGTCCTACAATATGGTTTGACAAAACCAATACTTGATTCTCTGAACAAGAAAATTATCATTATGCATCCTGGGCCCATCAATCGAGGCGTAGAGATTACAAGTGAAGTCGCGGATTCCAAAAATGCTATTATTTTAGATCAGGTTGAAAATGGTGTTGCCATACGGATGGCGGTGACGTATTTATTAGCTTCAAAAATAAAGTCTTAAATGAATTTTGAGATAAAAGGCACCACGGCCCTGGTCTTTAAAAGCTCGATAGAAATCCCTGAGTTTTTTAATTCGTTTAAGCTTATATACCCTCAAATAAAGTTATGTAATATTATTATCTTTATGACTAATTCACAGAGTAAAGACGTTGTTTTTTTAGATAGAATTAAAGAAATATCCAAAGCCCACCAAAGATTTAAACGCTCTTTAGTACTAGTCTGTTCCGAAGCTGCTCCCATCACCTATTCAGATACATTGGTTTTTGTACCAACCCTACAAGAGGCGCATGATTTAATTGAAATGGACGAAATGCAACGCGATTTAGGTTTTTTTAAATAAAATAAATTGAAACTAACAATTCTTGGCTGTTATAGTGCAACACCGCGTATTATTGCGCAAACCACCTCTCAGGTTCTAGAGACACGTGGCCATCATTTTTTAATTGATTGTGGTGAGGGTACTCAAATTGAGTTGCGGCGTCACAAGCTAAAATTTAACCAAATTAAACACATTTTTATTTCTCATTTACATGGGGATCATTATTTTGGTTTGATTGGATTGATTTCAACTTTTAGATTACTAAAACGCGAGGCGGATTTGTATATTTATGGCCCAAAGGGCATAAAAGATATAATTACCTTACAATTGAAATTATCTAAATCTTGGACTGATTTTAATCTCTTTTTTTACGAACTTGAATCAACAAATTCTGAGTGTATATATGAAGACGATAAGGTGTCAGTGCACACCATACCGCTGATTCACCGTATTTATACCAATGGATTTTTGTTTACGGAAAAGGCATTTGACAGAAAGTTAAACATAGAAAAAGCTGAAGAAAAAAATATTGACAAAGCCTATTTTCGAAAATTAAAACAAGGACTAGATGTTATAAACCGCGATGGCATTTTAATCAAAAACGTAGAAGTGACCTCTACGGGAAAAATGTCAAAAAGCTACGCCTTTTGTAGCGATACAGCCTATTGTGAAGCAGTTGTTCCAATAATTAAATCGGTGGATGCTTTGTACCACGAATCAACATTTTTAGAGTCCCAAGAGTCCCTGTGTGCACACACCAGACATTCTACCGCTAAACAGGCCGCAACCATAGCCAAAAAGGCTGAAGTTGGCACCTTGATTTTAGGCCATTATTCATCTAGGTATAAAGATCTTAGGCTGTTTAAATCAGAAGCTGAAACGGTTTTTAGGCCCGTACAATTGGCTACAGACGGCAAGGTGATTACAATTTAGTTCTCAGAGCTTAAATAATAATTTATTTGAAATTTATTAAAATTTTTCAAATACACCCAAACCAAACAATGCAAAATCGTATTTAACAGGATCTGTTGCATCTAATTTTCTCAGGTTATTATCAAGTTCTCTCACGGCTTTTGCATCGTTTTGTTTTCGAATTAGCAAGCCCAGCTTACGCGCTACCTTAGCGGAGTGTACG
>MDSV01184748.1_pt1 | contig 13637 bp, 12 predicted proteins | sample 810851 | NCBI WGS metagenome assembly MDSV01 (sample SAMN05326640, study PRJNA326480) | marine metagenome | isolation source: seawater | place: Atlantic Ocean: North East | collected 2012 | reverse complement strand
TCTCCCGTATCTTAAGATAAAGTACCATCGGCGCAGAAAGGCTTGACTTCCGAGTTCGGAATGGGATCGGGTATGACCCTTTCGCAATAATTACCAGGCTTGGTGTTTATATTTATTTTAAAAAAAAAGGCAATCAAATATTTAAAAAAAACTAATAACTATGGTAATTCTATTATTTATTGTGTTAAACATTATTAGTTTACATATCATTTAAATTTGAGCAAAATGAACCTATCTAGAACTGCTTTTGTAACATTCTTTCCAATTAAACCAGATAATATGGGCTCTTCAGCTGTTGTCAATAGTAGATTTACAAATTGGCCAACTAAAAAAAAACTTTTTCAAATTTCACATATTAAAAAATTAAATAATAAAAATATCGAAACTATCTTTATTAAAAAAGAAACACCTCTAAGAAAAATATTTTCGTTACCAAAGATTACATTTAAAATTTTTCAATATTTAAAAAAGTCAGAAAAAAAGAATATAGTTCTGGAAGGTGCAAGTTGGATATTTTATAGTTTTTTTATAATTTTTTTTTCAAAAATTTTTTTATCTAAGGTCAAAATTATTTATATTTCACACGGAATTGAGTCTGAAATTAGAAAAAAATATTCAAACATTTTCATTTTTATAATTACAAAAATATTTGAAAAATTAGTATTCAAATATTCAGATATTAAAACATCTGTGTCAAAGATAGATAATCTAAAAATTAAAAAATTATATAATGAAGAAACCAAAATTCTTCCAAATGGAATTTTATTAAAAAAGTACAAAAAAAATAAAAAAATCAAAAATGATTATATTATTTATACTGGCTCCTATTTGTATAAACCTAACAAAGATTCAATTGATTTATTAAATAAATCTATAATGCCAGAGCTAGTAAAAATATTTCCAAACATCAAGCTTGTTATTACTGGAGGTGGTTTTAATAAAAAATTTCCTTGGTTGGTAAATAAAGAAATAGTTCCAAAAAATGAATTATATAATTTAATTTTTTTTTCAAAATGCATGTGTGTTCCACTAATGTTTGGATATGGAACAAGAATTAAAATAATTGAAGCACTTACGCTTGGTGCAATTGTTATATCTACAAAAAAAGGAATAGAAGGAATTCAAATAAAATCTAAAAATCCACCCTTTATAATTTCAAATAAAAAACAATTTATAAAAAAAATTATTGAAATTATCAAAAATTATAAAAGAATTAAAAAAAAATCAATTGCTGAAAAAGATTATTATTTAAAAAATTATTCAATGAAAAATATTCTAAGAAACTTTATTGATGAAAATAAAATAAGATAAATTGGTAATTATTTTTTTTTCATCTGATAATATTGAATGACTTTTTTTATACCATCCTCAATTTCATATTTTGGTTTCCAAAACTTTAAAAAAAAATTATTTGACAAGTTGTTTATATTATTTTGAAGTTCATCCTTTTTTTTTGAGGGATAAATTGAAATTTTGATTCCTTTTTTAAAAAAAATTTTTTTTATAATCTTTGCTATTTTAATAATTTTAATCTTTTTTGATGTTGTTATGTGTAATTCTTTTTTCATTTTCAAAAAAAATTGATATTTATCCATAATCTTACATAATCCTTCTGAACAATCATCTGCGTATAAAAATTCTCTACTCTCATTACCACTAGTTAACATTTTTATTTTCCTTTTCTTGATTGCCATTAAAACAAAATCGGTAATTACATGAGATTTTTTTAATTCTTTCTCAATACCATAAACATTCCAAAATTTTACATAAATACCATTTATAGAATTTGTTAAATTTTCACCTAACCTTTTCAAAGTTCCATATGGAGAGAAATCCATATTTGACATCTGACTACTAGCAAAAATAAATTTTTTATTATGCTTTCTTAGCAATTTAAAAACGTTACCAATAATGAAAATATTGTTTATTAAAAAGTTATAAGTATTTTGATATTTTTTTAAATATCTCGAACCACCTACATCAAAAGCTAAAAAAAAAACAAAATCACTTTTTTTAATTTCTTTTTCTAGAAGAATATTTTTTGGATTTCTTAAATCAAATTTTTTACTTAAAGTTAAGTCAAATTTAATAGGATTATATTGTCTGCTATTTTTTAAATAGTCATAAAGATGTCCTCCTATTTGACCTTCAGAACCAAGAATTAATATATTTTTTTTTTTCATTAAACGTTTTTAAAAAAATAATTTATTTAAATAAATTTGTTAATTTATAGAATATCTTTTTTATCAAATTATATGGATAAAAAATCAAATATGATAAAAATAAACTTAAATTTAAATCTTTAAATCGAAATATCTTAAATAATAAATAATAATATGATCCAAAAGCATATAATTTATTAAGATTGTTTTCTCTTAAAAATTCTAAAAAATATTTTTGATTTTCTTTCCAAGAATTAATTTGCCAAGATCTATCCTCAACAAAAGCAGAAAAATCATTATCAAACTTCAACACATTGGAATGCTTATATAAATTTGATATTTTTAAATTAAGAGCTTCAGCAACTGAAACATAAAAATTTTCATTTATCCCCCAATCGTACTGATTATAATTTTTGATTATCCTCTGAAAGTTCCTAGCATCATCACTTGAGATCTTAAAAATAATTAAATCTATGCCATAATGAGGCCAAAAGTTATTTTTTATTTTTCCATTGGTTATATGGGTATTTGGATAAATCAAAGCACAAAATCTCTCAGATTCAATTTTGTTTAAAGTTTTAAATAAGTTGTTGGGAACAACTATATCTGCTGTAGAATAAATCAAATATTGAAAATCTCCTCCACTAATAAATTGATCGAGAGCATTATCAAGCATTAATTTATTAGAATATTTTTTTCCACTGGGTAAATTTTTTTTTGGAATATCATTATAGAAATTTTTAATTTCTTTTTTTTGGATAAACTCTTTAACATTAGGTTCTTCAAATTGTGTCAGGCTGAAAGTTATATCAAAATCTAAGCTTTTAATTGAGTCTACAAAAATACTTTGGAAAAAATCGTTTACTTTCGATTTACCAATAGGCCTAAAAGAAACTAGCCATAAAGCTTTCATATTAAAGTCTTAAGTTATTAGTCAATACTTCCTCTGCAAAACTTGTCAATATTGGAACCACTGTTAATTTGTTGCTCTATCCATTTATAGGTTTTTGTTAAACCTTCCTTCAATGAATTTTCAGATTTCCATCCAATTTTGTCTGTTACAAAATCGTTATTACTTGATCTTCCTCTAACCCCCTTTGGTTTGTCGAGTTGATAATTTTTTTTAACTGGATAATCACTAATTTCTTCTATCATTTTTATCATTTGATTTATTGAAACCTGTTCTTCACTTCCAATATTATACACCTCTGAAGAATTACTGTTAAAAACATCTAATGTACCTTTGATACAATCATCAATATACAAAAAACTTCTAGTTTGCTCACCGTCTCCCCAAACATCAATATTTTTATCATTATTTTTCTTTGCATTAATTATTTTTCTACAAAGAGCTGCGGGAGCTTTTTCTCTACCACCATCAAAAGTTCCAATGGGTCCATAAATATTGTGATATCTTACAACACGTGTTTCTAAACCAAAATCTTCTGAGAAATGTCTACACATTCTTTCACTAAAAAGTTTTTCCCAACCATAACCATCCTCTGGTTCTGCTGGGTACGCATCAGTCTCTTTCAAGCCATCAATAAATGTCTGATTTTGTTTTGACCCATTGTATACACAGGCACTTGATGAAAAAAAATATTTCTTACAATTATTTTTAACTGCTGATCTTAATAAATTGGTATTTACTAGGACTGACAACATACATTCCGCTTTATTGTTTTCAATAAATCCCATTCCACCCATGTTGCAAGCAAAATTAAATATATAATCTACACCTTTTGTAACTTTTGAGGTATTTTCATATTCCTTTAGATCAAGAGAGTAATTTTGAGCCTCATCAAAAATTTGAAACCAATACTCTTTAGGTTTAATATCCGCACATATAATATCAAATTCATTTTCCTTAATAAATTTCGATACTAAATGACCACCAATAAAGCCTCCAGCTCCACATACTAAAATTTTTTTTTTCATATAATTTGATATCTATAAATACTATTATTTATTAACTTTCAAATTTTAATTTTAAATTAAAGTATTTTTTTTTCAAAATTTCTTAGGTCTTCAGGAGTTCCCATTCCAATCATTTTTTTAACTTCAATAGATTTGATCTTTTTGTTTTCTGAGATTGCCTCATTATAAACTGGACAAACATAAAATTCGTTATTAATTCTTTTATTTTTCTTGATCATTTGCTCAGCGTATCTGACAAAATCTTCTCCATGCTTCCAATAATAAACACCAACTGTAGCTTCTCTTGATATGACCTTTTTTTCTGCAACTTCTTTCACAAATCCATTTTTATCACTTTTGGCGTATGACCATTTGGGATGAATTGACTCAAAAGTTAAAATAGCTCCATCGTATTTTTTTGAGGTTATTTCGTACATTGATTTTGAGCTATTCCACTTAATATATTGATCTGAGTTTGCAATTATTAATGGGTTATCATTGTTTATAAATTTTTTTGCCAGTAATACAGTGCATGCTGCCCCCTCAGTTAATCCATCTATTTCAATTATTTCACAATTAGGTTGTAAAATTTTTAATACACTTTTGATATTGTATTTTTTTTGATGCTCAGATTGAATTAAAAATATGTATCGACCTTTTAGATTTAAGCTATCTAAAACCCATTGTATCATTGGCTTGTTATCAATTTCTATTAAAGGTTTTGGAAAAATATATCCTGCATCAGCAAATCTTTTACCTGCTCCAGCCATAGGAATTAATATATTTAAATTTTTATCTTCCCATATATTATTTTTATTTATCATTTTTATTTTATTATTCATTTTAATATAATTGTTAACATTTTTTAAATTTACTTCATTCAAATTCTGGATTGGAACCAAGTTTCCACCTGAGTAAGTGGCAGCTTTCCTGCCATAATGGGAATCTTCTAAAATTATTGACTCATCTGGATAAATACCAAATTTAATAAAAATTTTAAAATATATTTCTGGATTTGGTTTAGAATTATTCAAATCTTCATTGCAGACAGTATAGTTCACAAAATTATTTATCTTTAAATTTTTTAAACATATGTCCAATGTTTTTTGGACAGCATTAGTTGCGATTGCAATTTTAAATTTTTTTGACAATTTTTTAAAAAGAAAGTAGATTTTTTTATCATATACAACATTTTCTTTTAATAAGTTTTTTGTAAACTTTTGTTTTAATTTTTGTATATCAATTATTTTTTTTTTATTCAGTTTATTTTTTTTTGCTATTATATTGAGTTTTTCAAAAGTTGGTAAACCATCAAAAATTTTAACATGATCTTCATAATTAATTTCTTTAATCTTGTGCTTCTTTAAAGCTAAATTTAATGCATTAAAATGAATAAGCTTTGTATCAACCAAAACACCATCTAAATCAAAAATTATAGCTTTAATCATTTTTTATATTTTAAAATATAATCCGAACAAATTCCTAAACAATCAGAAATTTGTTTATTATGTAATTCAGGTAACACACAAATACTATTTTTAGTTAACAATTTTCCTGGATAAGCCCAAATTATACCTTTGCTTGTAATTGTATAATCATCTTCTTGGTGCCAAAAATAATGGCAATTAATTTTTGACATTTCATATAATGCCTCTGTATTTTTAGCGTGACACCAAAACTCTTTTTTTTCTAAAAAATCTTTTTCTATTTGCAAACTTGGATTATCATGACCTAAATAAAAATTTCCTTTTTCAAACCACACATCAATTTCTACATCAAATCCTTTTTTAACTGCATTCATTAAATATTGAGGCGTATTTTCATCTTTTTCAGATTTTCCATTCAAATTTCCACGATGTGAAATATAAATCATTTTTAATTAATTTATTTAGTTATAAAATATGTAAAATTATTTATATTATAATATTCAAATCATGTCATTTTTTAAAAAATTTAAATTTATAATTAAATCAAATTTCCCAAATCTTGTTAGATTTTTAATCAAAATAAGAGATAATAATAATTTTTTAAGAATACTAAAAAAGTCATTTTTTTTATCCGCCTCAAAAAAGGTACATGGGAAAAAAATTATTAAATCTGAAAAAGGGGTTTTATTAGACTTTAGTATTGATAATTATGTTTCATATACTTTTAGACCAAAAAAATCAATAAATTCAGAATTTTCAAGTGAAGTGTATGATAATTCATCAACAGCGATTATAATACAAGGTCCACTCTATGGGCTTGAAAATTTTGTCAAAGAAACATTATTATTTTATTCGAAAATTTTTGAAAATGTTTTAATTATTTTAAGTACATGGGAAGATGAATGTAAAAAAGAAATTTTGAATGAATTCAAAGATTATGAAAATATTAAAATAATTCAGAATATTAAACCCAAAACAGCTTTTAATGTCGATTTACAAACATTATCTACTAGTGAAGCATTAAATTTTGCAAAAGAAAAAAATATAAAATATTGTTTAAAAACCAGAACTGATTGTAGAGTATATAAAAAAAATTCAATATTTTTTCTAAAAAATTTATTAAAAAACTTTCCTGTAGATAAGAACTATATTGAATTCAATGAAAGAATAATAAGTAGCTCAATAGACACCAGGAAATATAGAGTCTACGGATTAAGTGATATATTATTATTTAGTACAACAAAAAATTTAATTAAATACTTTGACAAGAAAGATTATAAAACAAGTTTAATTGAAATGGGGCTTGGTAGTTATCCTTGTCTTAAAAATGATATTGCAGTTATAAACGAAATATTTTTATGTGCTAGGTATCTAAAAATGAATAATCTTGAAATTAATTGGAGTCTTGATGATTGGTGGAATAAATGTAGACACCTTTTTTGTGTTGTTGATGCTAATTCTATTGATTTTTTTTGGTATAAATATGAATGGAAATATGAACAAAGATTTTCTACAAATTACACTTCTGATTTTGAACAGTCAATGCAGTATTCTGATTGGTTAAATTTGTATCTTAATTCTGATTACAAATTTAATACTGATTTTAAAGAAAAGTGGAAAATTAAGGATGGATTGATTGAACAATAATTATTTAAAAAATATTATTGTTTCAGGATTACCAGGAGTAATTTCTATTTTTTTATCTTTTTTTTCGATACCACTTTATTTAAATTTAGTTTCGGCAGATGTGTACGCTAATTTTTTAATTCAACATTTTATTTTATCTATGGGTATGTTTTTAAATCTTAATTTAGGAAAATTTGCATCTATTAAAATTCAAAAAATTAATGAAATTTTAAAAAAAAAAATAATATTCACAACAATTTCTATAAGCTTTATTTTGGGGATTATAATTTCGTCTTTCATCTATTATTTAATCTATATAATATCATTAAAAACTAATTTTATTGATTTATCTATTTCACTATTTTTTGGTTTAGTTGTAACAATTTTATTTATTAATGTTGAATTTATAAATAAAGGTCTTGGCTACTTTAAAATTTGTAGTTTTTTAAATTTTATTTTTTATGGAGTATCATTATCAACTCCAGCATTCTTTTTATTAGTTAATAATAATTCAATTTTTATTGAGAATATGTTTTTAATTTCTCTTTATATAAAATACTTCTCATTTTTTTTTCTTTTTTTAATATTGGTAATTAAAAGAAAATTTATATTCACAAAAATAGATTTCAGTTTAATTAAAGATTTCAGAAATCACTCTAAATGGATGACGATTACAGGAATCTATAATCAAATTTATGATTATATAGATAAACATCTTATTAAAATCAATTTAAGCTCCTTGATGTTGATTACTTATTCAGTCCCTCAACAATTGGCGGGTAAACTGACAATTTTTTCTCAGTCAATTATTGTTGTGTTGTTGCCTAGACTTTCAACACAGAAAAATAAACTTGGGAAAAGAAATGTTTTGACTTCTAATATTTATTTTTTTTTCATTTTAATGAGTCTATTCCTATTAGCTACTTTACCATTTTATGATGAAGTTTTAAATTGGTGGCTTAAAAAATCTTACAGTGAGGATTTGTTAAATCTATTTAAAATTTTTATACCTCTCACTTTTTTATCATGTCTATCTAGTATCATCATCTCTTTTTATGAAGCAACATTAATAGCAAAAAAAAATACAAAATATGAAACAATATCTATAATTCCTTTTATCATTGGACTGATAATATGTGTTTATTTTAAAAATATTTTCTTATTTGCAATACTGTTATTTTTAAAGGAGTTTATTCTGATCTTTGTAAGAATTTTTAGTGTTAAAAATTACATTGTAAATTTTAAGTACTTTAATCTTTATATAATTGTTTTCATACTTGCTTTTGTTTTTTCAATTTTTGGGCAAAATAACATATCGGCAATATTAAGTCTGGTTTTTTTAATATTACTATCAATCAAAACACCATATCATTTAGTTTTAAAAGAGTTTTTTAAAAGTAAAAAATTTAGATATAGATAAAAATCTATTTAATCTTAAAAATTATTTTTTTATTGTCATTCAGAAATAATTCTATAATTAATCGTAATATAACAATATGATACAGTCTTTTCGTTTACTGAATAAAAGCACCGATTTTCTGGACAAAATTTTAATTGTTTTTATATCCTTAATTCCTTTATCACTTGCAATAAGTATATTTGCTGCAGATTTGCTTACATCATTATCTGGTTTAATTTTAATAGCAAAATTTTTTGAAAAAAAGAGTAGAAATATTTTTTATTCTATTAAAAGAGAGGCAATTTATTTTATATTATTATATCTAATAATTATAATCAGTTTGATTCTAACTAATTATAAAGAAAAATCTTTCTTAGCATCCTTTTTCTATTTTAGATATTTCTTTTTATCTGTATCAATATTTTACCTTTTAAAAAAATACGATTTATTTTTTGAATTTTTTTATAAAACATTTTTTTTATCTATTGGGTTAGTAATTATTGATGCTTTATTTCAATATGCATTTGGTTTTAATTTACTTGGCTATAAAGTGGTGATTTATGAATCAGGTGATATAAATTACATAAGTGGTTTTTTTAATGAAGAAAAAAAACTTGGTAGTTATCTAGTTAGATTTTTTCCATTAATACTGGGTATTATTTATTTTTTAAAACCTAAAATTTCTACTAAAATAGAATTTACAATTTTAATTACTATATCATTATTCATTCTTCTAGCTTCTGAAAGAACTGCATTATTTTTATTGTTAGTGATTTATTTTTTTTATTTTTTGATAAGTACAAAAAAAATAATTTTTGTTTCTTTTATAATAATTGTTTTTTCATTATTTTTCAGCTTTGAGAAATCACTTCTATATAAATATGTTAATTTCACACTAGAGCAAACAGGTCTTGATCTTTTACTGCAAACTAAACAACATCCAATTGATAAAGATATTATTAGATATTATTCTTATGAACATGAGAATTTATCTTATACAGGGTTAGTAGCTTTTAAAAAAAATTTCATGTTTGGGACTGGTGTAAAATCTTTTTATTCTTATTGTAATGATAAAATTCAAAAATTTCAATTTGCAGATGGATATAGAAATAACAGATTAGTTTGTTCTACTCATCCACATAATACGTATGTTCAAATTTTATCTGAAATAGGAATTTTTGGTTTTTGCATGATATTTTTCTTATTTTTAAAGATTATGTTGGTTAACTTAAAGATTTTATTAACTAGAAATAAAGATAATATTATTAAATCTTATTTCTTTTTAAATTTATCTATTATAATAAATTTGATGCCACTAATTCCTTCTGGTAGTTTTTTTAATAATTGGATTTGTTTAATAATATTTTTTCCAATAGGTTTTTGGCTATATGTTAAGGATAAAATTACTAAATAATGTTATCTAAAATTATAAAGAATTCAAAATTTATTAAATTATTTTTATTATTTTCTTTCATTATTTCTTGGCTATCTATTTCTACTTCTTATAATGATCTTTTAATTTTCAATGATAAATCAAACCTAAATTTAAAAACATTAATAAACTTTTTTAGACATGGCCTAGTTTACTTTTGTTTATTTTTTTTAACGATATGCTCTATTATAATGTATGAAAAAATTGCCTTTAAAAACTATCAAATTTTTAATTTTTTTGCTGCGTATTTCTTAATACAAATACCAGGATTATTTTTTTCAGATAATTCTTTTGAAAATATTTCTTTCATTGTAAGTGCCCTAACTATCATTCTTACTCTCTTTCTCATCAATAATTTCTTTGATTTTAAAGAAAAAAAAATTATTTTGATAATATCTTTTGTTATATTAATCATAGTATTTTTAATAACTTTTATTCCACTTTTTTGGAAATTTTTAAATGGTGGTAGTATTTTTTATGGAGTGCATACAAACTCAATTGTTTTTTTAGATAAATATTCTCCAAGATCTTCTGGTTTAGCTAGAACTGCACTTATTCTTTTATTATTTATTGAAATTTTTGAAATTAATCTTAAAAAATATTCTAATAAATTAATCTTTATAAAAATAATTTTTTTATCTTTTATATTACTTTTTCAAAGTAGAACTATTATTTTTCTTACCCTAATAGTTTTATTAATGCTTTTTTTTCATAAAAACACAATTTCAATAAAAAATATTTTAAGATACATTTTAGTTTATTTTATTTTACCTATGCTTTTATTTATCTTTTTATCGACCATCAATTCACATCTCAAAAAAAAAAAAGAGTTTTTAAACGAAAATAATTCTTATTTAAACCACATAAGTTCAGAAGACCTTAAAATTTTTAGATCAATTCCAAAAAATGATGTGTCCTCGGGAAGATTTAAAGATTGGAAAAAAATTTATAACTATCACTCTGGAATGATAAATGCTGAGATTAAATATTTATATTTTGGCTATGGGTCTCAAGGAGATAGATTTTTAATTAATCAATCAGCTTCAAATGGATTAATTTATGCTCTAGTGAGTTCAGGAATATTGGGTTTAATTCTTTATGCAACTTTTTCAATACTAGTAGGTATTAAATCTATTAAACTACTTTTATACTCTTATAAAAATGATAATGAAAATTTTCTATACTGTTTAATTTTAATGGTTTTGGCTTTAAGATCTATCTTAGAAACATCGTATGCTGTTTTTAGTATTGATTTAATCCTATTTTTAATAGCTTTAAGTTTTATTAATCATTTCAAGATTAATTTTAAAGATATAAGAACTAAGTATATTAAATGATTATTTCTAACTTTATTCTAATTTTATTTATTCTTGTAAATTTAACTTTAGTAATTTTATTTTCAAAAATAAATTTATTTCATTACAATATAGATAAACCTGACAAAAAAAGAAAGTTTCACTCTAGACCAACTCCATTAGCAGGTGGACAGATAATTTTTTTTAATATTTGTATTTATTGGATAATAAATAACACAACTAATTTTTTTGATAATCAAGAAATTTTTTTTGAAAATATAAGATCATTCAATTATTTTATGATAGCATCTACAAGTATTTTTTTTCTTGGTTTTATTGATGATAGATTAAATTTAAAAGCTAATTTAAAATTTTTAATTTTATTTTTAATAATATTTTTTTTACTTTTGATAGATGAAAATCTTATTATAAATAATATCAAATTCTCATTTCACGAGAAAAATTTTTTTTTAGATAGATTTGCAATTATTTTTTCAATTTTTTGCTTACTTGTTTTTATAAATGCATTTAATATGTTCGATGGTATTAATCTTCAATCAAGTTCATATTCACTTATTATTTTTTTTTCTATTCTGTTCTTTTATTCAAATTCTTTATTTATAAAAATATTAATTATTTCTTTAATTGGATTTTCGTACTTAAATTTTAAAAATAAAACATTTTTGGGAGACAGCGGTTCTCTATTATTATCATTTATAATTGGTTATATATTTATTAAATTTTATAATTCTAACGTAATCGAATATACAGATAAAATTGTTATATATATGTTAATCCCTGGATTAGATCTAATTAGACTATTCATTATCAGAATTTTAAATAAAAAAAATCCATTAAGTTCTGATAGAAATCATTTACACCATTTACTCCTTAAAAAATTTTTTTTCAAAAAAACTTTGTTTTTAATTATTCTTTTAGTTAGTTTTCCAATTTTATTAGACCTTCTTTTAATTAATAATATTTTTAATATTTTAATTACTATAATTGCCTATTCTTTATTAATAACTTATACGTCAAAAAAATATTAACGGTTTTCTTTAGGAAAAACTTCATTCAAATAATATTGACAATATTTTTGAAGTCCAATTTCAAGTTTTATTTTTGGTTTCCAACCCATACTTTTTATTATTTTTGAGTCTAGCTGACGCCTTTTTACACCATCAGGATATTTTCTGTTAAAAATGATTTTGCCATTATATTTAGTTATCTTTTTTATTAAATTTGCAATATTTTTTATAGAGTAATGTTCTCCACCTCCAATATTAATAAAATCATGATCTGTTCTCTTCATTATCAAAAAATATATTGCAGATGATAAGTCTTCAACATTTAAAAACTCTCTTTTTACTTTTCCAGATCCCCATACCTCAACAAAAGGACTATTTTTAATTTTAGCTAAAGTAAATTTCTTTACTAGTGCTGGTAACACATGACTTGATTTTAAATCAAAATTATCTCCCTCTCCATAAAGATTTGCTGGCATAAGAGAAATAAATTCTTTTTTATATTTTTTTTTAAGGTGTTGAGAGTATTTTAAAGATAGGATTTTTGCTAAAGCATAACCTTCATTCGTTTCTTCTAAAGGGGACGAAAGTAAAGCATTTTCTTTTATTGGTTGATTTGTTTTTTTTGGATATATACATGCAGAACCCAAATTAATCAATTTTTTAACATTAAATTTTATTGAGGAATTAATTATATTTAAACCAATCATAGAATTTATATAAATATAATCTGATTGAAATGATTTGTTATCTAAAATACCACCAACTTTTCCAGCTGCATTAATAACTATATTAGGTTTGTGTTTTTTAAACCATTTTTCTACAGAAGATTGATTAGTAAAATCCAAATCTTTTCTTTTGCAATTAATAATATTAAAATTTTTTTTTTTTAAAAGCCTATGAATGGAACTTCCAACCATTCCTTCTTGACCGGCAATTAAAACTTTTGAAGTCAATTTTTTATCTTAAAATTAGTTTTCTAGAATTTTCTAAATCAGCATCCATCATTTCTTTTATTAATTGATGGATATTTATTTTGGGCTTCCATTTTAATAATTTTTTAGCTTTATTAGCATTACCAATTAAGTTATTTACTTCATTGGGTCTAAAGTATTTCTTACTTATTTTAATCACAACCATATTTATTTTTAAATTAGGATATTTTTTTTTGTCAAAATCAATTATTTTTGCGTACTCATTCAACCCTTTACCAGACCATCTAATTTTGATTTTTAGATATTTAAAACATTGGTCAACAAAAAATTTAACTGAATATTGTTTTTCTGTTGCTATAACAAAATCATCTGGTTTTTGAAATTGCAAAACCTTCCAACACATTTCTACGTAATCTCTT
>MDSV01168467.1_pt1 | contig 13639 bp, 13 predicted proteins | sample 810851 | NCBI WGS metagenome assembly MDSV01 (sample SAMN05326640, study PRJNA326480) | marine metagenome | isolation source: seawater | place: Atlantic Ocean: North East | collected 2012 | reverse complement strand
GATAAAATAAATTTCAGAACTGGTGGATTAATTACTGCTATTTTTGGATTTGTTATTGGTGGATTATGGGTTGCTGTTATTACTCAGATGGGAATGTTTCCATTTGTAAATACTTTAGGAGCAATATTAGCACCTGTATTTGGAATAATGATTACTGACTATTACGTAATTAAAAAACAACAATTAAATGTTGATGATTTATTTACTGAAAAATCTAGTGGAAGATATCATTACAATGGTGGATTTAACGGAAAAGCAATGTTAGCTTGGTTGATATCAGGTTACGTTGCTGTTGGATCTGTTTGGCCAAATATATTATTTGCGGGTCTAGATGAATTCTTCGCTAATTTAGGTGGAGGTGGTGGATATGCATGGATGATTGGAGCAGCTTTAGGTGCTATCATTCATATGGCTATATCTGGTAGAGGCAAATAAGTAATTAAAATTTATGAGCTCGCCGACCTTTTCGGCGGGCTTTAATATTCCAAAGATATATTTTCTTTATCTAAGTTCTCAATAATCAGGTTATTACCATTTCCTTTTCTATCCACCACAAGAAAATTCATATCTTCAGTTGATATTAATGGGAAATGCCAAATTCCAGGATTATAATTTATTCCTATGCCTGGTGGAATGATAAAAGCTTCAATTTTATTTAAATCTGGTTTTTTGCCTTCAGGAGCAACAAATGCCAAAAAAGTTGTTTCTTTCATTGGTATAAAAGCCTGACTTCCCAAAGGATGTTTTTCCATCATATCTATTTTCATTGGAAAGTTTCTCTTCAAAGCTGAAAAAATACTAATTGTTGTTTCACCATTATCTTTATTATTATTAATACTAGCTATATTATCATACCTTTTAGCGTATCCATTATTTATCTGTACAGGTTTGATATCTTTCGTTGAAATCATATCTCCAAATTTAGAAAAATTTTTTTTTGTAATTTCAATAGGTTTAATAATTTTTTCTATCATTCGGGTTTACCAAAAAATCTAATTCTTGAAATTCCTCCATCTGGAAAGATATTAATTTTGATGAAATTTACTTTTTTATTTTTCATTATTTTATTTTTAAAATTATGTTTTTTATGAGCATATAGTTTTACTTTATTAAGAACATAAGGCCATCTATTTGATTCTTTAACAATTTTTTTTTCTGAAATTTTTTTAGGAATATACGCTGCCTGTACCGAACACTTGTCCGGATAATTTCCTTTAAAATGATGTGTATCTAATTGAATTTTATTAAATTTTCCTGCTGAAGAACATTTAATAATTATCCAATCAAAATTTTTTCCTCTACTTCTTCTAGTTTCCCATCCATCACCCATATTTTTTCCTATTCCTGGAGCAAGTATGTTTTCTGCTCTTCCAAAATGTTCATTATTACAAGCTATTGGCACAGCACCATTAATTACTGAGGTAAGATTTTGAGTTTTATTTTTTATTTTATTTTTAATTTTCATCAAACCATAAATTCTTAGTCTTGCAACACCACCATCAGGAAAAATATTTAATTTTACATGAGTAAAATAATTCTTATTTTTTATATTAAAAAAGTGATGGCTATTTGCTTTAGTTCGACTTTTTTTAATAATTGTTACCCATTTGGTTTTTTTATCAGGTATTTTTTTTTTACTAATACAAGCCTGTAAAGAAATTTGATTTGGATGATTTCCAGAGAAATAAGAAGTATCTATATTAACTTTTTTTATTAATCCCGGTTTTCCAAATTTTAAAATTAAAAAGTCATAACCTTTTGTTCTCTTTCTTCTAGTTTCCCATCCATCCATCCATTTTCCATGTTTATCAAATACACCTTCTTTAAATACTGGTGGCCAAGGATTAATAATTCTCTTTGCAGCTGCAAAAAATTCATCAGTTTTATAAACTATTTTAGAACCCAATCTTGATTGAGCTAAATCAATTAAACCATTTAAGTAAATAATATTATTTTTTTTCATTTTAATTAATTCTTTGGATAATTTTTAATCCAATGTTTTGCAATGTCTATTCTTTTACAAATCCATACATCTTGAAATTTTAAAACATATTCTAGAAATTTTTTAAGTGATTGAATTCTTCCAGGTCTTCCTATTAACCTACAATGTAAGCCAACTGACATCATTTTAGGATCAGTTTTTCCCTCTTCATAAAGAGCATCGAAACTATCTTTCAAATATGTATAAAATTGATCTCCACTGTTGAATCCTTGTTTGGTAGCAAATCTCATATCGTTATTATCTAATGTATAAGGAATGATTAATTGTCTTTTATTATTTTTTTGTTCCCAGTAAGGCAAATCATCACTATATGAGTCACTGTCATATAAAAATCCACCATCTTCGATAACCAAGTCTCTGGTATTTGGACTACATCTTCCTGTATACCATCCTAAGGGTCTCTCACCAAAAATCTTTTTAATAGTTTTAATAGCTTTTTTCATATCATTTTTTTCTACATTTTTTTTCACATTTTGATAATCAATCCATCTCCATCCATGGCAAGCAACTTCATAATCTGCTTCTTTTATAGCTCTACATATTTCTGGATTTTTTTCTAGCGCCATACCTACACCAAAAATTGTTATAGGTATTTTTTTTTCTTGAAATAATTTATGCAATCTCCAAAATCCACTTCTCGATCCATACTCATAAAGAGACTCCATATTCATATGTCTTCCTTTAATAGCTTTTGCGCCAATAATTTCTGATAAAAAAACTTCAGAATATTCATCTCCATTTAAAACACAATTTTCAGCTCCTTCTTCATAATTTAAAACTATTTGTAATGCTAAGCGTGCTTTATTTGGCCAGATAATTTTCAATCCTTTTGAGCCATACCCTATCATGTCTCTTGAAGATTTTTTAGACATAGGGAATATTATATTTGATTATTAATTTCTTAACAAATTAATATTTTGAGATACCTGAATTAATAACATTATTTAGTTCTTGAAATTCTTCACAATTACAATTCTTCAAAACCTCAAGTCTTTCTTTGGCCTTTTCAATTCTATTAGTTTTAACATATAGTTCACCAAGATATTCATTAATCCCATTATGATTAGGGTCTAATGCTAAACCTTCAAGATAATATTTTTCTGCGACTTCATAATTACCTATTTTTCTTGATGTAAATCCCAAATAATTAAGTGTGTCTGGTTGACTTGGTTTTTTTTTATTAGACTTTATCAATAATTTAAATGCTTTTTCATATCTTTTAGTTGCTTTATCAAGCTTTCCTTTTTTTTCATAACTCTTTGCAGATTTTATTAATTTTACAGCTTGATCATAATTAGACTTTGTACTTGAACCAGATGATGAGCTAGCAGCAAATAAATTGCTAGTTAAAGCAGAAATTAAAAAAATTGTTAAAAAAAATTTTTTCATAGATTAAATAAATTTTGTCATTTTATTTAAAGTTTTTAGCTCTAGGCCGTTTTCTAAAAGATTTTTCCTTATAGATTTTGCTGTAGCTAATGAACTTTCATTATCTCCATGTATACATACTGAATCTATTTCACAAGGTATTTGTTTTCCGCTGTGACAATTTATTGCCTGATTTTTTACCATACTTAAAACATGCTTTTTAGCTTCTTCTGGATTAGTGATTAGTGCATTAGATTTTTTTCTTGAAACTAAATTTCCATCATCTTCGTAATTTCTATCTGCGAAAATTTCACAAGCAATTTTCATATTTAATTTCTTTGCTGCTTCTTCCATCTTTGAACCAGTTGGAACTAAATAAATCAAATCTTTACTTATTTCATTAATTGCCTTTGCTAATACTGTGGCTAAATCAATATCTTCACATGCCATATTATTTAATGCTCCATGTGGTTTAATGTGAGTGACATTTTCGCCATATATCGAAGCTATATTTTGTAAAATTTCATATTGATCAATAATTAATTTCCTAATTTCTGATGAAGATAAATTCATTCTTTTTCTACCAAAGTTTTCAGGGTCGTTAAAAGAAGGGTGGGCACCTATGCTAACACCATTTTTTTTTGATATTTCTATTACTTGATTCATAGATTGTTTATCTCCAGCGTGGTAGCCACAAGCTATATTGGCTGAGTTTACAATATCCAATAACTTTGGATCATTATGGTTTGAATGGTGTTTTGATTTTTCACCTAAATCACAATTTATATTAATTTCCATACTAATAATTATGAATTATAACATGTCATGATTAAAAATATATCTAATCTTGGTGACGCAGCTTTATATTGTGATTTTGGTAGCGAAATTAATAAAGAAATTAATTTAAATGTAATTAAATATTTTAAAAATTTAAAATTACTTAAACTAGAAGGTATTACTAATATAACTCCATCTTATAATAAATTAATAATTTCATTCGATTTATCAGTTATAAATTTTAAAAATTTGGAAGAAAAAATCAAAAAAATTAGAATAGAAGAAATAAACAGCAAGGATTCAAAAATAATTAATATACCAATTTGTACAGATGAGGAATTTTCATTAGATTTAAATAGATTGTCAGAAAAATTAAAAATTGATCATAATAAAATTATTCAATCTTTTTTTGATAAAGAATATTTTTGTTACATGACAGGTTTTATAGCTGGCATGCCTTTTTTAGGAGACATAGATACTAAAATAAGATTACAAAGATTAGAAACTCCTAGAGTTAAAGTTCCTAAGGGTGCAGTAGGAATTACTGAGCAATTTTGTAACATTTATACATTTGAAAGCCCTGGTGGATGGAACATAATTGGAAATACACCAGTTAAAATCTTTGATAAATCTAACGAAAGAGATCCTGTCAAAATTAATCCAGGAGATAAAGTAAATTTTTATGAAATTAGCAAGGACGAATATTTAAAATATAATGAATAAAGAATTTTTTAAAGTTATAAGGGCAGGTATTCATACTACATTACAAGATTTAGGTAGAAGCAATAAATATCATTTAGGCGTACCTTTCAGTGGCTCAATGGATCAACGAAATTATTTAATAAGCAATAAATTAGTTGGAAATGAGTTAAATCAACCATCTTTAGAATTCGCTTATCAAGGACCACTCATCAAACTTAATTCAGGAAAATTAACTGGTGCAATTACTGGAAACGTAACTTTTAATATAATTAGAAAAAATTCTAGAATAGATAAAGGAGTGTGCTATCAAACTTTTGAACTTAGCGATGGTGATCAATTAGATATTATATCAACGAATAGATCAGTTTATGGTTATTTTTCTATCAAGAACGGATTTAAGGGTGATTATATTTGGGAAAGCTGTTCAATTAACACAAAAGCAAAGATAGGTTCAAATAATGGGGAAAAATTTAGTGAAAATCAAAATATATTTATAAATAAATCAGAAAGCCTATCAATTAAAAAAAAAATTGATTATTTTAATTCTAAAATTGAATATATAAGAGTTTTAAAAGGTACTAACTTTAATTTTTTTTCTGAAAAAGCTAAACAGATTTTTTTTTCTAAAGAATTTAATGTATCTAAGCTTACAGACAGAATGGGAATGAGATTACAAGGTCCTAAAATTGAAAATATAGCAGAATCCAATATTAGATCTGAAGGTTTAATTAAAGGTGTCATCCAAGTTCCTTCAGATGGAAATCCAATAATAATGTTATCTGACCATGGAACGATTGGTGGTTATCCAAAAATTGCGGTAGTTATATCAGCTGATTATGATAGATTAACTCAATTCTCCCCTGGTTCTAAAATTAAATTTAAATCAGTTGAATTATCTGAAGCAGAAAATCTTTATAAATTATATAAAATGGAAACTGAAAATATTTTAAATCAAATAAGATGAATTTTTTTAAAAAAATTCCTGGTCCTTTTTTAGTATTTTTAGGTGCTTGTGCATTAAGTTTTGGTGGATTAATTGTTAAATCATTTGAAGGAGCAAATCTTTGGCAAATTTTATTTTGGCGATCTTTATTTTTTTCAATAGTGGTTTTGATTTTTATATTGATAAATTATAAAAAAAATTTTTTAAATTCCATATATAAAATTGGCTTACCTGGTTTTTTAGGTGGTGTAGTTTTGTCGTGTGGATATGCAGGTTATGTATTTGCTATGTACAATACTACTGTTGCAAATGCTAATTTTATTATACAAACACAAACTATTTTTTTGGCTGTATTTGGGTATATATTTCTAAAAGAAAAAATTACCAAACTAACTATAGTTTCAATATTTATTGCATTCACGGGAATATTTTTGATGCTTGGAAGTTCGTTAACGCCTGGACAAATGATTGGAAATATCGCTGCATTTGTTATGCCAATCTCATTTGCAGTTTTAATTTTAACTGTAAGAAAATATCCAAATATTGATATGATACCTTTACAATTAATAGCTGGTATTGGAGCTATTATAATTGGTTATTTATTTTCTTCAAAAATTGTTGTTTCTACTCATGATATTTTTTTAGGATTCATTGCTGGATTTTTTCAAGTAGGTTTAGGCTTTATATTTATTACTATAGGCGCTAAAACAACACCTTCAGCACTAGTTGGAATTATAATGTTAATTGAAGCAGTTTTGGGACCACTTTGGGCATGGCTATTTATCAAAGAAGCTCCACCTTTAGTAGTCTTTATAGGAGGAGCTATTGTAATTTCTGCAGTTTTCTTGCAGTTTTTTAATCGTAAAATTGAATAATAATATAGTTGGAAGAGTTTTATTTTCTGTGTTAAAATTGCTAAACGGGAGAGACTACATCAATTGTAGCGCCGAAGGAGCAACCACCCAGGAATCTCTCAGGCAAAAAGGACCGTACATATTAACTCTGGAAAGAGATTTAATTCTCGCCGAAGGAGCAAAACTCTCAGGCAAACGTACAGATGGGTTTTTGAGAGTTAATATGGATAATAAAAAAACTGCACTTTATTCACTTCACAAAAAATATGGAGCAAAGTTTGTTTTATTTGCCGGTTATGAAATGCCAATTCAATATTCAGATGGGATAATTTTGGAACACAAAGCTACTAGAGAAAAAGCAGGAATATTCGATGTTTCACACATGGGTCAATTAGTTATTAAAGGTGAAAGTCAATTAGTTGAAGATCTAGAAAAAATTTTTCCAACAGATTTAAAAAATATTTCAGTCAATCAATCTAAATATAGTTTTTTAATGAATGATAACGCTGGAATTTATGATGATTTGATTATTACTAAAGTAAAAAATGGATTTAATATTGTATTAAATGCAGCTTGTAAAAATTCAGATTTTAAAATTTTAAAAAAATTATTAAAAAACAAATATGAAATGAATTTAAAAGAAAGCTACTCTCTTATTGCTATTCAAGGACCTGAATCAGTAAAAGTATTGGAAAAAGTAGTTAGTGGAGTATCAGAACTGAAATTTATGCATGGTAATTATTTTAATTATTTAGATGAAAATATTTATATTACACGATCAGGCTATACTGGAGAAGATGGATTTGAAATCTCAATTAAAAATAAAAATGTTGAGAGATTGACCGAAACATTAATAAAAGAGGGAGGAAAACTCATTGGTTTAGGAGCAAGAGATACTTTAAGATTAGAGGCAGGCCTATGTTTATACGGTCATGATATGGATATAAACAAAAGTCCTGTTGAAGCTAATTTAAAATGGGCTATATCAAAAAATAGAATTAGTTCAGGTGGTTTTATTGGTTTTAAGAAAATTAAGTCACAAATAGAAAATGGAGTTAAAAAAGTTAGAGTTGGAATTAAACCAGATGGAAAAATAATTGCTAGAGAAAAAACTGTAATATTCAGTGAAGATAATAAAAATATTGGAGAAATAACAAGTGGAACATTCGGACCAAGCGTCAAAGCACCTGTTGCGATGGGTTATATTGAAAATTCTTTTGCAAAAACAAATACAAAAATTTTCTTGGAAGTAAGAGGAAAAAAACATCCAGCGAGTATAAGTAATTTACCATTTTATAAAAAAAATTATGTGAAAGGAGCAAACAAATGAGTGAAGTTAAATTTTCTAAAGAACATGAATGGATTAAATTAGATGGTGAGATTGCTACTATTGGAATTACGAATCATGCTTCAGAAATGTTAGGCGATATTGTTTTTGTAGAATTACCAGAAAAAGGTTCATCAGTTGTTAAGGATGGAGTTGCTGGAGTTGTTGAGTCAACAAAAGCAGCAAGCGATGTTTACACACCAGTATCAGGAGAAGTTATTGAAAATAATCAATCAATTGTCGATGATCCAGGAAAAATTAATGCTGATCCAGAAAATCAAGCATGGTTTTTTAAATTAAAAATTAAAGATAAGTCTGAAATGGAAACATTAATGAATAAAGACGAATACGACAAATTTGCAAAGGAAAGTACAAGCTAAATGTTAAAGAACGCTCAAAAAGATTTTATTCAAAGACATATAGGACCTTCAGAAGAAGACCAGAAAACTATGCTTAAAGAATTAGGATATAAAAATTTAGATGAATTAATATCTAATACAGTTCCAGAAAAGATCCTTTTAAAAGATAATTTGAGTATTGGTGATCCAAATTCAGAATATAAAGCGCTAAGAAAATTAAAAATTATTTCAAAAAAAAATAAAGTTTATTCAAGCTTTATTGGAATGGGTTATTACGGAACTTATACTCCATATGTAATATTAAGAAATATATTAGAAAATCCCGGATGGTATACATCTTATACTCCATATCAGCCTGAAGTTGCTCAGGGTAGACTTGAAATGTTATTAAATTTTCAACAAATGATTATTGATTTTACAGGAATGGATATTGCTAATGCTTCGCTTTTAGATGAAGGAACAGCAGCAGCTGAAGCAATGGGTTTGAGTTACAGAGTATCAAAAAATAAATCAAATAAAGTTTTTGTATCTAAAACTTGTCATCCTCAAACTATAGATATAATTAAAACAAGAGCAGAGCCGCTAGGTTTAGAAATAATTGTTGGAGACGAAAATAATGATATTAATGGAGATATTGTCTGTGGAATAATTCAATATCCTGGAACTTTAGGAGAAATTAAAGATCCTAGTGAAGCTATAAGTAAAATACATAAAAAAAATGGAAAAGCCGTTTTAATTTGTGACTTATTAGCTCTAGCAAAACTTAAAACGCCAGCGGAATTAGGTGCAGATATTGCAGTTGGAAGCTCTCAACGTTTTGGTATCCCAATGGGATATGGGGGTCCGCATGCTGCATTTTTTGCAACTAAAGATGAGTATAAAAGATCTATGCCGGGAAGAATAGTAGGCGTTTCAGTAGATAGACACGGTAAAAAAGCATACAGATTAGCACTTCAAACTAGAGAACAACATATTAGAAGAGATAAGGCCACAAGCAATATATGTACTGCTCAAGCTTTATTAGCAATCGTATCTGCTGCATATGCTATTTATCACGGACCTAGGGGAATAAAAAAAATAGCCGAAAGTGTATCTCAATTAACAAAAAATTTTGCAGATAAACTGAAACAATCTGGTTATGAGTTATATTCAGATCATTTTTTTGATACCGTAACAGTAAAGTCATTAGATAAAACAGATAAAATTTATAAAAATGCGTTAGATCAAGGAGTAAATATCAGAAAAGTAAATTCAGAAATGTTAGCAGTTTCATTTGATGAAAGAAAAAATCTTTACAGAGCAAATCAATTATTAAAAATTTTTAATTGTTCAGAAACCATTAAAGAAACAATGAATGAAAGTTTATCAAATCTACCAAAAAATTTATTAAGAAGCTCAAACTATTTAGATCACCCTGTTTTTAATAGCTACCATTCTGAAACAGAAATGTTGAGATATTTAAAAAGACTAGAAGACTCTGATATAGCGCTAAATAGATCAATGATTGCCTTAGGATCATGTACAATGAAATTAAATTCAGTATCAGAAATGACACCTGTAACATGGAAAGAATTTTCTCAACCTCATCCCTTTTCTCCAATAGAACAAATGGATGGTTATAGAGAGTTATTTACAGATTTAAAAAATTGGTTAAGGTCAATTACTGGATTTTCAGGAGTTTCACTTCAGCCAAATGCTGGAGCCCAAGGTGAATTTGCGGGTTTAATGGTAATTAGAAAATTTCATCAAAAAAATGGAGAAACCAAACGTAATGTTTGTTTGATTCCAAGTTCTGCCCACGGAACAAACCCAGCTAGTGCACAAATGGTTGGAATGAAAGTTGTTGTTGTAAATTGCGATAAACATGGAAATGTTGATTTTGATGATTTGAAGAAAAAAACTGAAGAAAATTCAGATAATTTGGCAGCATTGATGGTAACCTATCCATCAACTCATGGTGTATTTGAAGAAAAAATAACTGAAATTTGTGACCTTATTCATAGTCATGGAGGACAAGTTTACATGGATGGTGCTAATCTTAATGCACTAGTAGGTATTGCAAAACCTGGAAATTTTGGTCCAGATGTTTGTCATATTAATCTTCATAAAACTTTTTGTATTCCTCATGGAGGAGGAGGACCTGGAATGGGACCAATAGCTTGTAAAAAACACCTGGAAATATTTTTACCAAAACATCCTGTAATTAAAGACTGTGGTCCTGCAACTGGTATAGGAGCTATTTCTGCAGCACCATGGGGTAGTTCAAGTATTTTATCTATTTCTTGGATGTATATTAAAATGATGGGATCAGAAGGAGTAAAAAAAGCATCTCAGGTTGCCATTCTTAACGCAAATTATATTGCACATAAGTTAAAAGAATCTTTTCCAATTTTGTATAAAGGTAAAAATGGAAATGTTGCACACGAGTGTATTATTGATATTCGTAAAATAAAAAGTGAAACAGGCATATCAGAAGAGGACATTGCGAAAAGACTTATAGATTTTGGTTATCATGCACCTACAATGTCTTGGCCAGTAGCAGGTACTATGATGATTGAACCTACAGAAAGTGAGAGTTTGTCAGAATTAAATAGATTTTGTTCAACACTTATAAAAATAAGAGAGGAAATAAATAAAGTTCAATCTGGAAAATACGACAAAGTTGATAATCCACTCAAAAATGCGCCACATACTCACATTGAATTAACTTCTAATAAATGGGAACATAAATATGAAAGAGAAGAAGCAGCTTACCCATCTGAATTTTTAAGATCAATTAAGTATTGGCCGCCAGTTGCTAGAGTAGATAATGTATATGGTGATAAAAATTTATTTTGTACTTGTCCTTCGATTGATGAATACAAAGATTCCGCAGCATAAAAATAATATTATATGAAAATTGCTGTAGTTGGATCAGGTATATCGGGATTAAGTGCTGCATATCATTTGTCAAAAAAACATAAAGTAGATTTGTTCGAAAAAGAAGATCATTTTGGTGGTCACGCATACACTATTAAAATTCCATATCAAAGTAAAAAAGAAGTAGCAGTTGATATAGGATTCATGGTATTCAATAAAGAAACCTATCCAAATTTAATCAAATTTTTTTTTGAAAATAAAATTGAAATAGAAAAAAGTGATATGTCATTTTCAGTTTCGGTTAAAGAAACTGATATAGAATATTGTGGAAAAGGCATAAAGGGAATTTTCTCAAATAAGAAAAATTTATTTAAACCTAAATTTATTAGAATGTTTTTAGAAATAGTTATTTTTTACCGTCATTGTGAAAAGCTAAATATAGAAATTCTAAATAAATATACACTTGGGGAATATTTAAAAAAAAGAAAAGTATCTGATTATTTTATTAACTTTCACATTATACCTATGGTATCTGCTATCTGGTCGATGCCACCATATGAAGCGACTCAAATGCCATTAAAATTTTTTTTAAGTTTTTTTAAAAACCATGGATTATTTAAATTAAAAAATAGACCTCAATGGTTTACGGTAGCCAAAAGAAGTAAAAATTATGTTGATAAAATAGTTAGTCAAATATCTGGAGAGTATTTCAAAAATTATAATGTAAATAAGATTTTAAGAAATACCCAAGGAGTAAAAATTTTTTACGGTTCAGAAAATGAATTTTTTAATTACGACAAAGTTGTAGTTGCAACTCATGCAGATGAGGCATTAAATTTAATTGAAAAACCACTACCAGAGGAGCTAAAAATATTAAAAAATTTTAATTATAGGACCAATATAGCTGTTATTCACTCAGATGAAAATTTTATGCCAAAAAATAGAAAAGTTTGGTGCTCATGGAATTCATCAATGCATATAAGAGATATTAAAAAAACATCAGTAACATATTGGCTTAATCAGCTTCAAAATTTAAAAATTGATAAGAATATTTTTTTAACAATAAATCCCTTTACAGAAATATCTGAAAAAAAAATTTTTAAAAAAGTTAAATTTACTCATCCTTACTATAATAAAAATGCACTTGATAATCAAAATCAACTTAATTTGATTCAAAATAAAAAAGATATTCTATTTTGTGGAAGTTATTTTGGTTATGGTTTTCATGAAGATGGAATAAAATCTTCCATTGAAATGTTAAAAAGAATTAATGATTAAAAATTCATCGATTTACATTGGAAGTGTAATACATAAGAGATTTAAACCTAAGTTTCATTTTTTTAAATATAAAGTTTTTTCGATATTATTTGATTTATCTGAGATTAAGTCATTAGACAGATCATTAAAAATTTTTTCATACAATAAATTTAATATTATTAGTTTTCACGATATTGATCATGGCCCAAGAGATGGAACTTCATTAAAGAAATGGGTTATAAAAAATCTAACAAACCATAAAATAAATACTGAAGAAATAAGGATCAAACTTTTATGTTACCCAAGAATTTTTGGTTATGTTTTTAATCCTTTAAGTGTCTTTTTTGTATATAATAAATACTCTGAATTAATTTCAATTCTATACGAAGTTAAAAATACGTTTGGAGAACAGCATACTTATATATTTAAAACTAATAAAAATACTAATTCTATAAAAAATACTTGTAAAAAAAAGTTTCATGTTTCACCATTTATTGAAATGAATTGTACATATTTTTTTAAAACTCTAAACCCAAATAATAAAATTTCATTAATAATTGATCAACATGATGATAAAGGAAAGCTACTTTATGCATCCCAGGATGGAAAAAGAATTGATCTTAACAACAAAAACCTAATTTTATCTTATTTACGCCACCCTTTAATGACTTTCAAAATTATCGGAGCAATACATTTTGAAGCATTCAAATTGTGGATTAAAGGTACTAAATTCGTAAAAAAAAAATTGAATATAAAAAATAATATAAGTATAGAAAATTAATGATTGCAAATAAGATTTCAGATTTAATAGTGTTTAAAACATTAAAAAATATAAAACATGGTTTTCTAGAAATAAAAAACTTTGATGGAAAAATATTAAAATTTGGGAAAATAGACGACCAACTTAAAGCAAGAATAGAAATTAAACATCCAAGTCTAAATTATAACTTAATTAGAAATGGTAGTATTGGCCTAGCAGAAAGTTATATGCAGGGCTATTTTGAAACTGATAATCTTTCAAATTTAATTGAGATTACAGCAAAAAATATAAAGTTAATTTATAAGTTTTCTGGAATTTTGGATTTTTCAGCAATAAATTTTGTGAAAAATAGAATTATTAAGAATACCAAAAAAAGAAGTAAAGAAAATATTGCTAAACACTATGATCTTGGAAACGATTTCTTTTCCATG
>MDSV01220957.1_pt1 | contig 13642 bp, 10 predicted proteins | sample 810851 | NCBI WGS metagenome assembly MDSV01 (sample SAMN05326640, study PRJNA326480) | marine metagenome | isolation source: seawater | place: Atlantic Ocean: North East | collected 2012 | reverse complement strand
TCAAACTATTCTTTATTTGACCTTTTAAAAAAATATAAATTATCAAACAAAAAAGTTGCAGTTGAACATAATGGTGTAATTATTCAAAAAGCAAATTATAAGAAAAAATATTTAAGCAATAACGACAAAGTTGAAGTCGTACATTTTATAGGTGGCGGATAATTTGAAAAAAGATAATTTTAAAGTAGCTGGAAAAATACTTAAATCACGATTAATAGTTGGTACCGGTAAATATAAGAATTTTAATGAAACAGCTGCAGCTGTAAAAGCTTCCGGGGCCGATATGGTAACCGTAGCGGTCAGGAGAATAAATATTTTAGACAAAAAAAAACCGATTCTTACTGACTATCTCAATCCAAAAAAAATTACTTATTTACCTAATACTGCAGGCTGTTTTAACTCTAATGATGCTTTGCGAACTTTGAGATTAGCGCGTGAAATGGGAGGATGGAAATTAGTGAAATTAGAGGTCTTAGGCGATAAAAAAACTTTGTACCCAAACATGATTGAAACAATTAAATCTACAAAAATATTAGTAAAGGAGGGTTTTAAAGTAATGGTTTATTGTACCGATGACCCTTTATTAGCAAAAAAACTTGAGGATAGTGGAGCTTCAGCAATAATGCCATTAGCATCACCAATCGGTTCCGGTTTAGGATTACAAAATAAAGTAAATATCTCATTGATAATAAAACAATCAAAAGTTCCAGTAATAGTTGACGCAGGAATAGGAACAGCATCAGATGCAACAATTGCGATGGAATTAGGTTGCGATGGTGTTTTAATAAATAGCGCTATAGCTAATGCAAAAAAACCAATTATGATGGCAAAAGCTTTTAAGGATGCTGTGATTAGTGGAAGGAACTCTTTCTTAGCTGGAAGAATGGGTAAGAATTACTTTGCGATACCAAGTTCACCTAGTAAAGGAGTAATTTAATTTTTTTTCTTTCTTCTAACCCACAAAGTTCTAATTTTTTTTTTTGATTTTGTTTTTTTAATCTTATCTTTGGTTTTTATAGGTTCTTTAGTTTTACCTTTTTTTTCTTTTGTTGATTTTCTTATTTTTATCCTATTTTCAACAATTAAATTAATATTCTCGTGAGTATTGATTAATTTTTTTGATTTATTAAACAAGTCGATTTTATATTCAGGAATTATAAATTTTTCATTTGAAAGAATTTTAATTTCAAATGTATATTTTTTTTGAAAATATTTTAATTCATCAAGTAAATTTTTTTCAATATAAATTTTTACTTTTTCAGGCACATAAGTATTAATTGTTTTTACCTTGTCAACAAATGCCAAATGCTGAATTTTTTTTAAAATTTTTTGTGAAAAAGAAGATAAAGATAATTGTGTTTCCCATTTAATTGATCCCTCTCTTAATCTTTGTCTTGTCATTTCAAGAAGACCAAAATTACTTATCCTTCCTATTTGAATTCTTGCTCTATCTTTTCTAATACTCTCTCTCATTTTTTTTTCTACCAGTCGTCTATTGTAGAAATTCATCATATCAATAAAATCAATTACTATTAAACCAGACAAATCTCTCAATTTTATTTGATGAGCTATTTTTTCAGCAGCTTCTAAATTTGTATTCAAAGCAGTTTTTTCAATGTTGATTTGTTTAGTCGACTGACCTGAGTTTATGTCTATGGCCACCAAGGCCTCAGTTGGATTAATAACTAAATATCCACCAGATTTTAATTTCACAGTTGGTTCATAAATATTAGTTAGATCTTTTTCAATATCAGCATCGTGAAATAATGGAATTTTCCCTCTGTATTTTTTTATGTTTTTTATATTTTTAGGCATCAACTCTTTCATAAACTTTTTTGCTTTTTGATAAGCTTCGTTACCTTCTATGTAAACATTCTTTGTTTCATTGTCGTACGTATCTCTCAATGTTCTTTTAATTATATCTCCCTCTTCATAAACTAATGATGGGGCATTCGAGTCCAAAGCTTTGTCTTTAATTTCTTCCCAAGTTTTTAAAGTATTTTGAAAGTCTTTCTCTATTTCATTTTTAGTTTTATTTGCGCCAGCTGTTCTAACAATTACACCCATACTCTTTGGAATTTCTATTTCATTCAAAATACCTCTAATTTTTTGTCTATCAGATGAATTAAATATCTTTCTAGATATTCCACCACCTTTAGGAGTATTAGGCATTAAAACCATGTATTTACCAGCTAAGGATATAAAAGTTGTAAGTGCTGCTCCTTTCTGACCTCTTTCTTCTTTTATAACTTGAATTAAGATTACTTGTCCTGGTTTAATTACTTCTTGAATTTTATATCTTTTTAATCCGTAGGATGATTTTACTTTCTCTCGGTATTCTTGCTTGTTTTCATCTTTTCCAATCTGGCTTCCGTTATTTTCAGATTTTTCGTCTTTATTACTATTATCATTTTGTAAATTTTCAGGATTATTATTTATTGTTTTTTCTTTTAAATCTTCTCTTATTTTCTCTTCGGCAATTCTTATTTTTTCTTTATCCTCAGAGGGCAACTGGTAATAATCTGATTGAATATCATTGAATGCCAAAAAACCATGACGTTCTCTACCAAAATTCACAAAAGCTGCCTGAAGAGAAGGCTCCACTCTACTTATTGTGGCCAAATAAATGTTGTTTTTAAAATTTAAATTGTTTTTATTTTCATATTCATATTCTTCAATTGAGTCATCTGATTTAAGAACAATACGAGTCTCATTGGGATGCGAAGCATCAATATACAAGTTTTTTTCCATTTTTTAAGAATTCCTTTTAAATTTTTATATTTTAAGATTTTCAAATTTGTCATATACGCTATTTTATACATATTTGTGTATAAATACACGTTTAAAATTAGATCATGCCTCAAGATAGTCAGAATTGTTACTATAAGTTTAATTAATGATAAATTTTCTTAATTTTTCACTAAAATTTATAATAATATTTTTTGGTATAATTATTTTATTTGTTTTTTCAACTTTATGGTACTTTTCCATAGGTTTGCCTGATTATAAGAAACTATCAAATTATCAACCACCAATTTCAAGCAGAGTATACTCAGAGAATAGTAAACTAATTGCAGAATATGCTTTAGAAAAAAGGCTTTTTATTCCCTATGAGTCTATACCAGATAAAGTTATAAATTCTTTTTTATCTGCTGAAGATAAAAATTTTTTTAGCCATCCCGGAGTTGATGCGAAAGGCATACTAAGAGCGGTTATAAAAAATATAAGTAACATTTCCCAAAATAAAAGACTTGAAGGAGCATCAACAATCACACAACAGGTTGCAAAGAACTTTTTATTAACAAATGAAGTTTCTATGAAAAGAAAAATTAAAGAAGCGATTTTGGCTTTCAGAATTGAAAGAGCTTATACCAAGCAAAGAATTTTAGAACTTTATTTAAATCAAATATATTTAGGTCAAGGCGCTTATGGAATAGCAGCAGCGAGTTTAGAATATTTTGATAAACCTATTAAGGAATTATCATATTCTGAGACAGCTTTATTAGCTGCTTTACCAAAAGCACCTAGCAAATATAATCCATACAGATATCCAGAAACTGCAAAATTTAGAAGAAATTTAGTTCTTCAAAATTTAGAAGAAAATAACTTTATATCAAATAAAGAATTAAAAAAACTTAAGGAGTCTAAGTTAAAACTCAAGAAAAGAAAAATTGAAATACTTAATGAGGCTAATTCCTACACAGAAGAAGTTAGAAAAACCGTAAAAAATATTTATGGTTTTGAAAAACTTTATTCACAAGGTTTAAGTATTAAAACACCTTTAAATATTAATTATCAAATTCAAGCTCTAAAATCTTTAAGGAAAGGTATTGAAGAATATGATCGAAGGCGCGGATGGAGAGGACCAATTGCTAACAAGCTTAAGAATAAAAACTGGGAAAAAAGATTAAATCAGTACAAACTTGATCCTACACTGAATTGGAAATTAGCAGAGATAATTAACTTAGACGATAACAAAATAAAGTTTAAAATATTGAACAAAAAAAAAGAAAGTATTGAAGGATTTATAAACTATGAAAAATTTAAATGGACTATTCCTAAAAAAAAATTATCTAAAGATATTCATAAATTAGGTGATATTATTTTTGTTAAAAAAGAAAATAAATTCTGGTCTTTAAAGCAGTATCCAAAAGTAAATGGAGGAATAGTGATTTTAGAACCTTATACAGGCGATGTTCTTGCTCTTGTGGGAGGATTTAATTTTAAAAAAAGTGAATTTAATAGAGTTACACAAGCAAAACGTCAGCCAGGGTCAGCTTTCAAACCAATTGTATACGCGGCGGCTTTGGAAAAAGGCTTTGCTCCTAACTCAATAATATTGGATGCGCCATTTGTTGAAAGTCAAGGAGTTGGATTAAAAAATTGGAAACCGGAAAACTATGGAAAAAAATTTTATGGTCCAACTACATTTAGAAAGGGAATTGAGTACTCCAGAAATTTAATGACAGTGAGAATAGCTAAAATTATAGGTTTAGATGAAATTTTAAATCTATCTAAAAAGTTGAATATTTATGATGAAATACCTGAGCTTCTTTCAGTATCACTCGGTGCAGCAGAAACAACCTTAATTAATTTAACTTCCGCATATGCACCATTTGTAAACGGTGGAAAAAAAATCAATCCAAAATTAATCTCAAGAATTCAAGACAGAAGAGGAAAAACAATATTTAATGAAAAAAACAGAAAGTGTATTGGCTGTGATAAATTTATAAGCAAAAAAATTGAGTTTCCTAAAATAGAAAACACAAATGAAAAAATTATAAGTACAGAAACCGCTTATCAAATGACATCAATATTACAAGGAGCAGTTCAAAGAGGGACAGCAAAAAAATTAAAATCGTTAAAAGTTCCTCTAGCAGGTAAAACAGGTACAACGAACGACAACTACGATGCTTGGTTTATTGGTTTTTCTTCAAATTTAATAATCGGTGTATATATTGGTTATGATAACCCAAAAACTTTGGGTAAATTCGAAACTGGCTCAAAAGCTGCATTGCCAATTTTTAAAGATTTTGTTGAAAACGCGCTTTATAAAGAAGATTTTGAAGAGTTTCAAATACCGGAGAATATATATTTAACTTCTTTGAATTATAATACTGGAATTAAGTCAGCATCAGGCGAGAAAAACTCTATTATAGAAGCTCTAAAACTAAGAGATATTAACAATATAGATAATAATAACTTAATCTCATCTAATGGTCGTGATAAAATAATTAAATTTAGACAATTTTACTAATGGAAAATTTTGAAACAATAATAATTTCTTCAGAAAAATCTTTAAGTAATATTAGGGGGTATCTTTGATAAAGAAAATATTGAGAATAAAATCAAGGAATTAGAAAAGATTTCACTTAAAGAAAATTTCTGGAAAGATAAGGATTTAGCAAAAAAAGTAGTAAAACAAAAAAAAAAATTTGAAGATATTTTCAATTCTTATAAAAAATTTTTTCAAGAATTAAATAATTTAAAAGATTTATATATTTTAGCTTCTCAAGAGAAAGACGAAGAAACTATTCAAGACTGTGTAAATAAAATTGATCAAATTTTTAAAGGTATTAAAAAAAGTGAAATCAATTGTTTTCTATCAGGTGAAAATGATGATTATGACATTTATCTGGAGATACATGCCGGGGCAGGCGGAACAGAAAGTCAAGATTGGGCTGATATGCTTCGAAGGATGTACATCAAATGGTTTGATAAAAAAAATTTTAAATATCAAATTATTAGTGAACATAAAGGTGAAGAAGCTGGAATAAAATCTTCTACTATAAAAGTCGAAGGAGAATTTTTATATGGATTGATGAAATCAGAGTCTGGAGTTCACAGACTAGTTCGTATTTCACCATTTGATAGTGGCGCTAGAAGACACACAAGTTTTGCAAGTATCTGGGTTTATCCTGCTATTGAAAATGATATTAATATTAAAATAGACGAAAAAGATCTAAGAATTGATACTTATAGATCTAGTGGAGCAGGTGGACAGCATGTAAATACGACAGATAGCGCAGTAAGAATTACCCATGTGCCAACTAAAATTGTTGTTCAGTGTCAAAATGAAAGATCTCAACATAAAAATAAAGAAACTTGTTTTAAGATGTTAAAGGCAAGATTGTATGAACATGAAATGCAAAAAAAAGAGGAAGAAAATCAAAGGGAAATGAATACAAAAACTGATATAGGATGGGGACATCAAATTAGATCATATGTTTTACAACCTTATCAATTAGTAAAGGACTTAAGAAACAAAACGGAAAGCACAAATCCTTTAAGTGTATTAGATGGCAATATTGATCAGTTTATTGAGGAGGGTATTAAAAATAAGTAATGAGAAAAATAGGTATTAATCTAATTTTATTAATTTTTTTCTTATTAATTATATTAATAACAATTCTTTCAACTTTTGGCATTGAGACAAATAAATTTAATAATTTTATTTCTGAAAAAGCAGTTCAAACAAAAAATATAAATTTGAAGTTGAATACAATAAGGTTTAAACTTGATCCAAAAGAGCTAAGCTTATTTTTAGAAACTAAAAATCCAAAAATTAATTATCAAGGTCTAATAATTCCAATAAAAAACGCAAAAGTATACATCGATTTTTTGTCATTATTTAAATCAGATACGAAAATTCCTAAGATAAATTTAATATTTAATGAAATGGATGTTGTTAAACTGAGTCGGTTATCAACTTTAATCAAACCTTCCAATTTTAAGAGTCTACTGAACAACAGAATAAATAAAGGGAAATTAATTTTTGAGGTAGATATTTTTCTAGATAACACTGGTGCTTTAAAAAATTTTATCGCTAAAGGCAATGTTAAAAATTTAGAGGCAAAATTACCGAATGATTTAATCTTGACAAGAACTAACTTTAGTTTTTTCTCGGATAGAAATGATATTTTGATTAAGAATATCATAGGAAATTTTGAAAATATCCAAATTTCAGATGGAGATATTAAATTAAATTTAGAAAATGGAGTTAAATTAAATTCAAGTTTTAAATCTAAAATTAATTTTGATGAAAATTATTTAAATAAGTATTCAAAATTTTTTAATAAACATAATTTTAACCATAAAATAAGAAATCTTAAGGGAGACTTTTCAAATAATCTTTTTATTGATTTTGATAATACTTACAAAATAAAGGATTATAATTATAAAATTATTGGTGAAATTAAAAATAGTAACTTAGAATTAAGAAATATTATTAAAAATGATTTCCTTAGAGAGGAAATTAAAAATATTTATTTTTCAGATTTAAAAATAGAGACAATATTTGTACCTAATAATATTATTTTTAATGGCGATGGAAAATATTCACTTGATAACTCAGATTTTTTGAAAATCAATTTCACGAATGATTTTAATAATAATCTAATAAATTTGAAATTAGATTTAGATTTTAAAAATAGTTTCGCAATAGATTTAATTAATTTTAAAAAAATTAATAATTCAACTGCTAATTTAATAATAGAATTAAAAAAGAAAAAAAATGAAATAAATATAACAAGGCTTAATTTTGAAGATGGAAAAAATTTAATAAAGATAAAAGACATCATATTTCAAAATAATAAATTTTCTAATTTTAAAAGACTAGAGATTAAAACTCAAAAAAATAATTTTTTTATTCAAAAAGATAGTAAAATTTTAATAAAAGGAAATAAATTTGATGCAAGCAATTTAGCAAAATTTTTAAGCAGTCAAGGTAGTAAAAATGGCCTGCAGAAAATTAACAGTGAAATTGAAATAGATTTTAAAAGTGTAAAGGTTCCTATGTCTGAAAATCTTCAAAATTTTAAATTAATTGGTGAAATTAAAAAAGGTCAATTTATTAAAATTTCATCAAAAGGAGATTTTGGTGGAAATAATTTTTTAGATATTTCAATGAAGAAAGATAAAAATACTAATAAAAAATATTTAGAAATATATTCAGATTTACCTAGACCATTATTGAATGAATATAGTTTTTTTAAAGGTCTTTCTGGGGGTAAATTATTATTTACATCAATAATTGATGACACAAATTCTAACTCTAAACTCAAAATAGAAAATTTTAAGGTAATTAATGCCCCAGGGGTAATCAAATTATTGTCTCTTGCTGATTTAGGTGGCTTAGCAGATTTAGCGGAAGGCGAAGGTTTGTCATTTGACTTATTAGAAATTGAAATGCAAAAAAATAAAAATTTTCTAAAATTAAATGAAATACTTGCTTTAGGTCCGAGTATCTCTGTTTTAATGGATGGATACCAAGATGAAAATGGATTAACGAGTTTAAGAGGAACTTTAGTCCCAGCAAAAACTTTAAATAAAATGATATCAAAAATTCCTGTAATCGGAAGTATAGTTATTCCAAAAGAGGTAGGCGAAGGCCTGTTCGGCATTAGTTTTAAATTGAAAGGACCTAAAGGTAAAATTAAAACTACTATAAATCCTATCAGAACATTAACTCCAAGATTTATACAAAAAATTATTGATAAAAATAAAGAAACTAAATAATCTTTACTAAGAAGTGTTTTTTTTTACCGTATGAGAGCTTTAAAATATTTTTTTTAAAATCCCTTATATCAAATACTTTCTTCTTTTCTTCAATTGTAACATCATTAATCTTGAAACCTTTATTTTTAATAGTTCTACGCGCCTCACTTTTTGAATATAAAATTTTATTTTTAACAATAAAATCAAGAATATCTATTCCTTTTTTAATTTCGGTAGATTTGATTTTTATCTCTGGTAAATTTACACTAACTCCACCAGAAACAAATGTATCTTTAGCAGTTTGTTCAGCCTTTTTCGATGCTGTTTCACCATGAAGTATTTTAGTAGCCTCATTAGCCAATAAAATTTTCATATTATTAATATTTTTTTCCTTTTCAAAATTATTATCTATTTCACTTGGCTCTATCTCTGTAAAAAAATTAAGAAATTTTTTAACATCTCTGTCATCTGTATTTCTCCAAAATTGCCAATAATCATAAGCAGGGAGAAGATCCTCGTTTAACCAAATTGCTCCTTTTTCAGTCTTTCCCATTTTCATTCCCGAAGCCAAAGTTATTAAGGGTGATGTCAAACCAAAAGCTTCTTTCTGTAACATTCTTCTTATTAAATCTGTGCCATTAATTATATTTCCCCATTGATCGGAACCACCTATTTGCAAGATACAATTTTTATTTTTAAATAGTTGATAAAAATCATATGCTTGTAAGATCATATAATTAAATTCCATGTAGCTCAAAGATTGCTCCCTATCTAATCTTAGTTTTACGCTATCAAAGGTAAGCATTTTATTAATTGTAAAATGACTACCAATGTCTCTTAAAAACTGAATATAATTAAGTTTACTTAGCCATTCGGCGTTATCTACAAAAATAGGCGCAGTTTTTTTATTAGAAGTGCTCAAAATTTTATTAAAAACTTTTTTGATGCTCTTTATATTATTTTGGATTTCTTTTTTTTCTAATATTTTTCTAGTAGAGTCCTTACCAGAGGGATCGCCAATTAATGTAGTGCCACCGCCTAAAAGAACTATTGGTTTATGACCATGTTTTTGCATCAATTTCAAAATCATAATTTGAAGCAAACTTCCAACATGCAAACTTTTAGCAGTACAATCGAAACCTATGTATCCAGATATAGATTTTTTATTACATATTTCCCCTAGTTTATCCAAATCTGTACATTGATTAAGATATCCACGGTTTTGCATCTCTGATAAAAATTTATTTTTCATAGTACAATTTGTGTAAAATACTATTATACAAAAATTATTATAAATAAATATAATTATGAGTGAAGAGTACACATCCCTAGGTTTAATGAGCGGAACATCTGGAGACGGAGTTGATGCCTCAATTATTCAATCAAACGGAGAGAATAAATATGAGGAGATTTTAGACAAATTTTATGAGTATGATAGTGGTATTTATAAGGAAATTCATATTTTAAAAGAAAAAATTAATAACTCAAAAGATTTAAAAATTTTCAATAAAGACTTAAAAGAGCTAGAGAGAAAAATTACTTTATTTCATGCCAAGGTAGTTAAAGAGATAAGATATGATAGGCGGATAGATATTGTTGGTTTCCATGGTCAGACTATCTACCATAATCCGCAAGAAAAAATTTCCTTACAATTAGGTGATGGAAATCTATTATTCCAACTGATTAAAAAAAATATAATTTATAACTTTAGACAAAATGATATTAAAAATGGAGGCGAGGGTGCACCTTTAACACCAATATTTCATCAATTATTAGTAACAAAATATAAATTGAATTTGCCAGCTTGTATTCTGAATATAGGAGGAATTTCTAACATTACAATTGTAAATGAGCCATCAGGAGACAATGGTTTTACTAGTAAAGATATCGGCCCAGGAAACTGTTTGATCGACTCCTGGGTAAGACAAAATTCTAAATTAAGATTTGATAAAAATGGACTTTTAGCATCTAGTGGAAATATAAATAATATCATTATTGAGCAAGCCCAAGAGTTATTTGCTAATAGAATAAATAAAAATAAATTATCTTTTGATGTAAATGATTTTGATGTTTCTTTTGCTAGAGGCCTTTCTCTTGAAGATGGAGCAGCTACTTTAACACATTTTACAGCAAATATAATTGGAACAATTTTGTGTACACTTTTAGAAAATATTAATTGTAAATTTTTAAAAGTATTGGTTTGTGGTGGCGGTCGAAAAAATAAATTTTTAATTGAAAAAATTAAAACACATATTAATGAAAATATTGTTGTTCAATCAATTGATGATTATGGAATAAATGGAGATTTTGTTGAGTCTCAAGCTTTTGCATTTTTAGCCATAAGATCATTACTCAAATTACCTATTACTTTTCCAAAAACTACAAGATGTTCACAACCTAGTTTGGGCGGAGAATTGATAAAACTAAATTAAGGCAGTTTTTTCTTTTAAATATTTTTCTATTTCTAAAGTTAATTCTTTTTCTTTATTTTTGAAAAAATGATTAGAGTTTTTTATTTTTGAAAAAATTACTTCAACACCTTTTTGACTTTTAATTCTATTATCAAGTTCATTAATACTTTCTTTAGTTACTAGTTCATCATTTTCACTACAAATAACTTGTCCAGAAGTTGGACATGGTGCTAAAAAAGAAAAATCATATACATTTGGTTGAGGTGATACAGCTATAAAGTTATTTACCTCTGGTCTCCTCATAATAAGTTGCATACAAATTAAAGATCCAAAAGAAAAGCCAGAAACCCAACATTGACTGTAATCTAGATTTTGTCTCTCTATCCAATCAAGTGCAGCGGCAGCATCTGATAATTCACCTTGACCATTATCAAAAACTCCATCGCTTTTACCTACTCCTCTAAAATTTACTTTTATAACTGAAAAACCATTTTCTAAAAAAATATTATACATAAGTTGAACAATTCTATTATTCATTGTTCCACCATACTGTGGATGTGGATGTAAAACGATTGCAACTGGCGAACCAAATTTTGGATTTTTATAATATTTTGCTTCAAGTCTTCCTGCGGGTCCGGGTATAAAAATTTCTAGACTCTTTGGTTTCATAATTGATAATGATTATTATTTTTAAAAAAAAGTAATGTTTTATAACATGTTTTTATGCGTCAAATTATTTTTTTTAATTCATACCAAAACAGTAGGAATTAAATTAAAAATACTGTATTACAACGATAATTTATGAAACTTACAACCAAAGGAAGGTATGCAGTAATGGCTATGGCTGACTTAGCTTTATTTAAGGACAAAGGTCCCATAAGCCTCACAGATATTTCTCTTAGACAAAATATCTCCTTAGCCTACTTAGAACAAATATTTATTAAACTCAAAAACCATAATTTGGTAAAAAGTGTTAGAGGAGCAAAGGGAGGTTATATATTAGATATTTCTCCAGAGGAGATTAAAATCTCTAATATAATCTCAGCTGTGGATGAAGAAATAAAAACTTTAAATTGCAAGAGAGAGTCAAAAAGAGGTTGTAATAATAAATCCTCAAAATGTATTACACATAATTTATGGGATCAGCTTGACCAGCATATAAATAATTTTTTTGAAAAAGTAAAATTACATGATCTAGTTAAAAAGAATAATACTTTAAACAAATGAAAACTGAAGATTTAAAAAGTAATAAAGATTATAAGTACGGTTTCACAACTGATATTGAAAACATAAGATCACCAAAAGGTCTTTCAGAGGAAACAATAAGATTTATCTCTAATATAAAAAAAGAGCCTAAATGGATGTTAGAATGGAGATTAAAAGCTTTTAATAGATTAAAAGTTTTAAAAGAACCAGACTGGCAAAAGCCTAAATATCCAAAAATAGATTATCAAGACTTGTACTATTACTCAGCACCTAAAAGCGCTTCAGAGAAACCTAAAAGTTTAGATGAAATAGATCCAAAAATATTGGAAACTTATAAAAAACTCGGAATACCTTTAGTAGAACAACAAAGATTAAATGGTATCGCTGTTGATGCTGTTTTTGACTCAGTTTCAGTTGCGACTACTTTTAAAGATGAACTTACAAAAAAAGGAATAATATTTTGTTCTATATCAGAGGCAATTCAAAAACATCCAGACCTTGTAAAAAAATATCTTGGTTCGGTAATACCATTAAGCGACCATTATTTTGCTACTTTAAATTCAGCCGTGTTTACAGATGGTTCTTTTGTTTACATTCCACCTAACACCAAGTGCCCAATGGAATTATCTACTTATTTCAGAATTAATGCATCTGAAACGGGTCAATTTGAAAGAACTTTAATTATTGCTGATAAAGGAAGTTACGTAAGTTATTTAGAGGGGTGTACTGCTCCAATGAGAGATGAAAATCAACTTCATGCTGCAAATGTGGAATTGGTAGCATTAGATGATGCGGAAATTAAATATTCAACTGTTCAGAATTGGTATCCAGGAGACGAAAAAGGAGTTGGTGGAATTTATAATTTCGTGACAAAAAGAGGTGCTTGCAGAGGAAAAAATTCTAAAATTTCTTGGACTCAAGTTGAAACCGGCTCAGCAATTACATGGAAATACCCTAGTTGCATTTTACAAGGTGATAATTCTGTAGGAGAATTTTATTCAATAGCAATTACCAATAATTTTCAAAAAGCAGATACTGGCACAAAAATGATACACCTAGGTAAAAATACTAAAAGCAAGATTATTTCAAAAGGAATATCGGCAGGAAATGCAGATAATATGTACAGGGGTTTAGTTGAAATTAAAAATAAAGCTATTAACTCAAGAAATTATACTCAGTGTGACTCGTTATTAATGGGTAATAAATGCGGAGCACATACAATTCCTTACATAAAGAATAATAATGCAACTTCCACAATTGAACATGAAGCAACTACAACTAAAATAAATGAGGAGCAACTTTACTACTGTAATCAGAGAGGACTAGATCAAGAGGAGGCAGTAAGTCTAATTGTAAATGGATTTTGTAAAGAAGTTTTACAACAATTACCAATGGAATTTGCTGTTGAAGCTCAAAAACTTGTAGCAATCAGTTTGGAAGGAAGTGTTGGATAATGTTAAATATTAAAAATTTAGAAGCAACTATTGATAATAAGCATATTTTGAAGGGTTTAAATTTAGACATAAAGC
>MDSV01026531.1_pt1 | contig 13642 bp, 12 predicted proteins | sample 810851 | NCBI WGS metagenome assembly MDSV01 (sample SAMN05326640, study PRJNA326480) | marine metagenome | isolation source: seawater | place: Atlantic Ocean: North East | collected 2012 | reverse complement strand
GAATTTGATTGTATTGATTGGCGTGGCAATGAGCCAAATGATTTTCGACCAAAGAGTGTAAGTGTCGCTTTCCCTGCGCACTGTAGAGGTTGATGTCTAAGTCATACCATCGAGCAAAGACTCGAATAACATTGCCATCAATGGCTGGGCAATTTTCATTGTTTACAAAGGAGGCTAGGGCTCCAGCAGAATACGGCCCTATGCCCGGAAGGTTAAGCCACTCGTCTTTGGTTTTCGGCCACAACCCTCTTTCTTTAACTATTTTTGCCGCTTTATGCATGAGGTGAGCTCTTCGGTAATATCCCAGTCCTTCCCAAACCTTTAATACGTCATCGACTGCGGCTTTGGCCAGACTAGAGACATCAGGAAATCGTTGTAAAAATCGCTCAATGTATGCGCTCCCCTGGGCAATTCTTGTTTGTTGTAAGATGGTTTCTACAACCCATGCCTGATAGGGACTATTTGATTTCCATTCGTGCTGAATGCCAGACTCTTTGTGCCAATGTTGAAGGCTTTGTATAAGAATTTCGAGTTTCATGAGCAGAATTGCCAAACAAATAGAAAAGTTCTAGCGGAAATCTTTAGATTTTGAAAAGAATTTCTTAAAATTACTCAACGAACTAAAACATTCAAACCCAAGACATTATGAGAAAAGCAGATCTTGTCAGTAAAATATCTGAAGAAACAGGCGTAAATAAGGTGGATGTGCTCGTGTCGCTAGAAAGTTTTTTCAAGGAAGTTAAAGACGCTTTGGAAAGTGGTGAAAATGTATACATCAGGGGCTTTGGGTCGTTTGTGGTTAAAAAGCGAGCTAAGAAATTAGGCCGGAATATCAAGAAAAATGAAGTCATTGAAATACCAGCCCACTATATCCCGGCCTTTAAACCCTCCAAAGTATTCTCAGAGCAAGTAAAGCTTCTGAAGGTGGATGATGAAGAATAGAAGGGTCTACGCAACATCTATTTGGATAAGCATACTTGCGCTAGTGACCCTATCCTTTATAGGCCTGCGATTTACAAACAATCTAGTACATGCCCGGCATCTAGAAGATGAAGGACAACGAGAGGCCTCCTTGTCTCTTTATGAGCACGTATTGTCCTCTGAGGCAAAAACATTAGACGATTCCCTGGCCGTTATAAGTCAATCAAACTTGTTGGCTGAGCAGTATAGTGCGCGTTGGGCCACTCGATTTGATAACGTTATGTATAAGCTCACAACAAAAGGCCCAATAGATACCAATACATTGTCTGTTGCCAGCAGCTTGATGCAATTTTTGATTGATTATGATAGCAAGGCGGGTAAAATGGGCAATGAAGCCGTTGTTTTAGAACACAGGGAGCGCATAGACGCCCTATGTGAGCGATATATTGCGTACACCGATGAGATGTTGTCTGAGGGCCTACGGCCAGAAAGTGTAATGGCTTCCGTCCGGATATATAAAAACATGGTTTTGCAGTATAATCCGTATCAGATTGAGGCGTTGGCGCGTCTTTATTTCTTAACGGGGTTAAGCGGGCAATCTGAAAAACAGGAAGAATATTTCGTAAAGATCAAGGACTATCTTGCGAAGACCTTTCAAGATAATCCAGAAAATGGAAGGCTGTTCTTAGAAAATCTCCTATCTTTGCAGTCTGTTAATTTTGACTACACGATATTAGTGAATCGGTTAGCTCAAGAATTAAGCATATACTTATAATGCGTTTTTAAGGGGATACCCTTACTAACAAATTCAAAGAATCTATTATGCCAAGCGGTAAAAAAAGAAAAAGACATAAGATTGCAACGCATAAGCGTAAAAAGCGATTAAGACGTAATCGACACAAGAAGAAGTAAATTTTGTGTCATAAAATTGAATAAGTGAGAAAGGAACTTGTAATTAGCGCAAAGCGCGATCAAGTCCAACTTGCTTTGTTAGAGAATCAAAGGCTTGTAGAGTTACACCAAGACTCACAAGACGAGTCTTTAAAGGTTGGTGATATCATTTTAGGGCGTGTGAAAAAGGTCATGCCAGGTATGAATGCAGCCTTTATAGATATAGGAGGTCCACGTGATGCATTTTTACATTACACGGATATGGGGCCTTTATTTACAACCTATGCATATTATATGCATGGCATTCTCTCGGGTAAGCACAAGGACTACAACTTAGAACGACTTAAGGTCCAGGAAAACATGGACAAGGAGGGAAAGATAGAAGATGTTTTGAAGCCAAAACAAATCCTGCCCTTTCAAGTCTATAAGGAGCCTATATCAACCAAGGGTCCAAGAATGACCACAGAGGTTTCTATAGCAGGGAGGTATCTAATTCTTACTCCCTTTGCCAACCAAGTGGGGGTTTCTCGAAAAGTGACCAATGAATCTGAGCGAAAGCGCTTAAAGCGGCTAATCGAGAGTCTAAAGCCGAAAAATTTTGGCGTTATTGTACGCACCAATGCCCAGGGAAAGAAGTCGTCTGAACTGCATCAGGACTTGGAGGCGCTTCTAAAAAAGTGGCGCACGGCAATAGCTAAAGTGCATAAGGCAAAACCTCGTACGGTTATACATTCGGAGTTGGATAAGACGACAACGACGATCCGGGACATGTTAAATTCTTCGTTTAACGCAGTAATTACCGACAGCGAAACGATCTATAATAGCCTGATTGACTATATCGGTGATTTTGCAGAACTGGACACCAATATTCTGCGGCATCATCGAGAAGAGCGACCAATATTTGATCAATTCGGAGTAACAAAGCAGATAAAAAATCTATTTGGACATACAGTAACGTTTGCCAAGGGACCATATCTGGTATTAGATCATACCGAAGCCATGCATGTCGTTGACGTGAACAGCGGAGGAAAGGTTGCTATGCAGGGGGATCAGGAGACCAATGCATTAGCCGTGAACACTGATGCAGCGGATGAAATTGCCCGCCAACTGAGATTACGCGATTTGGGGGGTATCATTATTATCGATTTTATCGATATGCGAGAAAAGGAGAACAAGAAGTTTATCTATGATCGTATGCGTGATATCCTTAAGCTGGATAAGGCCACGACCACGGTCCTTCCATTGTCCAAGTTCAATTTAATGCAGATTACAAGAGAGCGTGTTCGTCCTCAGGTAGAAATTAAAACAGTTGAGCAGTGTCCTGCATGTAATGGCACAGGTAAAATAGAAGCATCCATTCTGGTTACCGACCGAATCGAGGATGCCATTGAGCAGCGAACGGAGAGCGACTCAATTCACCTGAAAGTTCACCCGTATATTTATGCGTGGTTTACCAAGGGCTTGTTTTCTGAGCGCTATAAACTAAGCAAGCGACTGGGCAAACGTATCCGCATTGACGCGGTAGAAAATTTACCGTTAAACAAATTTGAATTTGTTGACTAAGAACGTTGCTTTACAATAGGAATTCGCCGCCCACTTCCAAAGGCCTTGTGGCTTATGCGCAGGACAGGAGGAGTCTGAAAACGCTTCCATTCAGCACGCTCTACAAGTCCATATACCTTTTCTTTTTCTTCTTTGGATAGCGTTGCAGAGGTGCTTGTTTTCAGGGTCTTTTGCCCCTCAATAATTTCTTTTAAAAAAGGATCAAGCACTGAATAATCAGGCAATTCATCTGCGTCTGATTGATTGGGTCGAAGCTCAGCGGAAGGAGGCTTGGATATTATGTTACTCGGAATAATCTCCTCTTCTCTATTAATGTGTTGAGCAAGTTTGTAGGCATCCGATTTCCATACGTCGCCTAGGACACTTAGTCCGCCGCACATATCCCCATAGATTGTAGTATACCCCACTGCAGCTTCACTTTTATTGCTGGTGTTGAGCAGCACCCGTTGTTCGTCATTTGCTAATGCCATGAGCAATAGTCCTCGCAGTCTTGCCTGAAGGTTTTCTTCTGTTATAGGCTGAAGGGCGCCTTGGCTTTCATGCAGTGATTCTTTGGTTTGTGTAAAGCAAGCTTGAATGGGCAGTATTTTTGTAGGCATCCCAAGCTGTTGGGCAATGGCAAGTGCGTCGTTAACGGAATGATCAGAAGAGAATTCGGACGGCATAAGGACGCCAAGAACATTTTCTGCCCCAATAGCGCGACATGCAATATATGCGACAAGGGCGGAGTCTATTCCTCCTGAGAGGCCCAAGATGGCCCGAGAAAGACGGAGTTTGTCAAAATAATCGCGCATTCCCATGGTGAGGGCCTGGAGTACTTCTTCTTCCCATGGGTCGTTGACTTGATTATTATAGCCTAAGGCGGAGGTATTGATATCAAGTGAGCAGGATGTAAAAGCTGGAGTAAGACTTAGCGGCCCGGTTTCTCCATATATACCACTTTTTCCATCAAAAATGAGTTCTGTATTAGCGCCTGTTTGGTTGCAGTAGGCAACGAGGGAATTTGCCTCTTTGGCAAAGTTTGCAATGGCCTTCTCTCTTTCGGCCTGTTGGTTCTTAGCATAGGGAGATGCCGATAGGTTGATTACGGCAGATAACGAAGTCCCGCTATCCAACGACTTACCGATAAGTTGTTGAGGACTAAGGACCCAAAGATCTTCACAAATGGTAATCAGAAGATGGTGGCCACCAAGGGTCAATACATTATTGTGATTTCCCTCTATGAAGTAGCGTTTTTCATCAAAAACGTCATAGTTGGGTAGGGCTCTTTTGGTAAAGACATGACTAATCGCCCCTTGTTCAATAAGAATGGCGGCATTATAGCAAGCGTTGTTTACTATCCAAGGACAGCCAAGGATAAGCGGAGGGGCATCGCGGTTTTCTTTAGCAAAACGCTCTACGGCCTTCATGCAAGAGTACACAAAGGAATCTTCTTTGAGCAGATCAAGGGGAGGGTATCCACAAACGGCCAGTTCAGGGCTTATGATCAAATCCGTGCCGGAAGGTGCCTCGGCCCACCCCTTCTTAATCAGAGCAAGGTTGCCAACGACATCCCCAACAATGGGGTTTATTTGTAATAGCCTTAGCTTCATAGATAGACTAGAATCGAAATCCTAGAAAAAGGCTTAAATAATGCATAGAAACTCGGTTTCCGCTTAAGTATTCTTGGAATTGCCCGGTTTTTCTAAAATGATTGACAAGGCTGTTCTCATAGCGTATGCCTACACTTATAAATCGACGCGGAAGCACCTCGTAATCACAACCGACTCCAAAGCCGAAGCCCATATTGGCGGGCCGAATAATTTTAGAGTCTCCCTTTGGTCTGTGATCGCTTAAAATATTGGTCGAATCTGCAATGCGCTCCTGTACGGTAAAACTTGGATTTAAAAATCCATGGACATAATATTGCATATAGCCCAATTGTTTTGTTTGTAGCTTAAACCCAAGAGGAATTCGCACCTGTTGGAAGCGCACATCGTAATCTAATTCTGCGTAAGGCCCTTGGTTTATGTTAAAATCAACATCAACGCGATTGAGGGCATGATGTATTCCCGCAGTAAAAGCCATTTGTGCCTTCCATTGGTAGTGAATATCAAAGCCATAGTTAAAGCCTGCTTTGTTTCCATTTGTTTCGGTGAGCGCCCCGTTTTTTCCAGGAATTTGCAGGGTTGGGTTAAGGTGTATACCAAAGGTAATAGGAATGCGATCTTGAGCGTTTGTACTTTGCACTACCAAAAGAAACCCTACAAGAAGGACTAAACTTCGAATACTACATACTAACTTCATTATTCTATGCTGCATAAATTTTGCTCTTTTCAACTTTTTGTTTCGCTTGGCTTGGGTGGATTGTTGGTGCTAAGCTCTTGCCAAACTAACAATGAAAATACCAAATACCTTGACGAGGACACGCTTGATTTAAACCAAGCCAATGTGGATAGTCTTCGTCTTGATAAAAAACTTTATGCTTCATTGTTTTCAAACCCAACAACAGCTAGTAGTCGTTCGTCATATTATGACCCATTAATAACCTATCGGATTCCAAGCAACCTACTAGTCAACGCTGGAAAGGATGAGATGTTTTATGATGTATTGGATGAACAAATCGAACAGATAACTAATCAAGTCGGAGATAGTATACAGCGGGCCCTCTCTCACTACAACTATTATTTTTCTGAGCAAGCCAAGGAATCCTATCAGATTGCCTATAGAACAAGTTTTTATGCTGATTGGTTTGTAGACCTGAAACCACCATTATCGCCTAGATTTTCTAGAGTAACCTTCCTAGATGATAGCCAGCGCGATACAGCAATCTTCCTGGTTAATACGGAGTACTACCTACCGGAGTATCCATTGTTCTTAAACTTGGATTCTGCTATGGCTCAAGCCATGCGAAGCGGTGCGCCAGACGATTTGTATTGGGTAGAGTCTCTAAAACAAAACATTTATTCCAATCCTTATGTCTTAGATTATGGATTTAATCCTGGGAACTATCTTCCACTAGACATTGCCAATGCTTTATACATGGCTAACTACGCGCAGGATAGTGTAACTCGAATGACGTTGGGAGAAGCCATGGTAGATGCGGGCAAGCGACTGTTTTTCCTTGAATGCCTCTTACCTGAATGGGCTGATCATAAGTTGATTGAATATTCAAAGCCCTCCATGGATTGGTGTAGGGAATATGAGTATGACTTATGGCTCATGTTTAATGATTCCCACTACGAGTGTGATATAACCTCAACATCTTATTTTATTCACCAAAAGGCACTATCCATTTCTTCTGGGACCCAATCGCTTGGATGGGTAAACCTCCAAAGTGCACCGAATGCGCCTGATCGTATCGGAGAGTGGATTGGCTGGCAAATGGTTCGGGCATACGCTGAGGAAAATGGAGGATATGCTGAGCTTCAAAGCATAATAGAAACCCCCTCCTCGTTAATTTTACAACAAAGCCCTTATAATCCCCAATAGCGCACTAGATATACAGTGTCTGAAGCACTACCAAACTAATGCCCAGGCATAGCAAAAGCAATGTAAGGCTTGTCTTGAGGGGGAGCAGTTTTATATTGTGAAGTTTGTGGTAAAAAACACCTACCAAAACGGATAGGAAATACGCCATATAGAGGGAGGTAAAGCCCTGTGAGGAATACGATAATAGAAGACAATGAAGTGTTATTATTGGCCACGCTGCAAGACCAAAGAAACGGAGTCCGTTTCGAGTAAAGACAAATTTCATTCCCCGGTTTCGAACCACAAAATAGGCCAGGGTACAAGCTAATGGAATAATCGGTGCAAGGAGTATGATGTAGTTGATAAGGCTTGTCCCCACATTATTAGGTATACCTAAAAGATAGGCTTGTCGATTGAGGGAATTTTGCTGGCTTAACTTTTGAATCATATAGTCAATAAAGCTTAGCCCCCCGTGCTGGTAATATTTTCCTTGTATTAGCAAAAGGATGCTCAAGAGCAAGGTTAGCATGGTTACCCCTACAAAGTGCGCATAATGTTGGTCTCGCTTCCAACGGTATATACTGTAGATGGCCACGACAAGTCCAAAGACAAAACCAAACCAAGAGGTTAATGCAAAACACAGCAATAGAATGCCATACCAAAAGAGATACTTGAGGCTCACAAACTTTCTTCGCATCCACAGCTTAAGGCTTGCATAGACAGAACCTATAAAAAACACTTGGGCTAACGTCTCAGGGCCATATATAATCCCTTGAAACCACAGAGTAGAAGGAAGAAAAAGATAAACACTGGTGGCCACTATGGCGGGAACATAGGTGGGGCCTAGACCCTTTCGCAAACAAAGCAATGTGGTCGTTAAGTATACAAGAAAGGCACATAGGGCGTGTAGAAATAAGTTCAGGCTAAAAAGTGCTTGTACCCGAAGCTTTCCCTCGCCGTCTTGAGCTAGTAAATCATATAACCAAAAAGCCATGGGAGGTTGTCCCAATCGGCTGGTAGAGCTTTCAAGATAGGATGCATTGCTATGGTCTATCATCTCAATGGTCTCCGTCCATAGGTTTGCACCGGGTTCCCATAAAACGAAGGGCAACCGAAAGCCTAGCGACAAGAAAAACAGAAGCAAGACACTAAGCAACGGCTTACGCTTAAGAAGGTCTATAAATTGTTTTTTACTATTCAATGTTAGGGTTCTAGACGTTGACTGGTTCTGGGGAATGGAATGGCTTCCCGAATATGGTCTAGTTTACATATCCAACAAAGTAAACGCTCTAGCCCAAGACCAAAGCCCGAGTGAGGGACGTTGCCGTAGCGGCGGAGATCAAGGTACCATTCGTACGCATTCTGTGGCAAATCATGTCGTTCGATTTGTTCTAGCAAATAGTCGATATCTGTTTCGCGCTCTCCACCGCCTACAATTTCCCCATATCCTTCGGGGGCAAGCACGTCGATTCCTTTGGCATAATCAGGATAATCTGGATCTACCTTCATGTAAAAGGCTTTGATAGCTTTGGGCCACCTGTATACCATAATGGGGCACCCATATAACATAGTCAGCACAGTCTCATCGCTGCCTCCAAAGTCTTCCCCGTGGGTAAAGTTAGAGGCCGATTCTAACCATTTAGGGTAATTGCGCAAATTCTCTTCGATCTGTTTTAGATCATTTTTAAGTGAGTCGGCTTTGTTTCTGTTAAAGTTTCTAACGCCCTTTTTTGAATTCATATCATTGGCAGCGGCCTCCCGCTCTTCAATTTCGAGCACAACTTCTTTTTGTCGTGCCACCTCTTTTTCGATTTCTCCCTCTAGGTAGGCTTTGGCCGTCATGCCATTCACATCGACTTCACTGCGAAGAATTTGAACAGCAAGGTCGTATGGAATCCGAGGAAAGATTTGATTTACGGATTGCAGCATGTCAAGATTCCTCCCGAGCACCTGAAAAGCTTCAGGGCATCGATCCATGACATCATTGACTACATACCGCAGCATTTCTTCGATCAAATCCATGTTCATATCTAGATCATAGAAGGCCATCTCGGGTTCCATCATCCAAAACTCGGTGAGGTGGCGCCGTGTCTTCGACTTTTCAGCTCGGAAGGTTGGTCCAAAGGTGTAGATTTTGCCTTGGGCCATGGCCATCGCCTCTCCATAGAGTTGACCGGACTGCGAAAGAAATGCTGAGCGGTCAAAATATTCAGTGGCAAAAAGTTCGGTAGAGTTTTCCGCAGCATTGGACGATAGAATAGGGGCATCCATTTGAACAAACTCCCTTTCTTGAAAAAATTTGTGAATCGCGAAGATGGTGGCATTTCTAATTTGCATGATAGCCCACTGCCGCTTTGAACGCAGCCATAAATGCCGTTGGCTTAACAAAAAGTCTGTCCCATGGGCCTTTTTGGATATTGGGTATTCTTCAGAAACGCCAACAAGCTCAAAGGATTGAACCTGAATTTCTTTCCCCCCTTCTTGGCGTTCGTCAAAATGAAGGCTTCCTCTGACAATCAGCGAGGATTCTAGGCTAAAGGACTTAGTTTGTTCAAAGATTTCTTCTCCCAAGTCTTCTTGGCTGAATACACACTGGCAGTATCCGCTTCCATCTCGAAACACCACAAAACAAAGCCCTTTGCTATCTCGTCGACCGGCAACCCAGCCGCGAAGCTCAACGATGCTTCCCTCTGCTGATTGATGTAAAGAATGAGTGGTTTGAAATGTATTTTTCATTTAATATGTGCTCTCAATTTATAGACCGACAGAAAGGTATAACTTTGCTCATGATTATTCTATGATTCGACAACAGTTATCACAAAAACTTCTTCAACGGTTATCCCCTCAGCAAATCCAGTTGATGAAACTTCTCCAAATACCCGCAGGTAGTTTGGAGGAAAGGGTGCGAGACGAAATCGAAGCAAACCCCGCTTTAGAAGAAGGAAAGGACGAGCAAGAAAGCTCGGAGGCTATTGATCAGGAGCTAGCGGATTATATCGATGAAGACAGCTACCTCCAACGAAAACCCTCTAAAGCTAAACAGCGCACAGAGGACGACAAAACGATACCTGTGGCCGCCTCGACTACGTTTTCAGAACACCTAGATGCCCAACTTGGAGTACGGGAGGTAGAAGATCACCTTCATACACTTGCCTTACAGGTTATTGGAAGCTTGGATTCGGATGGATATTTGCGAAGGGATAATCTTTCGATAGTCAATGACCTCGCCTTTAGCCAAAACCTTACAACAACCGAAGAAGAGATCGAAAAGGCCGTAGAATTAGTCCAGTCCTTTGACCCCGCAGGAGTAGCGGCCCGGGACTTGAGGGAGTGTCTTTTGCTGCAACTTCGGCGAAAAGAAAGCACGCCAAGTATAAAGGAGGCCATCGAAATTTTGGAAGACCACTTTAATGCATTTTCTAAAAAACACTACGATAAGCTAATCAATGCGCTGGGCATTGACGATGAGGAGTTAAAATTAATTCAAGCCGAAATCCTTAAGCTTAATCCTCGGCCGTCAAGTGGATTTGCCCAGCATGCAGGACTAATGACGCACCAGGTGATTACACCAGATTTTAAGATCACGAACAATGAAGGTGTCTTGAGCCTGACCCTACATGCCCGCAATGCTCCAACCCTTCGGGTGAGCCAAAGCTTTAAAGAAATGCTAGAGGCAGAGAAACGAGCAAAACCAGAATCAAAGTCAGCCCAAGATGCCTTGGTATTTGTTAAACGAAAAATCGACTCGGCCAAGTGGTTTATCGATGCGATACGTCAACGACAAATCACGTTGATTACCACGATGGAGGCTATTATGGCCTATCAAGAAGACTTCTTTTTAACAGGAGACGAGGGTAAGCTAAAGCCCATGATTTTAAAAGACATTGCCGAAAAGACAGGTTATGATATCTCCACAATAAGTAGAGTGTCTAACAGTAAGTTTGTTCAAACGGAATTTGGAACGATCAAACTAAAAGCCCTGTTTTCTGAGAAGATGACCATGGCGGACGGTGAAGAGATTTCATCAAAAAAAGTGAAAAGTGAATTGGCGGATATTATCGCCAACGAAGACAAACGAAAACCGCTAAGTGATCAAAAGCTTATGGAGGTAATGAAGGAAAAGGGCTACGATATTGCTCGCCGAACCATTGCCAAGTATAGAGAGCAATTGGATATTCCCGTAGCGCGATTGCGTAAAGAACTCTAGAATACCATAGAAGTCGAGCATGTCATTACAACAAGTTATTCAGCGTTTCGCCCAAGGACTCTCAATAGTCTTTCATCCAATATTCATCCCCATGGCCATGGCGTATGTTATTTTGGATACTTCTCCTTTTCGATACCCATTGGGCGATTACAGGTTTGTTGTTCCCCTGCTGTTAACAGGGATTTTTACCATTATCTATCCGATTTTTATGTTGTTGATTTGTAGGGGACTTGGTCTAGTAAAATCAGTAGATCTTAGCGAACGACGGGATCGGATTGTCCCTTATATAGCCACCTCTTCCTTTATTTTTTGGGCGTATTTCATGATGCGAAAAGGATCAGATCCGGTAATTGGGCAAATTGACATATTGACCTACCACAATCCTTTGTTTGAAGCGATGTACTTAGGGGTTTTTTTTACCCTTGTACTTTTATTGCTATGCACGTTATTTTGGAAGGTAAGTGCTCATTCAGCGAGTTCGGTAGCCCTTGTATTACTCGTTTACCATGTTGCGCCCTACTCGAATGAAAGTGTTCTTCCGTGGTGTATTGCTAGCGTCTTGATTGCGGGCTTTTCTGCTGCATCACGCCTTTACGTAAAGGCACATAGTATAGAACAAGTCATTGCTGGATGGTTTCTTGGAATCGTCGGGATGTCCCTTGGATTCTATTGGGTGTTTGATCTGGCAATCTGATTAAAAAGCACTGATAAACAGGGAAACAGACCAAGGGGTCATTGATGGACCTTTGTCCTTTTTAAACAAGCCTGTTAAGCTGTAAAACCCTTGAATATTCAGCGCACCAATACCAATACGAGCAGTAGGCCCTGTGCGCAAGAAGTTCACATCACGGTATCGATTGGTGCGGAATACTTGATAGTTTCCGGTTTCATTGCGAACTTCCTTTTGATAGGAACGGAGCTTAAATCCAGTTTGCCACCCCAGTGCCCACTTAAAGGCTAGACCCTTTCTTTTGGGTTGACTTCTGAATCGAAGTTCAATCGGGATGTTGTAATAGATTACACCGAGTTTACTTCTTCGAACGCTATCCTGATTGCGAAAGTCAGCGGTTTCTTGAAAGGCTAATCCCGTTGAATCATGGACAAAACGACCATTATGAAAGTAGTTGTTCCACTGCAACCCACCACCGATGGCAAGACTGAATTTTGATGGGGAATCTTCAGGGCCAAAGGGCATATCCACAAAAAAGTCGTAGCCCACTTCAAGGGATGACCAATACGGAGTAAATGCATTTTCATTATGACAAAGTCGGTTAAATCCAAGCCTTAGGACAAACTGATCGGCATTGCCCCCTATTTCTTCGTCAGAGAGAGCCTTGGTTAGATTGGCATCTAGGTCTCTTTGGGCATAAAGGGCAGTATTTCCAACTAGGAAAATGGAAAAAGCTAGGATGATAATGGACAGCACTCTGCTCATAATGATTATTTTATGGTGAATTTAAACAAAGATTTAGATGCCAAAGAATAAGCATGCAGCTATTCGCTACAAGATCATTGACAAGATGTTAACCAGCCCTTCAAGGCCCTATCCTAGCAAAGAAGATATTTTGGATAAGCTGCGTAACGATTTAAAGGATTCCATCAGTGAACGCACGCTTCAAGAGGACCTAAGCGCCATGCGATTTGATGAAGGCCTTGGGTTTAATGCGCCTATTCGCTATAGCAGAAAGTACGGGGGTTATTATTATGAAGACGCTCAATATTCCATTGCAAAACTTCCTATCTCTAGCAATGACCGAGAAGCCTTGGATATGGCGGCGCTGATTTTAAAACAATACGATAGCTTGCCCATTTTTAGTGAATTTTCTAATGTGGTGACTAAGCTTCAAACCGTGCTCGATGGGGTGGTGTCTGATTCTATTGAAGCGCGTCGACAAATGATTCAGTTTGAGGAAAGTCCCAATTATAAGGGCTTGGACCTCATTCAGCCCCTGCTGAGAGCGGTAGAACAGCAGTATCGAATAGACTTTACCTACCAGGGTTTTGCAAGTGCAGAAAAGCAGCGTGAAGACTTCGAGCCTTTATTATTGAAAGAATGGAGACAAATGTGGTATGTTATTGGCCGCTTCAAAGAGGCTGAGGCAAAAAAAACCTATGCTTTTGCGCTTGATAGGATTACTAATCTGGAAGTGAAGGAATCCGAAGGGTTTACCTTTCCCTATGACTTTAATGCCCGAGACCATTATGCCCATGCGTATGGCATTTACAGAATGGATGGAAAACCCGAGCGGGTGAGGCTCAGGGTTTTTAATAAGACGATCAGGGGGTATATGCGCAATAATCCATTTCACGCGTCACAAAAGATTACTAAAGAACGTGAAGACTATATGGACATAGAGCTTACCGTCTTTCCAACACCCGATTTAGAGGGTGATATCTTAAGGTTTTGCCCAGATATACAAGTGCTCTCCCCAAAAACATTGCGTGATAACATCGCAAAACGCATTCAAGACGGCTTGAGTCGAATGTCAAATAATCAATGACACAGTGTATAACAAAAAAAGATTGACCAAACACTAAAACACATATAGGCAGTGTTTTGTGTGGTTTACTTTGAGGAAAAATTAGTCGCAATGCAAACTACCTTTTCCT
>MDSV01150802.1_pt1 | contig 13643 bp, 13 predicted proteins | sample 810851 | NCBI WGS metagenome assembly MDSV01 (sample SAMN05326640, study PRJNA326480) | marine metagenome | isolation source: seawater | place: Atlantic Ocean: North East | collected 2012 | reverse complement strand
TACCTATTGATCCAGATAATGTCAGGCTCTATGCCTGCGGACCCACTGTCTATGATTATGCGCATATCGGCAATGCTCGTATGGCAGTTGTGTTTGATTTACTACGGACAGTGTTAAGCGGTCTCTATCCGAATGTGACTTATGTGTCGAATATTACTGATATTGACGATAAAATTATGAAGGCTGCTGCAGAGCAAGGCGTACCGATTAAGGAGATTACAGAAAAATATACGCAGATTTATAATGAAGATTTGGATGCACTGGGTGTGGAAGAGCCAGACATACAACCCAAAGCAACAGAGCATGTTGATGATATGATTGCCTATATCGAAGCGCTTATCGCTGATAATTATGCGTATGAAGCTGAAGGACATGTCTTATTCCATGTGCCAGCTTTCCCGAAATATGGTGGTTTGTCGGGACGTTCACGTGATGACCAGATTGCAGGTGCACGTGTCGAGGTGGCACCGTTCAAAAAAGACCCTGCGGATTTTGTATTGTGGAAGCCGAGTAGCGACGATCAACCAGGCTGGGATAGCCCATGGGGTCGTGGTCGTCCTGGCTGGCATATTGAATGTTCTGCGATGTCGGCTCAGCACCTTGGTTTACCTTTTGATATTCATGGGGGTGGGGCTGATTTGAAATTCCCACACCACGAGAATGAAATTGCGCAATCTGTTTGCGCCCATGGCCACCCTGATGACTTGTCTAGCTTTGCGAAGTTCTGGGTTCATAATGGGTTTTTGACTGTTGAAGGCGAGAAGATGTCAAAATCTTTAGGTAATTTCACGTTAACACACGACCTTTTAGAACAAGGCGTTGAAGGTGAAGCTATTCGTTTAGCTATGTTATCGGCACATTATCGCCAGCCATTAGACTGGACAAAAGATAAGGTAGAGCAATCCAAGAAAACATTGGATCGTTTTTACGGCATTCTTATTAGCCAATTGGATGCCAATGTACAGCCAGGCGTCTTTAGCGATGATTTTTTAAACGCTATTTATGATGATTTAAACACACCAAAGGCGATTGCAGAACTGCACGCTTTGGCAAAGGATATTGAGAAAGACCCCGATGATATTGAAGGGTTATCAGCTTTTGTAAATGGCGGTTTATTGCTCGGTCTATTCTATAATGATCCAGAAGAGTGGTTGGCACCTAAAGAGACAACACTTGATGAAGCCTATATTCTTGAGCAAATTGCCGCTCGTCAGTCGGCAAAGGATAAGAAGGACTTTACGCTATCAGATAAAATTCGTGATGATCTGGCCGCCCAAGGTATTGTTCTTAAAGATAGCCCTGACGGAACATCTTGGTCTGTTGAATAGTCTCTTTTTACTTTGCATCGGTCAAATGCAGCATAAAGGTGCCGTATTGTGTGACGATCTTTGCTTTTACAGGAATAGCAGGCAAATTAGGGCTGATCTTTGCCATGTGTAGTTCAGGTAGAGCGCCTTTTTGACGGCCTTGTTCTTGGATGTTTAACCAGCCACGGGGTTTTTCTGACCAACGGCCTCCAGTTGGTGTTATTTCAACTGTACATATCTCAACAGGTCCCTCATAAATGTTATATTTATTGGCTATTTGATAGTCTTCTCGTTTTGATTTAAACGATAGATCGAAGCGCCTTTTGCCATCAAAGACAGCATTGTTATTTGCACAACCTTGTTGCACCATCATATCTAAAGTGGCAGTTAATATATCAATGGAATGATTAGCCACCTCTTTGTCGATTTTATGCTGGGTGGTCGTGCCTTTTTCGAACTCTTCAAAACGGTTGAAGCTGCCATCTTTATTATAAAAGAAATGCTTACTTTCCTTGTCACCTTTCCAGATTGCAGAAGATGTGTGCTCTAATGGTTGAAACTTTTCTTTTTGTACTAAACCGGCGGTTGTAAAATCACCTTCCCATGGCACGAGTTTATTAAGCGCACCATGTGTTTTGGCGGTTAAATTGATATCGTAGTTTTTAGATTCAATATCCAGATCAAGGACAGCATCCATCACGTAAAAACCGCCAGCATAAACGCTGTAATGGAATTGCGCTTTTTTCGCATCTGCGGCATGAGCCGTTGTTGCTAATATTATAAAGCAGAGGCTGTAAAATAGTTTTTGTATCATCCAAATTGTCCTATTAGCGTAGTCTCATCAGCACCCATATTACGCTTAAATTGTGTCACGCCTATGGCGGTCTCGGGGTTTATACCGCCTAGATCAAGATAACAGATTCCTTGGTTTTTCAATCGCTGTATTGCTTGCCACAACAAAAAGTGATGTGCATTAGTTGCACGACCTGCTGTTGTTGTCCAGCCAATCTGGTATGTGGCACATTGCCCGTGTTTAATAAGTGCAATCGCCGCAATAGGTTTATTTTTTTGGAGCGCTTTTAACAAAACAAGATCGCCCTGCTCATGGGCTTTAGTGAACAGATGGGCAGAAAAACGTAATCCAGCCCCCGCATAATGTTTTTCCATGCGATCTTTTAAATAGCCCTGTAAGAACCAGGGAATGGTTTCCTCGGTGATTGTATCATCAACAGTAAGGTTTTTCTTTTCTGCTTGGTTAAGATGATTACGCCATTTGCGGTTTAATTGATTACGCAAGGCCGTTATTGTCTGGGTTAAATCGAGCCATATTGTTTTATAATGAGGTACTTTAGAGCGGTATTTCCAATTAGCTAGGTTAATGGATAGCGTTGTTTCAGGCATAAAACGCCGCATACGTCCAAAACGTTTTGGCGCATATTGATGCAAAGCAGCCGCAAAGTCTTGCATATTCTCTTTTGTGTCTTGGCTTTCAAACCAGCACGGGCCTCGATCAATCGTTATAACATGTAATAAGCCAAAAAGCGTTTTAGCTTCATGGATATTGAAAAAACCAATCTCTTGTTGACCTTTTTTTAGGATGGCTAATCTGGTTTGTAGCTTCTGTGTTTGGCGGATGGCGTAAGCGTAAGGATAGCTCTGCAATAATGTACTTTTAGGACAGCGTTTTAGGAGCAAGTGATAATTTTGTGCTGTTGGATCAATAAACTCAAACTTAATCATAATTCACCCACATCAAGTAAAGGCCATCAGCGGGTGCTGTGGGTCCACCAGCAGCACGATCTTTTGCTCCCAAAGCCTCTTTGACCTGCTCAGCTGTCCATTTTCCTTCACCGACAAGGCTCAATGTACCGACCATGTTACGGACTTGGTGGTGTAAAAAGCCAGGTCCTTCGATGATAAAACGATATTCCGTGCCGCCATAGGGATCATATTCAATTGTTTCAATATCAAACCGGTCAATATGTTTAATAGGCGTTTTAGCTTGGCAATTACTATCACGGAAGCTTGTGAAATCATGTGTACCGATTAAATGCTTTGCCGCTTCTTGCATTGTCTTTAGGTTTAATTTTTTTCGCTTGATATGCCATACACGGCCTAAATCTTGGACAGGCCTCGGATAACGAACGACGGCACGATACATATATTGTTTTTTCTTGGCACCATATCTTGCGTGGAATTCCGTATCGGCAATTTCAGCTTTTAGAACAGCAATCGGTTGAGGAATGAGATGTGCATTGATGGCTTTGGTGATTTCAAAGGCACTCATCTCTCTTGTGCCGTAATCGAGATCAAAATGGGCGACTTGGCCATAGGCATGAACCCCAGCATCTGTACGACCTGCACATTGTACATTGATTTTTTGCTGGCAAAATTTAAAAAGTGCCTCTTGAATAGCTTGTTGAATAGTCGGGACATTATCCTGAATTTGCCAACCATGATAGGCTTGGCCGTCATATTCTACTGTGATTTTCCAACGTTTAAGCATGGCTTTCTTTTAACAAATAAAGTTAAAAGAGCATAGTGTATTTAAATAGCGTTATTTTATTGACATAATATTAAAAGATATATACAGTACCTAAAAATTTGGAGAAAAATATATGCGTGTTCATTCATTACTACCTTTATCAGCGTTAGTCTTAGCAACGGTTGCTTGTTCTAATGGCGGTTCTGAGGAACCAGTACGTTCATTTGAAGGAGACAGAGAAATTATTATACCTTCTTATAAACGTTATGCTGAATCTTATGGTAATGTTATCGCCAGAAGCATGAGTAGTGATGAAAATGGTTTTATTTCTTATAATCAAAAAGCATTAGCCTTGGATATTTCTAATTTTACGGCGGCTGTTGTTGGCCTAACTGCTGCTCTTGATAAGGCGGGGTATATTGAATACTCGGGCGTGGAAACACCATCTATATATGATGGTATGTTTTTAGTTACTGCCTCTGGTGAAATTCAAGAGCCAAATAAAGAAAATAGCAACCGAACTGTTTCTTTTTCTGCTGCGGCTTCTTTGAGGCTTAATAAACTAGAATTAAAAGATATTTTAATAAAGCAATCGGGTAACGACGCTAAAAATGGCATTGAGGTAAATGGCTATGAAGACGAGACATATACAAGCTCATCTGCATACGGTAATTCATATCCTGGTGATACGGATGTTACTATACAAAGAGAAGGCAAAACGCTTTCTCTTTCAGCAAGGAAATCAAATATCGGATATAATCTTGAAAATACAGTTAATCTAATGATTGAAAATACATCTTCTGAATATGGATCGGCGGCAGCTAAACGATACTTAACAGCTCATTTTGACATGACTGTTGAGCGGAATAATGAATTAGGTGGCTATGCTGTGTTTCTAATGCGTGATGCAATGACAGGGGTTATCACGGTCGGTGTTGATACTACACCGAATGATAAGACTGATGCGCACCAAATTACCGCTGAGATGACACCATATTAATATATTATAAATTTATATGCCCGCCATTAACGGCGCTGATGAAGTCCATAGCTTTTGCGTTTTCTGGTTTGACGCTTTGTAGTTGAAGCACCGTGCCATTACCACAGACGATATGACCTTTCTTATCAAGGAATGTGCCAGCAGGTTTATTGCTTTGTTGATCTGTTAAAGCGGCTTCCAAAATTTTCAGTGTTTTGCCTTCAGCCGTTTTTATCCATGTACCTGGCCACGGGTTTAACCCACGGATTTGGCAATCAAGCTCGACGGCGGGGCGTGACCAATCAATCTCACCGTCTTGCTTAGAGAGCATAGAGGCATAGGTTGAAAGCGCATCATCTTGCTTTTCAGCTTTTAGAACACCGTCTCGAGCAAGTATATCAAGTGTTTCAACGATCATCTCTGCGCCTATTTGTGACAGAGCGTCATGTAGGCTTTGAGCGGTTGTATCTTTAGTGATCGGACATTTTTTTTTAGAAATCATCGGCCCTGTATCAAGGCCACGTTCCATCTGCATGATGGTAATGCCTGTTTCAGTGTCACCTGCTTCTATAGCACGTTGGATAGGGGCCGCTCCGCGCCATCTAGGCAGGAGTGAGCCGTGAATATTGAGACAGCCATATTTAGGCGCCTCTAAAATGACTTGTGGTAGAATAAGACCATAGGCTGCAACAACAGCTATGTCAGCATTTAGTGATTTAAAATGGCTGCGAGCGGCGTCATTATCTTTTTTGAAATTTTCAGGCGTAAAGACAGGAATATCACATGCTTCAGCGCAAAGATGGACAGGGGATTTGGTTAGTTTTTGACCACGGCCAGAAGGGCGGGGCGGCTGTGAAAAAACAGCAATCACATGATGATTGCTGTTTATAATTTTTTCTAATGCGGGAACCGCAAAGTCTGGCGTTCCCATAAATATGATGTTGAGCGGTTGTGCAGTCATACGCTTACTTATAAAGCGTTCACACTTGGCCGTCTACAGTCTTACTTATTCAACAACAGAAAGATCAACGGCAAATGTTTTGCCTTTTTCAGTCGAACGACCGAAAGAAACTTTTTGGCCTTCTTTCAATGTTGTAAGACCTGCTGCTTGTACACCTGAAATGTGAACAAATACGTCATTTGATCCATCTTCAGGAGCGATAAAGCCATAGCCTTTTTCTGTGTTAAACCATTTTACTGTGCCTGTTTCAGCCATAGTCGTAGTCCTTTCAAAGTTTTTTTTAGGCGGTCTTGTCGTCGTTTCACCTAAAAAAAGAGAAAGAGCCGTCTAGTTATCCATTACTAATACCACGTTGTATGGATAATACAAGTATTTATCCACAGGCCTTCAGTATTATAGAAATAAATTAAAGAAGGTCTAAAGAAGACTATGGGCTCGTTTATATTTATCTAACTTACGTAATAATGTGTCACGCTTTAGCTTTGATAAGTAATCAATGAATAGAACGCCATTCAGATGGTCAATTTCATGCTGTACGCAATGTGAATCTAGACCTGAAAATTCTTTGGTTTGTTCTTTACCATCACGATCAATATATTTCACCGTCACATGGGCTGGGCGTTCGACATCGGCAAATTGGTTAGGCAGCGATAGGCAGCCTTCCAAGTAAACCGAACGTTGCTCTGATTGCTTAATAATTTCAGGGTTGGCCATAAGCAGTGGTTGTGAGGCGAGTTCTTCATCATTGCCACGGTGTGCAGAACCAATTTGTAACACGCCATCTTTATCTTCGCCTTGATATTCCCAGCAGCCTTCTGGCACATCCATGACCAAAACACGGTTGGTGATATTCACTTGATTTGCGGCCAATCCGATACCTTTTTCGGCGCGCATGGTGGCAAGCATTGTATCCATTTGTGTTTGGATATCGCTGGTCAAGTGTTCAATAGGTGACGACACTGTTTTTAAGACAGCATTTGGCACATATATAATCGGGTATGTCTTATTCATAGTATTTATTTACGTTGTTTATCCTGTAATTCAATCAGCGTACTATCTTCTGTTATATCATTTTCTGCAAGTTTTGTGACATTTCGCACGGTTTTACCAATTTTTGGTAACGCTTCAATGCCTGTATCAGATTGTGATGTAATATGTAGATCTTCCATGGCTTTGGCTTGTGGTAGCACACGTGCCTCAAAAGAACCGATTGCTTCATCATAGCTATTCAGCGCTTGATTAAGTCCACGCCCCATTTTAGCAAGATATTCAGTGAATTTTGACAGGCGCTTATGAAGCTCTGCCCCTGCTACAGATATTTTGGCAGCATTTTCAGCCAACTCAACCTGACGCCAAGAGAAGTTGACGACTTTAAGTAGTGAAATCATTAGTGTTGGAGAGACAATAATAATTTTATGCTCGGCGGCATAATCAATAAGAGCTGGATCAGCTTGAATAGCTGCGGAGAAAACATGTTCAGATGGTAAGAACAGCACAGTGAAATCGACATTTTCAATGCCCTCCCAATAAGAACGTTTCTTTAACTCTTGGACATGGTGGCGTAATTGGCGAGCAAGGGCTTGGGTTATTTCTTTATATTGTGTTTCATCGTCAACATCACTTAATGCGCTAGAGAAATCATGGATAGGGGCTTTCGCATCGACAATAATTTTTAAACCATCGCCTAAGGTGATGATCGCATCGGGCCGCAATTTTTGTCCATCAATCTCAAGTGTTTTTTGTGTTTCAAAATGGACACCCTTCATTAAGCCTGAATGTTCTAAAATAACCTCTAAAACCTTTTCACCCCATTCGCCTTGGTGGCGTGGATTACGCAAGGCCCCGTCAATACGTGAGGTGGTTTTTTGTAAATGTTGGATTTGCTCCATCAAAGATTGGTCTGTGCCTTTAACGGTATTAAGAGATTCCTCTAATTTTTTAAGATGCTCTTTAATTGGTTTAACCATTTCATCGATAGCGGTTTGGCGTTTATTCAAATCATGCGCTGAATCATTCTGTGATTGCTTTAGTTTTTCTTGAGCAAGTTTTAAAAAACTTTCTGATGATTGTGACAGTGCTTCTTGAGACAGAACTTTAAATTGGTTGGAAAGCTCTTCACGAGCGGTAGAGATTGTTTGTTGTTCAATCTCTAGGCGTGTTTGTAGCGTAGCGATCTCTTTGTCTTGGTTCTTGGCAGTGATGCCTTTAATGATCCAATAGGCAAAAAGCAGTAAAGCTGTCCCAGCCCCGAGGGCAAAACTTATATAATCGAGTGAAATATCCATTTTTTATCCTTTGTAACTCAAGAATACGTTTTTTCCTGTATAAAATGCAAGCGCAGAACCCCTCACCCTCCCCAGCTAACACTGGGTCCCCTCCCTTTCCCATGGGGAGAGGGAAAGCGTAGCAGGGTGAGGGGCTAACAACGTAGTGTTTTGTTTAGAAAAATCTGATAAAATGGAAAAATGACATCACAACGTGGTAACGCCTTATTATATGTTTTGCTTGGTATCGCTCTTTTTGCGGCACTTTCTTATACGCTTAGTCGTAACACAGGCACGGCTGGTAGTAATTTAAGTGATGAAAAAGCAACACTCATGGCCAACCGTCTTATTTCGCATGCAGGTCAGGTGTCACAAGCCATACAGCAGATGTTGATGACGGGGTCAACAATTGAGGATATTGATTTCACCAAGCCTGGTGAAGCGGGTTACGGCACAAACGCTCAGCATCAAGTCTTTCACCCAGCGGGGGGCGGGATTAGTGTGTTTGATGAGAGTGATCCGAATTGGTTTGATCCAGACAGCCCAAGTGGAACGAGAGGTTGGCAAGGTCGCGTTTCTTCAAATGTTGGATGGACACCATCAGCGAGTGACGATTCTATTTATACTTTTCTTGATATATCAGGCGCTATCTGCGCTAAAATAAATTTGATATTGAATGGGACTGAACAAGTAATAAACAGCGGTGCAGCAAGCTCTCCTCAATATTCCAATGTCTTTGAAAGTGCAGGTTCCGTAGACCTAACAAATACTAACTGTCCTAATTGTGAAGGTTTAATGAGCGCATGTATATTTAATGATTTTACATACGCTTTTTATAACGTCGTGGCTTCGCAATAAATTACGGTGCGCAGTTCTTCTATACCGTAGCCCTTTTCAGAGCTTGTTTTTAAAATGGTTGGGAAGGCGGCGGCATGTTTTTTTAGAATCACCTCAATTTCAGCTGTATGTTTTTCTAATTCCTCGCGCTTCACCTTATCGGTTTTTGTCAGAACCACCGTGTAAGGGGCGGCAGACTCATCAAGTAGTTTCATCATTTCAATGTCACTGTCTTTTACGCCGTGTCGACCATCAACCAGCAAATAAGTGCGCTGTAAGTTTGTACGCCCTCGGCAATAATCTTTTAAAACGGCTTGCCATGCAAAACGTTCTTTTTTTGAAACTTTGGCATAACCGTAACCTGGCATATCAACAATCATAATTTGGTCGCCCAAATTAAAGAAATTGAGTTGCTGTGTGCGGCCAGGGGTGTTTGAAGTACGAGCCATATCCTTACGATTAAACAGCGCATTAATCAGCGAAGATTTACCAACATTTGACCGACCCGCAAAAGCAATTTCGGGCAGTGTTGGTTTTGGCAGCTGTTCTAATTCTTGAACCCCCATAACAAAGGTACAGTCGCCAACGAAAAGCTTGCGTGCAGTGTCTACTGTTTCTTTGCTGAGTTGTTCATCTTGTATCACGGCAACAACAATTTAGTAAGGTTGCTATGGTCGTCAATAACAGCCTCTGCGCCCGCATTCTTGAGTAGTGCTGGATAGTCATCTTCCAAAAGCGCAGCATGAGAGCCACCTGTAAAACCAATCGCTCGCATATTGGCGGCTTTTGCACCTTGAATACCTAGATGGGAATCTTCAATAACGATGCAGTCTTCAGGTTTGAATCCCATATTTTGGGCAGCAAACAGGAAGAGATCGGGTGCGGGTTTGCCGTGTTCTACTTGCGAAGAGGAGAAAATATGCTCTTTTGGGAAAAATTCTTCAAGACCAGTCAGGGCCATTTTGTTGTAGGTTTGTGGTAGTCCGCCACCTGTCGCAATACAAAATGCTATTTTTGCTTCTTGAAGGTTCTGTAGCACTGTTTTTATATGCGCCATCGGTTTGAGAGAAAGCTGAAATAGTCTGGCAGCCTCCGCAATGTAAACTTCAATCGCTTCTTCAATATTAAAGGGCACATTATAGTGATTGATGATTGTCTGAAAAACGTCGAGTGGCTTGCGTCCTTGCAAGTTAGAGATAGCCCAGCTGATAGAGAGCTCAACCCCGTAAGTTGCCATGGCAGATTTTAAGGCTTCTTTAATGAGGGCTTCACTATCAACAACGACACCATCATTGTCAAAAATTATAAGTTTTGGATGGGAACTCATTATTAGGACTCCAAGATGTTGTTCCACCAACCCTTTTTCTTTTTTGCGGGTGGCTGGTTTACGACTTCAAATTCATTCTTATTTTCGGCCTTTTTTTTTGCATCTTCTTTGTCATCTGCAGTTGCAGGGGCATCATCATTTGATGGCGCTTTTTTTGCTTTTGTAGATGTTTTTTTCTTCGCAGGTGCTTTCTTTGCCGCTGGCTTTTCTTCTTTTTCTACCGATTTTTCAACAGGAGACTCTGTCTTTGTTTCTGAAGAATTTTTATTTTCGTCTGCTTTTTCGGCAGGTATAGCAGAATTGTTATCACCATCTTGACGTTTATTGTTACGAGATCTACGACGGCGCTTTTTATGTGGACGATCTTCTGAAGAGTCAGCCGCTTTTTTATCGCCTGATTTGTCGTTATCACCCTTATTATTCTCTTGAGTCTGATTGGATTGATTATCTTGTTGGATATCATGCTTAGGCTCTTGTGAATCGCTATCATCGCCTGATTTTGTTTTGCTACGTTGACGATCTAGTGTGAAATCGGACACACCCAATGTGTCATTAAAACGAATGAATATTTTTATATTATTACGGCTTTCAATAGCACTTAAAATGTCACGTTTCTCATTAAGGATGTACATACCAATTTCAGTTGGCACTTCAACATGCAGCTCTTCGGTGCGGCCCTTCATCGCCTCATCTTCAACGGCACGAATAACACGTAAAGCGGCCGTTGATTTAGTGCGCACCGTCCCAGCACCTTGACAGTAATGACATGTCTCAAAATGCGTTTCCATTAAAGATGGACGAAGACGTTGGCGTGATAATTCCATCAAACCGAAATTAGAAATACGGCCTACTTGGACACGGGCACGATCCGTTGATAATGCTTCGGTTAAACGGCGCTCGACTTCACGATTATTGCGGTAATCTTCCATATCGATAAAGTCGATAACGATCAGACCGCCTAAATCACGCAGACGAAGTTGGCGCGCCACTTCATCGGCTGTTTCTAAATTGGTTCTTAATGCAGTGCCTTCAATATTACGTTCTTTTGTCGAACGGCCAGAGTTCACATCGATGGATACAAGTGCTTCTGTCGGGTGAATAACAAGATAGCCGCCAGATTTTAGATTTACTTGTGTGTCATATATTTCATCGAGCTGGCTCTCAGCGTGGTAGCGTGTAAACAATGGAATATCGGTGTCAGTATACAGCTGAACACGTTTTGCGTGAGACGGAATCATCATTTTCATGAATTCTTTGGCGTCTTTAAATGCCTGTTCACCTGCCACGATTACTTCTTCCACATCACGTGTATAAAGGTCACGTATCGCCCGTTTTACTAATTCACCTTCTTCATACACTAAAGCTGGTGCATTTGAATTCAGCGTTAATTCACGGATGCTATCCCAAAGTTTGTAGAGATAATCTAAGTCACGTTTGATCTCAGTTTTGTTACGCTCAACCGCTGCTGTTCTTAGGATAACAGACATGCCCGTTGGAATATTCACATCTTTAAGGATGTCTTTTAGCTTTTTGCGGTCACTCCAATTAATTTTACGGCTAATGCCACCGCCACGAGGGCTATTAGGCATCAAAACGCCGTAACGACCAGGAAGCGTAATATAAGAAGTAACAGCAGCACCTTTATTGCCACGCTCCTCTTTTTGAACCTGTACAAGCATAACTTGCCCACGTTTTATAACTTCTTGAATTTTATAGGTACGGCGCATCTTCTTCCATAAAAGAGCGGTAGGGTCAGCGTCAAAATCATCGCCTCCAACAGTATCTACAGCGGAACTGCTGTTACCAGCGGCCGCATAGCGTTTATTACCACCGCCACGACGACCACGACGACCGCGGAAACGGTTTTTATTGTAACGGCCTTTATTATTTTTGTTCTGATCGTTATCTTTATTAGCTTCATCGCCATCTGAATTTTCATCAGCATTCTCAGCGTTTTCTTCTGAATTTTCATCGGACTCGTCACTGTCATCGGCTACATTCTCATCGCCATCAACTTCATCAGAATCATCTGATTTATCAGCTTTGCTAGATTTCTTTTTAGTTTTGCCTTTAGCTGATTTTTTAGAGTCAGCTTCAGTTTCTTCTTTGTCGTTTGTGTCTTCAGCCGAGTCTTTTTCAGCCTCTTTATCTTTTTTCTTCTCGCCGTTGATTTCAGCACTTACTTCTTCGATTAAGGCATCAATATCATCTTCCCCTAGGTCTTCACCTGATCCATCTTTACTTTTGGCTTCAGCGGCTTCAGTGATTTTACGGACGATTTCTTCTTGTTCGGCCATGAGGCGTTGACGGTCTTCAATCGGAATACGGTAATAATCAGGATGGATTTCCGAGAATGGCAAGAAACCATGGCGATTACCACCATAGTTGACAAAAGCGGCCTGTAAAGAAGGCTCTACACGAGTCACCTTTGCGAGATAAATATTGCTTTTATAGGATGTTTTTACTTTGCTTTCGAAATCGAAATCTTCCATACGGTTGTCGTCCATTACAACAACACGTGTTTCTTCAGGATGCACTGCATCGATGAGCATCTTTTTAGACATTGCTCAATTCTCCTTATGTATCGCGCCAGAAAAGTTTGTTTATAGGCAAAATTAAAAATACGGCTCTATAAACACGAAAAACCTTTGAGGCAGCGTGTTAATTCTTTAATGCTCCTTATAAAGCTGGGATTTATTCGCTACGGCGAGATCAGCCGACCCAACTCTCAAAGAGAATTCCTTAAAAATGACGATATACAGCTTTGCTAAAAAGCACAATTAAAATCTTTAACGATAGGGACTTTACTTTCTAAATAGCCTCTATTAATAAAAATAGGCATACATATTTCATGTACGGGCCCGTAGCTCAGTTGGTAGAGCGCTTCGCTGGCAGTGAAGAGGTCGTCAGTTCGAGACTGATCGGGTCCACCAGTATCTAAATATTTATTTGTATTTATTGACATAGTTAAGAATATTTTAAGAAGCTATTTGATACAATGACTTTGAGTAGAGGTCGTTTGTAGTAATGAGAAAAGTATTTAATTTTGAGGTGAGGGGACGAGAGCAACTTATTCAGTTGTCAGCGATGATTGCCGCATGCATACCAAAAGAGCTGCTTTTAGATCAAGATAAAATCCCTATGATTACAATCGGCGGGACGTCAGGTGGTGGCAAGTCTATGATTGCTGAAGCGATGATGCGCACTTTAATGGATGGAAAAGATTCTACGGATATGCTGAAAAAATTTGCCCCTAAAAAGCTTTTTGTTGAGGCGGGTTCAGGGACATCTTGCTGGGTATATTGCAAAGCGCATGGTGAAGTAGATGGGCGAAAGATTGCACTGGGCTTTGACCGTATGAGTGCGGATGATTTAGATGAAGCGCACACATTATTTATGAATACAATACGCACTGAACGGTGGCGCATTACGACACCGCTGGCTTTTCTGTTTAATCGAAAACTTTATCAACATTCTCCTTTG
>MDSV01157144.1_pt1 | contig 13645 bp, 10 predicted proteins | sample 810851 | NCBI WGS metagenome assembly MDSV01 (sample SAMN05326640, study PRJNA326480) | marine metagenome | isolation source: seawater | place: Atlantic Ocean: North East | collected 2012 | reverse complement strand
GGTGCACTCCGTTGGGAATGGCGATCTTCTTGCTCAAATAGACGAACATCGCGTCCCTCCCCCGCGCTTTCGTCGTCGACGACGCGCCTCAGGACCTGACGCCCAGCTGATGACGCCCTTCGCTCGTGTCAGATTTCGTGTTCTGGGAGGGAGCGCTCCAAAAATCGACACGCAACGGTTAGCTGTTGTGGTGTAGGTCGCCAGCCATTGTGCCGGACGCCGCGGACAGCCGTGATGTTTTAAGATGGCATAAAACCCGAAAGGCACCAGCTCACGTGTCGGGGATGTTCACCTCCGCGGGCGAAGTGGGCGTTCGCGCAGCCACGGGATGTACGGCGCCGCGCGCGAGTCCGCACGGCAAAGTCTTAACACGCCCGAATCTTCCCTCTGCGCACCTCCAGCGACACCGACGTTTCGGTGCGTTCGTCCCGCGCGGGTCGACCCCGCGCGGTCAGTCAGACTGGACGGTCGAAGACAGCGCGTCGCTTTACAGCCTCGACGCGTGGGGTGCGCCGTACGTCGCGGCGGACAAAGAAACTGGCCGCATCGTGGTCCGCCCGCTCGGGGACGACGCCGAAGACGACACCGACGGGCCCCCCCCGACGATCGATCTGTTCGCGCTCGCCCGCGACTTCCGAACTCGCCTGGCGAGCGACGGCCCGGTGGTGGTGCGGTTCCCCGATATCGCGTGCCGCGAAGCCGCGCGGCTGCACGCCATCTTCGACGAGGCCGCCGCGACGTGGAACTACGGCACGAATCCGCGCGAGTCTTCGGGAACCGAAACCGAAATCGAAACCGGCGCCGACGCGCGACCCCGTCCCCGCCCCGCGTACCAAGGCGTGTTCCCAGTGAAATGTTGCCACGACGTCGAGCTGCTCCGCGCGCTTGTCTCTTCCGGCGCACCGCGCGCGTTCGGGCTCGAGGCGGGGAGCAAAGCCGAGCTCCTGCTGGCGGTCGCCGTCATGCGGTTGTGCGAGCGCGAGCGCGTCGCGAACGGCGGCGACGACGACGACGCGCGGGACGCCGCGCAGCCTCTGCTCGTGTGTAACGGGTACAAGGATGCGTCGTACGTGCGCGTCGCGTTCGAGGCCGCCGCCGCCGGGGTGCGCGTCGCGCTCGTGGTGGAGAAGCTCTCCGAGCTCGAGCCCATCCTCGAACGCTTGCGGGACGCGAGCCTCGCCGCGAATGACGACGACGACGCCTCCGGGTCGAGACGGCTCTCGCGAACGCCCGTGATCGGGGTGCGCGCGCGGCTGGGCACGACACACGACGGGCAGTGGGGCGCGACATCCGGGGACGACGCGAAGTTCGGCTTGGGCGCGCGCGAGACGCTATTTTTGGTTCGCGCGTTGCGCGACGCCGGGTTTCTGTCGCGGCTGCGGCTGTTGCACTTCCACGTCGGCAGCCAGGTGTCGGACATCGCCACGATCAAGGAGGCGATGCGCGAGTCGAGCCAGATGTACGCCGAGCTCGTGCGGCTGGGTGCCCCCATGGGGCTCATCGACGTGGGGGGCGGGCTGGGCGTCGACTACGACGGCTCGAAGGGCTGGGGAGGGCGGGCGAGCGTGAACTACGACGCCGCGAATTACGCGAACGACGTCGTCGCCGCGCTCGCCGACGCGTGCACGCGCGCGGGGATCGAACCTCCGACCATCGTGTCGGAGTCAGGCAGAGCCATCGTCTCCGCGTCCGCCGCGCTGGTTTTCCAGATCATCTCGACGGACCCGAGAGGCGCGCGGGGGGGAGAGGGCGCGGAAACCGGTCACGAGACGGACGCGGCGCTCGGAACCGGACCCGCGTCCGTCAGCGCCGCGGGACTCGCGGCGCCGAACCGAGACCCGCCTCCGCCGCCCACCCTGGAGGCGCTTCGCTCGATGCCGCCGTCGCGGTTCCTGCTGCACAACTTCCGCGAAGTCGCGCGAAGCCTGGAGACGGCGGAGACGGCGAACGTGCAGGAGGCGATCAACGACGCGACGCAGTTCAGGCAGGAGGCGGACCGGCTGTTCAAGCTCGGGATCATGGGGCTGGAAGAGCGCGCCGAGGCGGAGGAGCTCTTCTGCGCGACGCGCGGGCGCGTCTTTGACATCGCGCGCGCGCGCCGAGAAGAGAGAAGAGACGCCGCGTACAAAGTACCCGTGGACGTGCAGACGGAGGCGCGGCGGCCGGCGGTGTGGTACCACGCCAACATGAGCGTGTTCCGCTCGTTACCGGACATCTGGGCCATCCAGCAGCTGTTCCCGGTGACGCCTCTGCACCGCCTGCGCGAGCGACCGCGATCGGCCGGGTCGGTGGCGGACCTCACCTGCGACAGCGACGGACGCATCGACGCCTTCGTGGGCGCGAGTTGGTCTCCGAACGGCGGCGGCGCCGACGCCAAGCGCGGCTCGTCCTCGACGTTCCTCGCGCTGCACGCGCCGCGCCCGAAAGAGCCCTACCTCATGGCGGCGTTCCTGGTGGGCGCGTACCAGGAGAGCATGGGAAGCGCGGGGCATAACCTGTTCGGGTCCCCCGCGACGGCGAACGTCTTCCTCGACGTAAACCCTCGACGCGGGGGTTCCGGCGAGCCTTTTCCTGAAAAGCGCGGACGCGAAAGCGCGCCGAACGGAAACCCGCGCGGAGTGAAACCGAAACGAAACGTCTCTTCGTTTCGGCTCGCGTCGCGCGACGCCGGCGCGGACGTCGTCGTCACCCTGCGCGCGGGAGACTCAAACGCGGACGCGCTGCGCGGCGCCGGCGTCGACCCGGACGCCATCGCGGCGTGGGTGCGGGACGGCGGTGGCGAGCCTACCCCTACCGGCGGCGGGGACAGGGACGCGGCGCTCCTGGCCGCCGTCGACGACGTTCTGCGCGAGAGCACGTATTTGGAGTCGCGCGGCGAGGCGAGCGCGTCCTGAGCGCTCGGCGCGATCGAGGGCGTTTTGAGAGGAGAGAGCGGCGAGAGGATAAGTCGTACGAGTTGATTCGCGTGAGTGAGGAGCCTATAGCTTCAAGCATCTATATTCTAGCTACTTCTTCGTACTCGTAATACTCGAGACGCGCGCTCGTCACCGCCCGTCAGAGGCGAGGATCGCCGCGAAGTCCTCGTAGTAGATCTTCCCGTTCGAACCAGGCTCGACCGCCGCCTCCATCATCGCCTCAACCTCCTCGTCGTCGAAAGCGTCGCCCTGCGTGGTGAGGAGCTTTTTCATGTGCTCCGCCTCGACGAATCCGTGCCCGTGCGGGTCGAAGGCGCGAAACGCGCGCGCGATGGTCTGCTCGTTGTCCCGCGCGAACTCGCCACGGCGCGCGGTGAGCAGATCCAGCATCACGTCCTCGAAACGCTGATACGCGACGTACCCGGTAGCGTTCGTCGAGCCGTCCGCCCCCACGCCGCGAAGCTCCTCGACGATGGCCAGGAGCTGTTCCTGCGTCGGGTTCAGACCGAGCGTACGACACAACATCGGAATCTCCCGCTCGTCGCACTTCCCACGCGTCTCCTTGGTCTGAAGCTCGACCAGCGAGAACGCAGCCTTCGCGCGGAGTTTCAGGGAGCCGATGTCCTCCTCCTCGGAGAGAGCCATCGTAGACCCACACGCCGCCGCCGGGCGCGGTCGACTATGGCGCGGATGTTCTAAATCGAGCGCATGATGATGATTTCGTTTCAGTTTTCGTCGCGAGCTCGCGAGCTCGCGACGACCATAGAAAAAAGTTTCTCCCGTCTCGGCGGCTTGTCTTTCGCCGACCACAACGATCGGCGCCGGACGTCAGGACGCGCGGGAGCACCAGGGGATGCGCGGGCGAGGTGTTGGGAAGACAGCGTGATGGAACAGAGGCAGGAGTTGATAAACCCGGCGCCCGTGGTGCACAGGAAGTCGCCATCGATCCGCTCGGCGCAGATCGTGTCCCGAGAAAAGCACGAGTGCGACGAGGCCCTCGCCGACCCCTTCGACGCGCAGGAGGTGTTCGAGCACATCAAGGACATCAACGACCCGGAGCACCCCTACAGCCTGGAGCAACTCGACGTGGTGAGCGCGGAAAATGTGGACGTGCGCGACGCCGAGGACCGCGTCCACGTGGCGTTCACGCCCACGGTCCCGCACTGCAGCATGGCGACCCTCATCGGCCTGTCCATCCGGGTGAAGCTGCTGCGCGCGCTGCCGCGGCGGTTCAAGGTGGATATCGTCGTGAGCCCCGGGTCGCACTCCTCGGAGGCGGCCGTGAACAAGCAGCTGAACGACAAGGAACGCGTCGCCGCCGCGCTGGAGAACCCCAACCTGCTCGAGAAGGTGGACCTGTGTCTCAGCGGCCAGACGGCAATGTGACGAGGCGCGCCGGAGCCGCCGGCTTTTTTTTCGCGCCTCGTGCGCGGCGACGAGGAAGCGCGACGCGCGGCGTCGAGAGACGTTTTAGGAGCGGCGGTGTATAGACTGTACAACACCGAGCGCGTGACGGTCGTTCGTCCTTTCGCGAGAGCCGCCACGCAGAGTCGATCGCGCGACGTCTCTACATTCGTTCAACCGACGTTGAGGCGGAAGACGTCGTTGAAGATGTAAAACGACCCCGTCCCCGAGGGAAGCAACTGGAACACCTGGGAAAACTTTTGCGGGATCTGCTCTTCGTCCACCAGGAGGTTCCCGCACACCACCACCAGCACACCCCCGCCCGGCGTGGGCTGGCAGTCGATGGTCACCACCTGGTGCTGCACCTTCTGAAAAGGCAGGTTCTGGAGCTTCTCCAAGATCTGCGCCGTGCCCTTGAACTGCCCGGGGCGACTGGGGTTGTGTTCGAAGTTGAGCATGGACACCTCATCCTTGTAAAGCGACCCGAGCTGGCTGCGGTCGTTGTCGAAGACCTGGTAGTAGTGCGTGATGAAGGCCTGGCCGACCGCGTCGAAGTTCGCGCAGATGTTCGCCATGGGATCCATGGTGACGCGTCGAAGCTGAACCCGCGAGGGTTTCGCTGCGCTTCCGGCCTGTGGAGTGGCGATCGGCCTCGGCGGGCGCAATTCGAAAAGCCCTCGGCGAGAAGGCACGAAACTGCGAAATGCGCCGCGTTCGAAAACGACGAGAAGTCGAAACGGCGGACGCTTCGCTTCCTCGAGAAGGAGACGAGCGGCGGCACTCCCCTCCGCGCGAAACCTCGACAGCGCACACGCGAGACATGTCTATCCTCGGGATGGGAGGCGGTCAGCCCGGAGGCGGCGTCGACGACGCCGCGGGGTTCGTAAGTTCAACGCCCCTCTCGCGCTCGGGCGTTTCTCTGTTCGGCGCTCCCGAGACATAATCCGACGCGACCCGCCTTGGGGTGGCGAGGTCCCCCCGGCTTCGACGCTCACGTCTCCCGCCCCCTTTCGACCCGAACCTGCGGAACACCAGGGCCCTTCGTTCCGTGAGTTCTGCGAGCGCCCGGAGAACCGGGAGGCGCTCATGAAGCAGCAGCGCAAGGAGATCCGCCAGATGGAGGCGCACACCGAGGAAACTTCCGCGCGGGACTTCCGCGAGCGTGTGCTCGCGGCGGATGCCGAGGCGCAGAAAAACGTGGCGCCCTTCCTGGAAAACCCGGTGCTGCGGCGCATCGTCAAGTCGTTCACGAACGACGAGCGCGGCGATTTCGCCAAGTGGGCGTGCAACCCGCGGGTGATCGAGATGCTGCGTCGCGCGCAGAAGGCCATGGACGAGGGCAAACTGACCGAGGCGGACGCTGAACGCATCATGATCGAGTCGCTGGCGGCGAAAGGCGCGCGCGCCGGCGACGCCGCCGACGTCGTCGACGATCGCGGTTTCGGGACGGCGCCTTCGCGCGTTCCGGCCGGCCGCAAGGTGCGCGTCGAGAGCAACAACCTGGTGAGCGCGCTCAACGAGCACGTCCAGCTGCGCATGCAGGGCAACCAGCTGTACGAGTCGAGGGCGTTCCCCGAGGCGCTCGAGAAATATCAAGCGGCGCTCTCCATCGTCGACCTCGTTCAGGGCACCAACCCCGGCGACCAGGGCGAGATTGACAAGAACCGCGCGGCGACGCTCATGAACGTCGCCGCGACGCACATGGGCATGCAGGCGTTCGGGGAGGCCATTCGGAACCTCAACGAAGCGAACCGCATCGTGCCTAACCACCCCAAACTGTTCATGCGGCGTGCGCGCGCGTTTACACAGCGCGGCGCGTTCGATGAGGCACGCGCCGACGTGCGCGCCTGCGCTGCGCAAAACGTCTTGTCCGCGCGCGAAACGCGCGACGCGTTCGCCGAGGTGGACGCCGCCGAACGACAGGTGCGACGTTTCCCATTTCGGGTATCCCCTTTTCGCCACTCGTCTCGATGCACATCCCCGCCGGTGTGTCTCGGGGTCTGACTCTGCCACGTATCGACACTGACCAGATCGTCGTCACTCCCTCGTGTGTCCTGTTCGCGCGCGCAGGCGACGCGCGCCGAGCGCGCGGTGGCGCGGCGGGCGTTGCGCAAGTGAAGCGCTGCTGACGCGTCTAGAGACGAAACGCGCGACCCGAGACCCGAGAGGCTTTCGCGCGCGAGAGAACTTTCACGATCCAAACACGTTTCAAAGCGCGCGCCGGGGAGTACGTCTCGTTCATTTGGGGACACACGCGTCTCCCTCTCTACCTGACCGCCGCCGCCTTGGCTTCCTCGACCATGCGTTTGGCGGCATCCTTCCCGTATTGCTGCTCGTACGCAAACTCGAGCATGGCGGCGTCGGGGTCCGCCGGCGGCGGCGCGAGTTTCTCCAGCGCGAGCGTCGGCATGCCGAGCGGCCTCGGCCGCGTTTTCCGCACGCTGAGCGGCTCGTCCCACGAAATTTCGTCTGCGTCCACGCCGAAGAACGCGCTGTCCACGGGCACAGACGCGTCTTCCGCCTCCTCTTCGGTCTCGTTCGCCGCCGCGCCTTTCGCGCGCGGCGGCGCGGCGGCGCGCGCCGCGGCGGCGCCGGAGACGGACGTCGATGCCGACGCGAACGAAGCGCGCGCCTCGTCGCTCGCGCGGGTCCGCTCGTCACCGCGCGTCGGTTTCGAGACCTGCGACGCGCGGTCGTCAAGTACCGCGGGCCCCGCTCGAGCCCCGAGATCCGACCCCGGAAGAAGTCGCGGCGCGGGTTTCGTTGGGCCTATGACGTGCGCTATGCCGTCCGCCACGTCGCGCAAGTCGCGCGGGTCGACGTCGCCCCGGTACACGGAAATTATCACGCCGCCGAGCTGCGTGATGTCCTGCGAGCGCGCGCGCAACACCGCGTTGAGCTCGTCAATCTCCCTCCGCGCGTTCGCATATTCCGCCCGCAGCGTGTCGTTCTCGGCGGCGACCGATCCCGCGGTCGCCTCCGACGCGCGTCGCTCCGAAGACGCGCGCTGCAGCGCATCCTCGGCGCTTCGCAATTCGTCTCGCAACCGCGAGGCGTCCGCGCGGAGCACGAGCACCTCCGCCTCCGAGCGCACCTGCGCTTTCGAGGCAGACGCGGAGGCGTTTCGCGCGATAGCCTCTCGCATGATGGCATCGCGAACCTTGCGTTCGGCCTCCTTGATGGCCGCCTCCGCGGTGCCCATCGCGGCCGGGCTCGTTGTGGTGTGGTGGACGCTTGTAGAGCGTTCAAAACGCCGAATCCCTAACCAAACTTCAAAATTAGATTTCCTCATAGTCATGTTCACATTTTTCTCGTTTTTTTCCATAGTCACTAATTTTGTGGAATTGGAAGCTACTCGTAAAAAATGAAAGCGACATCCCCATTGGCAGAGCAGCGCTGCGTGTCGCCAGGTTATCCACTCACGCCATCGGGTGCACCATTCATCTCCTCGCGTGATTGAAGTACGACATGGCTACTATCATGTTCGCGTCCACCGTCTCCAGCGTGAAGGCTGTCACCCGCACGAGCCGATCGGTCGCCCGCGCGAGCGCGGAGTCCAAGGCGCCCAAGGCTGTCAAGGCGCCCGTGAGCCGTCGCGATACCCTGGCCCTCGGGGCGTCCGCGGTTCAGCTGATGGTGGCGTCCAAGGCGTGGGCGCTCATCCCCGGCAACGACGAAGAGGACGAAGAGTGCGTGCCCTCATCGATAACACACATGGCGTCTCGCGAATCTGCGCCCCGACCGCCGCTCCCCGGGCCTCTACCCCTCGCCCGCGCGCCCGCGACGAAACGCGAAACTGACAAATCGTGATCCATCTTCCGTTTCTCCGACCAGGCTGCTGGCCAAGGCCAAGGCGAACCGCTCGGAGCGCATCCAGGCCGAGCGCAAGCTCGAGAAGAACTACGTCACCAAGAACGAGTACAAGCTCGACGCGGACTCGAGCAAGGTCCAGATCGCGGTGTTCAAGATGAGCAAGGCCGGCGGGTTGATCGAGTCGGGATACCTCGCCCTCGCCGCGGAGGAGCTGGGCAAGGGCTCTTGGGAGGCCGACCTCAAGGACGCGAAGCTGGGCAAGGAACCCGCCGCGTTCCTCTCCGCCGTCGCCGACTTGAAAAAGGAGTGCAACGGCGGTAACGCCGGGTCTGCGAAGAAGGCGTACGTCGCGGCTGCGAAGGCCCTGGAGGCGTACGCCAAGGACACCAAGACCGCGGATGCCGTGAAGCTGCTGTGAGCGACTGTATTTTTTCGCGCGAATGACGCGTCGGCGCCGCTCGTAAGGGCGAGGGTACCGCGGTACTATCTATGGATACCATCAGATACGACGCACAGAACAAACCTCCATCGAACGCGATCGCGGCGGTCTATACGGGCTCCTTCCCCCCGTCGGTCCCGATGATGACCCCCGCCGCCCGGAGCTGCCCGCGGAGCCAAGCCTCGGCGACGCCCTCGTCCTCGCGCACTGCCCACTCGTCCCACGGCACGGACACCACCGTTTTGCCCCTGGCGCTGAGCATCGCGTCCCGCACGCCGTTGCGCGACAGGGGCACGGCGCCCATCGTGCGGTTCACGCAGAAGTGCGAGGGCCCGTCGCACTCCAGCGCGACCGACAGATCACCGCCCGGAAGCGGAATGTCGATGTCCGCGGACATCTTCCCGTCCTCCGTCTTCGCCTCGAGCGCGTGCGCGACGCCCAAGTCCCGCAGCCGACGCGACACGTCCCGCTGGAACGCCGACGTCGTGCCCTCGTCCGCCTGCTTCGTCCACAGCGCCTCCGCCTGCGTCTCCAGCCACGCGGGCAGAGGCGGCAGCGACCGCGCGACGCGCGGCGCGACCGCCTCCGCGAGCAGCTTGGCGTTGTACAGCATGAGCGCGCCGGAGTCCGTCTCGGGTCCCGAAGTTCCCGAATCGCCCAGGCGCGAGACGCGTCCCCAGAGCGCCGCGAACAGCCGCGACGCGAACCCGCCGGCGACGGCGACGCCGAAGGCGGCGTTGGCGAGGTCCTGAAAGTTGTACCGGTCTTCGTGCACGCGCGCCACGACGGCATCGTGGTCCAGCGCGCGCATCAGCACGCCGAGCGACGCGCGGGACGCGGCGTCGTCGTGCGGGAACGACGCCACCGCCATGACGAGCGTGGACAGGTTCTGCGGGTTCCATTCACCCGCGCGCGCGCGGCGCGCGACGTCGTGCTCGAACGCCACCATGCACTCGTCCCCGGGGTAGTGCGCGAGCGCGGCGTACGCCCAGACGACGTTGGTCAGCTCCTGCGGCTTGAAGTGTGTCACGTGCTTCGCGACCGCGCGCGCGAGCGCGTCCAAGTGCGCGTCCCCGGGATGCCGGCGCAGCGTCCCGAACGCCCAAAGCTGGTTCGAGACAGTCTGCGCCACAAAGGCGCCTCCGGTTTTCCTGCGCCGCTTCTCGCGCGCCGCCCGTCTCGCCTCTTCGGCCTCCGCCTCCGGGTCGAACGCGTCGATGAACCGCGGCGTGATTTCGACGACGAGCGACGCGAGCGCGTGCGCGAGCGGGTGCTTCATGGTGGTAAACGCCCACAGACAGTTTGATACGGCTTGCGCGCTCGGGAAGCTTTTGTCGCTCGCGGGGGGGTACCGCGGCATCGCCATTCCGCGCCGCGCCGCGGACTCGATGCGCTCGCACGCGCGCCGCAGGAACCGTCCCGAGGACGCGAAAGCGTGGTGGTCCAGAACCGCGAGTGACCACACCACGTTCGCCAAGTTCATGGCGTCGAACTTCTCCACGTTCTCGCGCGCCAACCGTTCGAGGATCTGCAAGCGCACGTCCGAGCGCGCGTCGAAGCTTTCGACGCACGCGCCGCGTTTTTGTTTTCGCTTTCGCTTTTGTTTCGAGAGTCTCGCGAGGCGATGCCACGCCGTAGCGACGTTCACGGTGTTCATCTCGCGCCACTCGCGCGCCACGACGGCGAGAAGCGCGTCGGCTGTTCTCCGCGGCGACGCGTTCGAGTCGGTCGCGGAAGCGCACGTCAGAGATGAAATCGATGTTCTGAAAAACGCAAACGCGCGAGTGTTGGAAAACGAACCGAATCGCGGGAAGTGCCGACGCGCGCGTACCGTCGACGCATTGGATGATCCGCTTGTTAATGGCGACGAAGCCGCGCAACGCGCCCGCACCCGACACTCGGTGCGTGTCATCGCCCGGTTTGCCCCCGGCGTCGGAAGGCGGTCGGCCGGCGAAGGGCTCGCTCCCGCTCGCCGCGGTTGAGGCGTGCGCGAAGTGTCCGGAAGAAGGCACCGCAGACGCACGCGCGTGCCACGCGGTCGAGCGCGTGGCGCATCGAGGCGAGATTCCCGAGAGGCACGAACGTGGGGCGACGCAGCGGCCCGCACCCGCCAGTGCGGTCGCCAGGGCCCGTCGCATCGGGACACCACCCCGCTCGCGCGCTCGTGAACAGCCGATGTGACGGGTGCGCGCGCGCTCCTATTCGCAGGAGCCATCGAAACTGGTATAGGATATCGAAACTGGTTTGCTGGTAGCTGGTATCGACGGTGTGGATCTTTCTCGGCCGAGAAGCATTTGTGAGCCGCAAGCGCACTCGCGAAAGCCCTTTCCCTGCAGCGCACGGCACACGCCCAAGCAAGCGGAGCATCCAACCATGTCTGACCACTCCGACGTCGAGGAATTCGAGACCGCCGATGCCGGCGCGTCCACCACCGTCCCCATGCAGGCCGGTTCCGTTCGCAAGGGCGGGTTCATGGTCATCAAGGGCCGTCCCACCAAGGTGCGTCTCCGGGGAAATCGCGCCATCCCGCGACGCAGACAGTCCACTGGGACCCGCCGTTTCTCCCGCGCCGGCGGCCGTGCCACCCACTCCAGGAAGGCTGGCGCGGGAACGCCCGAGGAAACGACACCGTCGCGCCTGCGAGGAACTGGAACCGCCGGAACGAACGCGATCCCCGCGTCGCGGTCGCCCGCCGTCGACGGTTTCCGTCGCGCGCGGACGCGCCGACAAGCGCGGGTTTTTCGTGGTGCTCTTTTCTCCGGTCCGCTGCGGGAAAAAACACTGGAGCCACCCGAGCGGCCCGGGTCCGACGCGTGCCGCGATGCGCGCGAAGAGCGTTTCGCGTTTCCCGCCGAAAGTCACATGCGCGTGCGTGCGCCGCGGACCCGTCTCTGACCCGTCTCTGACCCGCCCCGCCGTCGCCCTCCCTCTCGCCTTGCCCTCCCTCTCGCCCCGCAGGTGATCGAGGTGACCACCTCCAAGACCGGCAAGCACGGCCACGCCAAGTGCCACTTCACCGCCACCGACATCTTCACCGGCAAGAAAATGGAAGAGCTCGTGCCTTCTTCGCACAACCTCGAGGTCCCCATCGTGGCGCGCGAGGATTACACCCTCGTCGACCTGAACGACGAGGGGTTCCTCAGCCTGATGGACGACGCCGGCAACGTCCGCGAGGACCTCAAGCTTCCCTCCGGCCACGACGACGCCGAGGCGCTCGCCAGGCAGATCCAGGAGAGCTGGGACGAGGGCAAGGAGCTCGTCCTCACCGTGCTCAAGTCCATGAACCAGGAGCAGGTGAACGCTCAGAAGGAGGCGCCCAAGCAGGATTAAGCGAGCGCCGGAAAACGCTTTCACGACGCGATTGTTTCGCGGCGGGACCGCGGCGCGACGCGGTCCGCCGCGCGGGGACTCCCTTCCCGAGGCGCCGTTCCTCACGCGAAACGCGGGGGAACCCGCACAAACTTCGTACGGTAGTTCTTCTTGTAGTGAGATTTAGTAGCTACTCCCTACCGCGAGAGCGAAACGATTCGTCTCGCCGCGGGAACGGAAACGACGCGCCCCCGCGGGCGCGATATGTAGTGCTCTCTTCTGACCCGATGGATTTCCGCGCCCGACGGGAGACGACTCCCGTGAGACGTCTGACGGTGAAAACGCGCGCGAAGCTTTCACGACGACTCGTCGTTGCTTGCCTGCTCCGGGGTTACCAGAGGGAGCGGCGCGGGACGAGAGTCGCGTCCGACGCTCCGGTACGCGTCCAGAGACAGACATGATGACACGGGCGTGATGCGTTCGTCGGTTTAGCCGCGCGCGCTCCGCTTCCGCGACGCGCGAAAGGCACCGCGCGTTCGAATCGCTCGCTCCTCGAGAAGATGGTTTCGCGAGGTGACATCGGAACGCGTCGATCGCGCGCGCCCCCGCGCGACGGCCGGCCGTGGCGCTCCGCCGCGTTCGCCGTTCTCGCCGCGCTTCTTTTGCACGCGGCGCCCGCCTGCGACGCGTACGAGCTGGCGTGCCAGCCCGAGGGCTCGGTGACCACCGTCGCGGGCGACGGCACGCCCGGTTTCAGAGACGGGCTCCAGGAGCGCAGCGCCTTCCGCGCGCCGTCGGGCGTCGCGGTGCGCGCCGCCACCGGCGACGTGTACGTCGCGGACAGCGGGAACCACCGCATTCGGAAGGTCACTTCTCTGAACCAGGTGAGCACGGTGGCGGGCGTGGGCGTCGCCGGGTGGGTGGACGGCCCCGCCAGCCGAGCGCGGCTGTCCGATCCGCGGGGACTGGCGTTTGGGCCGGACGGATCGCTGTTCGTGGCGGACGCCGGCAACCACCGGATCCGGGTCGTCGATTTGGACATTCGCGCGGTCGCGACGTACGCGGGGAGCGGCGGTGACGGGTATCTCGACAGCGAAGACCCGCTGGTGGCGCACATACGCGCGCCGACGGGTCTGGCGTTTCACGACGCGTCGCGCGTTTTGTACGTCACCGACGGCGACGGGCGCGTGCGCGGCGTGCGCGGGCGCGGCGACCCGAACGGCGCCGGCGTGTTCACGGTGGCGAACGCGGCTGGGAGACGCGGGTTCATCGATTCGCCCGACGGCGCGCTCGCCGCGTTCAACACGCCGTCGTTCATGGCGTTCGACGAGAACCAGGCCACGCTGTACATCGCGGACCGCCACAACCACGCCGTGCGCGCCCTGGACGTCGCGACGCGCGCCGTGACCACGGCGGCGGGCGGGGGCGCGCCGCCGAGCCGCGGCTCGTCGCTCGCCGCGGACGGCGCGCGCGGCGGCCCGGTGCTTCCCGGCGGCGAGTACGGCGTGCGCTTCCACGAGCCCGTGGGCGTGGCGTTCTTCCTCGAGCCGCGCGGCGTGGGGGACGGGGGCGCGGGCGGCGGCGAGCGGGATCCCGGCGCGGGGCGGCGCGCGCTGCTGGTGACGGAGTCGGCGACGAACCGCGTGCGGCGCGTCGCGCTGGAAGGGAACGTCACGGGCTCGGAGGGCGTGTTCGACGCGGCCTCGTTCCCGTACGCCGGGTCGTACGCCGCCGCGAGCGGGCACCGCGACGAGCTCGGGCAGGC
>MDSV01045120.1_pt1 | contig 13645 bp, 10 predicted proteins | sample 810851 | NCBI WGS metagenome assembly MDSV01 (sample SAMN05326640, study PRJNA326480) | marine metagenome | isolation source: seawater | place: Atlantic Ocean: North East | collected 2012 | reverse complement strand
TCAGAATTCTCAAATATTATTTTAGCAAAATTTTTTTCCAAAAGAGTTTTACCAATAAAAATTCCAAGTCCTAAACCTGATTTAGAGTTTTTTAAATCAATTGATTTTATGTAAGGTTCGCCAATTTTTTTTAAGATATCTTTTGAAAATCCTTCTCCATCATCAAAAATATTAACTCTAGTTATGAAATCATTACTCATTGCAGATATAAAAACTTTTTTAGTTGCAAACTTATTTGCGTTTCCAATAAAATTTCTAAGTCCATAAATAATTTCTGCAGACTGAAAAAAAACTAATTTATTTTTAATTTTGTCAAAATCCAAAATAAATTTTTTTTCACTTATTTCTTCAAAAGATTTTGTTATTTCTAAAATATGATCCTTTATATTTTTGTTTTCATCAATAAAATTATCTTCAACAGTTGGGTTAAGCGTTAATTTTTTTAAGATCTCATTGCATCTATTTATTTGACTTATTAATAACTCAATATCTTTCTTAATAATTTTATTATCAAATTCTTGTTGTAATAAATCTTGTGCAATAATTTTAATTGTTGAAAGTGGTGTTCCAAAAGAATGAGCAGCAGCAGCGGCTTGACCGCCTAATGATAAAAGTTCATGCTCCTTTGCCATCATTAATTCTATCTTATTTAGTGCCTCTTTTCTTATTTTAGCCTCTATACCAAACTTTAATCCAAAATAATTTAAGAAACTCAAAGCTATTAATAATGCAATTGGAACAGAAAAATAATAATAATCACTGATATGAAAGTGTAAACTTATTGGAGATGGTAAATCTTTTTTAAAAAAAGTAAGAAAAATTATCGATGTCACTGTTACTAGAAAAATTATTGCATTTGTTCTGATATCTAAATTAATTGATGAAAAAATACAAGGTATTATTAAAAAAATAGCAAACGGATTAATTATTCCTCCTGTAAGATATAATAATAAACTTAATTGAAAAATATCAATATTTAAAAAAAAGAAAAAAAATTTATTAGAAAGATTATTTTCTTTATGAATATAAAATAAATATAAATTAGAAAAAAATCCAATTAATATTATTAAACTACACAATAAAAAATCAAATTCAAAATCAAATACAAATTTTACAAAATTTATTGTAGAAAATTGTCCGATAAGAGCAATCCATCTTAAATTAACGTATGTCTGTTTATTTAGTGAATTGTTTTTAGAAGTTTCGAAAAACTCCATATTTAAATATCTAAATTTGATACATTAATTGCGTTCGATACAATAAAATCTTTTCTCGATGCCACATCATTTCCCATTAATGTATGTATGATATTTTGATCTTTTTTTAGATCTTTTGAATAATGAACTTGTAATAAATTTCTAGTTTCTGGATCTAGAGTTGTGCTCCATAGCTCCTCAGGATTCATTTCACCTAAACCCTTAAATCTTTGTATACTCATTTTAGATTTTGCATCCCCAACCGCTTTTAAAAATTCTTTACTTCCTTTTTTAAATTTTTTTAATTCTTTGTTATCTTTCAAAATATATTCTTCTAAATCTTTTTCATCTTTGATATAAATACTCTTTGTGCCTTTATTAATCTTAAATAATGGTGGTTGTGCTAGGTAAACATGTCCATTTTCTATTAATTTATTAAATGGCTTATTGTTAAAAAAAGTTAATAATAGTGCTCTAATATGTGATCCATCTACATCAGCATCAGTCATAATAATAATTTTTCCATATCTTAAATCCTTTAAATCTATATCGTCAACTTTTGGGTCTAATCCAAGAGCATTTATTAAAGTGACTATTTCATTTGATGAAATCATTTTTGATAATGCTTTAGTTCTTTGATCATTTCCATTTCCATTTTTTTTAAGTGAAATCTCTTCAACATAAGTATTTAGGATTTTACCTCTTAATGGTAAGACTGCTTGATTAGCTCTATTTCTTCCTTGTTTTGCTGATCCGCCAGCTGAATCTCCCTCTACTATAAATAATTCAGTACCTTCTTGTTTTCCAATTTGGCAATCAGCCAGTTTACCTGGCAAACCACTTAATTCTAATGCTCCTTTTCTTCTAACATTCTCTCTTGCTTTTCTTGCTACATCTCTAGCAAGTGCTGCTTGAATTACTTTTGCTAAAACAATTTTTGCTACTGAAGGATTTTGATCAAACCATATAGATAGTTTTTCGTTAATAATTGTTTCAACAATCATTCTTACTTCTGATGAAACCAATTTATCTTTTGTTTGAGATGAGAATTTTGGATCAGGTATTTTAGCAGACAATACACAAGTTAGACCTTCTTTTATATCATCGCCAGATATGGTTAATTTATTTTTTTTTAATAAGTTGTGTTCATTTGCATACTTATTAACGACTCTCGTTAAAGCACTACGAAAACCTAATAAATGAGTGCCTCCATCTTTTTGATAAATATTGTTAGTATATGGATAGACATCTTCACTATAACTAGCATTCCATTTTAATGAACACTCTATTTCAATATTCTCTTTTTTTCCCTCAATATAAAGAGGTTTCTTAAATAAATCATTACCATTCTTATTTTGAAGTTTATCTCTTTTTTCATCTAAAAATTCAACAAATTGTAAAATACCGCCATCAAATTTAAATTCAGTTATTTTTGATTTTTTTACAGTCAAATCATTTATAGTAATCTTTATACCCTTGTTTAAAAAAGCAAGTTCTCTCATTCTTTTAATAATTATACTTGGGTTAAACTTTGTGGTAGAAAAAATTTCTTTAGAAGGAAGAAAAGTAATCTCTGTTCCTGTTTCTTTTGATTTTCCAGTAACCTTAAGTGCAGATTTTGCATCACCATCTTTAAATTCAATATAATATTTTTTACCATCTCTATTTATTTCTAATTTCAATTTTTCAGACAGTGCATTTACAACTGAAACACCAACCCCATGTAATCCACCTGAAACTTTATAAGAGTCATGGTCAAATTTTCCACCAGCATGTAGCTGGGTCATAATAACTTCAGCAGCAGACTTTTTTTCTCCTTTGTGCATATCAACTGGAATTCCACGTCCATCATCTCTAACCGTTATGGTTCCATCTGAATTAATGTAAATATCAATATTTTTGCAGTAGCCTGCTAATGCTTCATCTATAGAGTTATCAACAACTTCATAAACCATATGATGTAAGCCAGTTCCATCATCTGTATCTCCAATATACATTCCAGGCCTTTTTCTAACAGCCTCTAAACCCTTTAAAACTTTAATTGAATCTGCTTGGTATGTGGTTTTATTTGTCATTTTTTTTAATTTATGGAAAAGATAATTATAGCATTTTTTATCTAAAAATGATCAAAATTAATTCATTAAAATCATATTAGTTTATTAAATAAGCCTTTAAAATAGAGGTTAATTTAACATTTTAATGGCGGAGAGAGTGGGATTCGAACCCACGGTACCTTTGACAGTACACACACTTTCCAAGCGTGCGCCTTAAACCACTCGGCCATCTCTCCTAAAAAAAATTTTCTATTTGTACCCAGTTATGTTCTTTATATTTTGTATATTTTTTAAACCAAAATGATAAATATCTTTCAGCTAGGTAAGCATATAATCTAGTAGTATCGTATCCTTTTAATTTAGCAAAACCAAAATTTTTTTCGCATCTTTCTAGCCAAGGAAATAAAGTAAGAAACCATCGGTTAGCTATATATGGTTTTGCTATAAACATAATATGTGGATTAAATGAGTTTTCGTCATAAACAAATTTTTTAAATTCTGCTTTATCATTTTTATCTAATTCTTCTATCGCTAAATCTAAATTACCATATCCATGATGCATATCAAAATGAAGAGCAATATTTTCTTTTTTTTCATCAAGTAAAATTAGTGGATCTCTGACTAAATTTCTCCAGCCTCTTTTTATTATCTTAATCTTTTTAGCTCCTGAGATTTTTATAGGTTTACATATAATAGATTCAAAATTATTCCATTCAATTGGTATTTCGGTTAACAAATTTTCTTCTATATTATCTAAATTTACATCTTTATGATTAATATTTGGTTTAATCCAAAATCTTCTTTTTTGACAAAAACCAACCCAATTATTACTTTCTAAATTTAATAGGTTTTTCCAATACCAATATTGAAAAGTGAGTTCTGAATAATTTTTTTCTTTATAAAAAATATTTTTTTTTGAGTCACATTTGATATAATTTTCTGGACTTTTTTCTTGACCAACCCAAGCAAGATTATAATGAAAGTTTTCTAAAAACTTAATTCTTTTATTAGTTATACAAAATATATTTAAGTTTTTCATTATTTGCGAAATCTAATAGAATAATAATAGAAATTAAAATTATGTCTAATATTTCTTAAATGAAATTTAAATAAACTTTTAGAAATAATCTTTAAAAAATTAAACCAATTTTGACTTCTATCTAGCATTCCCTGACTATTTTTATTTAAATAAGAATGCTCGTATGTGACATGAATAGTATTAAATAGTTTAGCTATTTTTTTTTGCATATTTGTTAATTTTCCATCTAACCCAGATCTTAGTGTAAATATTGATTTTTGTTTAGTTTTATTTAAAATATAATTAGATATCCCAATTAATTCATACTCTGAAAATAAAGATCCATTATAAATTTCATGTTTTTCAAAAATATTTTTTAATATAACTTTTGCAATAACCGATGATAATTTTTCTTTTTTTTCATCTAAACTTATGAAATTTTTTAATAAAAAAATACATTCTCTTTCAGTAATACTGCTAAACTGAATTAAAGAAGATATAAAATACCTTGGCATTTCACCAATAATAGATTTATTTGTTACATAATAAGGTTTATGAAATTCAAAAAAAGTTCCATATTTAATTGAATAATCATTTTTAAAAAAATCAATTTTTTTCAAAATAATTGTATCCGCGTCCCAAATTATTATATTTCGTTTTTTTTTATTAACAAAATTCAGTACAAAGCTCAATTTTAAAATTTGTTGATAATACCATTTTAACCTTTGTTTGAATTCTTCTTTATATTTTAAAGATACACTTAATTCTTCAAAAATAATTTTAAATTCATTTAAAGAGATAATGTCATCCTCACAAATAATTTCAAATTCATCATAATCAAGTTTTTCACTAAATGTTTGTAATTCATTAGTTGGGCAAATAACGAAGATTTTAAAAAAATGATAAAATTTTTTAAGATTTTTATAGTTTTCTAATATTATTGGAATATCTCTTGATAATGAAACCTGACAAATATTTAAGGTATTTTTTTTCATTAAATTTTCTTAGAATAAAACTAATATAGATAATATAATATACAATATTTTAACAAATTACGTAATAAGATTAATAAATTATAATGAAAAGTAAATTATTGAAAAAAATTTGTGGAATTTTTGGATACAAATTAATTGAAAAAAAAGCATTTAAAAATAAAAGATTAGTGTCACAAAATTCATCTTTAACATTAAAAAAAGTGCTTCAAGTATTATTTGAAGAAAATAAGATTATAAGTCTTATTCAAATTGGAGCTAACGATGGTTTGTCATTTGATGAATTAAATTTTTACATTAAAAAATATAAATCAAAAAGTTTACTTATAGAGCCTATAAAAGAAAATTTTGATTTATTAAAAGAAAATTATAAAAAATATGATCATGTAATTTTAGAAAATTTAGCAATTTCCGTTAATAATGAAATTTCATATTTGTATAAAGTAGATAACAAATTTATTAACAAATATGGATCTCATATTAGTGCAATTCCATCTTTTGATAAAAAACACCTAATTAATCATGGTGTAAAAAATGCTCATATTATTGAAGAAAAAGTTGAGTCTATGTCAATTTTAAATCTTATAAATAAATATAAATTTCAAGATTTAGATTTATTATTTTTAGATACAGAAGGATATGATGGTAAAATTGTTTATGACTTTTTATCTACTGTCGACAAAAAACCAATTATTATATTTGAGTATATTCATGTTGATAATATTATTTTTGAAAAATTAATTAATAAATTATTAGAGAAAGAATATTTATTTTTCATGATTGAAGAAAATATAATTTGTTATCCAAAAGAAACAAAAATTACAATCAACTAAAATGAATATTAAATAATAAATTTTTTATATTTTAAAATATTATCTAAAAAGTATTTTGGATATTCTTCATTGATTTGAATTTTTTGATATTTATGCCCTCTATCAAATAAATCTATTCTTTTATCTATTTTTTGTTTAATTATTTCTGGAGAAGAAAATTTTTTATCTGCAAATTCAGAATGTGCAAAAGTTTTTAATTTTAGTGAAATTTCTTCAGGACTTAAAATATTATTAAAGTGCCAGCCCGCATTATCAAATATTTCAATACTTTTTTCTTTATCAAATCTTAAAAAACTGTAATTTAAATTTTTAGATTTTACTTCTTGTCTCATAAAGTCTATTGATTTTAAATTTTTTTTCTTACATACCCTTGTTCCTTCCCAAGGACTTTCATTTTGATTATATAAATTAAACATATAATTAAATGTTTTTTGCATAAATATTCCATATTTTTTTTTAAGCTCAAAATTTAAAAGAATTTCTGGTCTAGGTATTTCATCAGGATCTGAAAAAAAAATATAATCATCAGGATTTACCTCGTTTAAATTTTTTAATATAACTTCTCTTTGAATTGCTTGATTCTTCCATATATCTGTATTTTTAGGAAATGGTTCATCCATAACTATATGTTTAATTTTATTCAATTCATATTCATGGTTTTGAATAAAGTTAATTTTTTTTAAATTTCCTCTATGGTCATATTTTGATTCACAAATAATAAATTTTTCGACGTAATTTTTGAGAATATTATATCTAAGATTAAAAATATAATTATTATCAAAAAAAGTTACACAATCATAAATTTTATTATTCATTCTAATTTTTCCAATTATCTAAAATTTTCATATTTATAAAAGTATCTTGAATTGATACACCTGGAAAGTCTGGTTTATATTTATTTTCTAATATATTTTCACTTATTTTTTTTATTTCATAAAAGAAAATGTTTTCATTGGTCTCAAGTTTAATTGACTGATTTTTTCTTCCAGATATATCTATCTGGGCCGGTTGCGCATGCCATGTGTCCCTCAAAGTTAATTCCCCGTCCGTTCCTATTATTTTAGTTTGTTTACCTAAATTTTTTAAAAATGAAGCTGCCACTTTACACTTAAAAGCAGCATCAAAAACTATTTCTGCTTCAGCATCAATTTCTACATCTGTACTTCCCATTTCTTTTTTTTTACTAATAATTTCAAATTTTTTATAGTTTATTTTAGAATTTAGTGAGGCAATCAAAGTGGATAAAGATACTGGATAACATCCTAAATCTAAAATTACGCCACCTCCTAATGATTTATTAAAAAGCCTATTTTCCTCATTTAATTTTTTTTCCTTCTTAAATCCAAAAAGATTTTTTTTATGAACTATATCAAATCCAAATACTGTCTCTATTGATAGAAGTTTACCTATTGTATTTGAATTCAATATTTCTATTACTTTTGAAATTTGTGGATGATATCTATATATAAATCCCTCAGCAAAAAAAATATTATCTATATTATAGTTATTTCTTATTTTTTCAATTTGAGCAAAATTTAAAGTGGCGGGCTTTTCCACTAGAATTTTTTTATTATTTTCAATACATTTGATTATCCACTCGTAATGTAATGAATTAGGTAAAGCTATGTATATTATATCTATTTTTTCACACTTTATTAATTTTTCATAACTTTCAAAACAATATTTTTTTTCTATTTCATATTTTTTTTGAAATTTCTCTATTTTATCCTTATTTTTACTGGCTACGCCTATTAAGTTTGCATTTTTTATATTTTTAAATGACTCTGCAAATTTTTTAGCAATATTTCCTAAACCAATGATTCCCCAATTTACTTGTTGCACAAAACTATTCCTTTTTAATTTTTAGAACTCCTATAAATGCTTCTTGCGGTATTTCAACTTTTCCAAATTGTTTAGATCTTGCTTTACCTTTTTTTTGTTTTTCAAGTAATTTTCGTTTTCTATCAGTTGCTCCTCCACCATGAATTTTTGTTAGTACATCTTTTTTAAAACCTTTTATTGTTTCTCTGGCTATAATTTTTCCTCCTATAGCAGCTTGGACAGGAATCATAAAATTATGTCGTGGAATTAAATCTTTTAATTTTTCACATACTTCTCTTCCTGTAGTTTGTGCAAAATTTTTATGAATCATCATAGCTAATGCATCTACTGGTTCTCCATTAACCAAAATTCCTAATTTTACTAAATCTCCCTCTCTATGCTCTATAATTTCATAATCAAAACTAGCATATCCACTGGTCATAGACTTTAGCCTATCATTAAAATCAAAAACTACTTCGTTTAAGGGTAGCTCATAATTTATTACTGCTCTATTTCCAGAATAACTAAGATTAGTTTGTATGCCTCTTTTATCTTGGCAAATTTTTATTATTGATCCAAGATATTGATCGGGAGTAATAATTGTTGCTTTAATCCATGGTTCCTCTATTAACTTGATATAAGTCGGATCAGGTAAACTTGATGGATTTTGAAGATCTAATACCTCTCCTTTATTTAAATGTACTTTATAAACAACACCTGGTGTTGTAGTTAATAAATTTATATCAAATTCTCTTTCTAGTCTTTCAGTTACTATCTCCAAATGCAATAACCCTAGAAAACCACATCGAAAACCCAAACCAAGTGCTGAGGAAGACTCTGCTTCAAATGAAAAACTTGCATCGTTTAACTGTAATTTTGCTAACCCATCTTTTAATTTTTGGTATTCAGAGCTATCTACTGGAAAAAGTCCACAGAAAACAACTGGCTTACTGGGTTTAAACCCTGGTAAAGCTTCTTTTAATGGTTTAGATGACTCACAAATTGTATCTCCAACTTTTGTTTCAGATAACACTTTAATTCCAGTTGTGATAAATCCAATTTCCCCAGCATTTAGTTCATTAATATCCTTTGGTTTTGGTGTAAAAATTCCAACTTTTTCGACTATATATTCTCTATTAGTTGACATCATCTTTATTTTCATATTTTTTGCAATTTTTCCATCAATTACTCGAACTAAAATTACCACTCCTAGATATGTGTCATACCAACTATCAACTAATAAACATTTAAGATTTTCTTTTTTTTCACCTTTCGGTCCAGGAAGTATTTTGATTATCTGTTCTAAAATATCATCAATACCTTCGCCTGTTTTACCAGAGCATGGAATTGCATTAGTTGTATCTATTCCAATAACATCCTCTATTTGTCTATTTGTTCTATCAATATCTGAAGCTGGTAAATCAATTTTATTTAAAACTGGTACTATTTCATGATTAATATCCATAGCTTGGTAAACATTAGCTAAAGTTTGAGCTTCAACGCCTTGTGTACTATCAACAATCAATATTGAGCCTTCACATGCATATAATGATCTACTCACTTCATAACTAAAATCCACATGTCCAGGTGTATCAATAATATTTAGGATATATTCTTTACCATCTTTAGCTTTATAATTAAGTTTAACAGTTTGAGCTTTAATCGTGATACCTCTTTCACGTTCTATATCCATAGAGTCTAAAACTTGTGCTTTCATCTCTCTCTCTGTTAATCCACCACATTTATGAATTATTCTATCTGCAATAGTTGATTTGCCATGATCTATATGTGCAATAATTGCAAAATTTCTTATATTTTCAATGGTACTCATAATATTTATGATCTTATTTTAGCGCCAGTTTCGGACTCTACAGTGGAAATGATAAGTTGATTAATTCTTTCTAAATCTTCGTCCTTTAATGTTTTTTCTGAAGATTGTATTGTAACATTTAGTGCAATTGATTTTTTTTCTTCAGGAATATTTTCACCTTGATATAAATCAAATACTCTTACTGATTTAATTAAATCTTTATCAATATTAGAAATTATTTCTATTAATTTTTGTACTTGAAAATTTTTATTTATTATAAATGCAAAATCTCTTTCAGATTTTTGATAATCAGAATATTGAAATTTTAATTTTTGATTATTCAAAGATTTTTCTGATTGTTTAATATTATCTAAGAATATTTCAAATCCAACTAATGACTCTGTTTTAATATCTATTTTTTTTAAAATATTAGGGTGAATTTCACCAAAAAAAGCTACTACTTTTTTTTTCTCCTTATTTAAAAATACTCTCCCAGATTTTCCAGGATGGTAATAAGAAGGAGTTTTATCATCTATGTATAATTTACTTTGACTAAATCCTGCTTCTACCAAACTTTGTATAACATTTTGTTTAGCATCAAAAACATCTACTAATCTCTCTTTTTCTAACCAATCTAACCTAGATTTTTTTCCAGAACTTAAACCTCCAATTACTGTCTCTTGTTCTCCAGGCTGTGAACTCAAGAAAATGGGTCCTATCTCAAAAAAGGAAATATCTTTAAACCCTCTGTCCAAATTTTTATTGAGATAGACTATTAAATTAGAAAAAATAGAATTTCTAAGAACATTGAGCTCTGAACTTATAGGATTGATAATCCTAATTTCTTTTTTATTCTCTATAAAAAGATTATTTATTTTTGAGTCTGTGAAAGACCAAGTAATAGTTTCTAAAAATCCTTTAGATGCAACAGATCTTTGCATAAAGTGAAATAATTTTTGTTTTTTATTTAGAGTTGGTCTCTCTCTCTTTTTTTCTGGCTCAACAATCTGAATCTGATCATAACCATGTATTCTTACCAATTCCTCAACAATATCTATTTCTTGCTCGATATCTGGCCTCCACGAAGGAACTCCTAAACTTATAATTTTTTTTTCTTTTTTAACTACAAAACCAAGATCTTGTAATATTTTAATCATTTTTTTTTGATCTATCTTAAATCCAGTGATTTTTTCAAATATAAATGGATTAAATTTAATTAATTTATTTTTAATTTTTTCAGAATTTTGAATATCAAATTTACTTACTTCTCCACCACAGATTTTTTTTATTAACTCAGCAGCTCTTTGAAGGCCTTGTTCAATTGATAAAGGGTCAATCCCTCTTTCGAATCTATATTTAGCGTCTGTATCAATATTTAGAATTTTAGAAGTTTTTCTAATAGATCTTGGATCAAAATAAGCTGCTTCTATTAAAACATTTTTGGTTTTAATTTCTGTAGCTGATCTACTTCCTCCAATAATACCTCCTAAACCTAATACTCCAGTATTATCTGAGATAACACACATTCCGTTATCAAGTTTATAATCTTTGTTATCTAATGCCTTGAATACTTCTCCTTTTGTTGAATTTCTAACAACTATACCTTTGTCAATTTTGTCAGCATCATATGCGTGTAGTGGTCTATTTAGATCGAACATAATATAATTTGTAATATCTACTATCGCTGAAATAGGTTTTTGTCCTAATGAAATAATTTTTTCCTTTAACCAATTAGGACTTTCTACGTTGTCAACACCTGTAATCAAACAACTTCCAAAAATGGTACAACCTTGATTTTTTTCTTTTTTAATTTTTATATTTATTTTTTGATTTTTTTTTTGAATAATCTTTTCTTTTTTTAAATTTTTTAATCTGCCAGAGCCTGAAGATGCTAGGTCTCTAGCTATACCTCTAACACCTAAACAATCAGGTCTATTAGGAGTAATGGAAATATCTATTACTTTTAATTTGTTTTTTTTAAAATAGTTTTCACCAATTTTAGTATTATAAGTTATATTTGAAAGTTCAGTAATTCCATCACTTTCATTCGATAAATTTAACTCAGATCCAGAACAAAGCATTCCATGTGATGTGACACCTCTAATTTTACTAACCTCTAACCTCATCTGATTTTTTGGTATTACAGCACCAGGAGGAGCATAAATTGTTATTAAACCATCTTTAGCATTTTGTGCACCACAAACTACTTTTACAATGTTATTTTTTCCTATATCAACATCACATACCTTTAATCTATCTGCATCGGGATGCTTTTGGGTTTTTAATATTCTAGCAATCAAAAAACTATCCATATCACTAGATAGGCTATCTATACTTTCAACTTCAAGGCCAATATTTGTTAACTTATCTATAATTTGATTTTCAGTTAATTTAGTATCAAGATGATCTCTTAACCAATTAGTAGTTATTTTCATCTGCTAAGACCTCTATAATTTGATGGAACATCTAAAGGATCAAATCCAAAATGATTTAACCATCTATAATCACATTCAAAAAAAGCTCTTAAATCATTTATTCCATACTTCAGCATTGCTAATCTATCTATTCCTATTCCAAAAGCATATCCTTGGTATTTTTTAGTATCAATTTTTACGTTTTTTAAAACATTTGGATGTACCATTCCACAACCTAAAATTTCTAACCATTTATCCCCTTGGCCAATGGCAATTTTTCCATCTTTAATCTCGTACCCGATATCTACCTCTGCTGAAGGTTCTGTAAAAGGAAAGTGACTTGGTCTAAATCTCATTTTTATTTTATTTACTTCAAAAAATTCTTTTATAAAATAATTTAGACATCCTTTTAAATGACCCATATTAATATTTTTATCTATATGTAATCCCTCTACTTGATGAAACATCGGAGCATGTGTTTGATCACTATCAGATCTATAAGTTCTTCCAGGTGCTATAATCTTAAAAGGAGGTTTGCCTTTAAGCATTGTTCTAATTTGAACTGGTGATGTATGTGTTCTCAATAATAGTTCTTTTTTTTCATCCAAATAAAAAGTATCATGCATATCTCTAGCTGGGTGATTGTCAGGTGTATTCAGAGCTGTAAAATTATTATATTCATTTTCTAAGTCTGGACCCTCTTCTATATTAAAGCCAATTTCTGAAAATATTGATGAAATTTCATCAATGACTTGAGATACAGGATGAATTTTACCTTGTATAAAATCTCTTGAGGGAAGTGTAATATCAATTTTTTCTTTTTCTAGTTTTTTGTTTATTTCAATTTTTTCAATTTCTTGAAGTTTTTTTACTATCAATTGTTGAAGTTCATCTTTTGCACTATTTAAATCTGATGCAAATTTTTTTCTTTCATTTTCTGCAACACCACTTAATTTTTTAAATTGAGATGATACAAGTCCATTCTTTCCAAATAGTTCTGTCTTAATTTGGTTTACTTCATTTAAGTCCAAATTTTCTTTTAATTTGAGAATAAATTGATCTTTTATTTTTTTAATATCTGACATATTTGCAGATTATTTCTTCGGAGAAATAAAACAATAGCGAAGATTAATTTAGTGCTGATTGTGCTTTTTTTACGATTGTTTTAAAGGCTTCTGGGTTATCATAAGCGATTTCTGCCAATACTTTTCTATCAAGCTTAATGCCTGATTTATTCAATCCATTTATAAATTTAGAATAAGTTAGACCCTCAGCTCTTACTCCAGCGTTTAATCTTTGTATCCATAAAGATCTAAATTCTCTTTTTTTTGCCCTTCGATCTCTATAAGCATATTGCATTGCTTTTTCCATTGCTTGTCTTGCAACTCTTATAGTATTTTTTCTTCTGCCCCACTGACCTTTGACAGCTTTTAAAACTTTTTTGTGTTTAGCGTGACTTGTTACACCTCGTTTTACTCTAGCCATTTTATCCTCTTAAACTATAAGG
>MDSV01186082.1_pt1 | contig 13646 bp, 10 predicted proteins | sample 810851 | NCBI WGS metagenome assembly MDSV01 (sample SAMN05326640, study PRJNA326480) | marine metagenome | isolation source: seawater | place: Atlantic Ocean: North East | collected 2012 | reverse complement strand
GGAGCAGGAGTAGTAACTAAAATTATAGAGTAACTCTATAAATAGGAGTGTAGCTCAATTGGTAGAGCGCCGGTCTCCAAAACCGGAGGCTGAGGGTTCAAGTCCCTCCGCTCCTGCCAAATTTTGTTAATATATTATTATGAGAAACCCTTTAAAATTTATACAGGAAGTAAAGCAAGAAGCATTTAGAGTTTCTTGGCCTACTAGTAAAGAAACTATGCAAGGAACTTTAATGGTTGTTGCGATGGCTATAATTGCTTCAATATTTTTCTTATTACTTGATCAAGTTTTAAAATTTCTTTTAGATATTGTATTAAAGGTAAGTTTATAATGAAAAATTGGTATATTGTTCAATCACACTCTAGTTTTGAAAACAAGGTAGCAGGTTTGATTAAAGAAGAGGCTGAAAAAGCTAAAATTTCAGACAAAATTGAGGAAATTGTTGTTCCTACACATGATATTACTGAAGTTAAAAGAGGTAAAAGAATACAAAGAAAAAAAAAATATTTTCCTGGATATGTGTTACTTAAAAGTGAGATGAATAATGATATTTATCATATGATAAAAAATATAAAGAGAGTTAGTGGCTTTTTAGGATCTAAAGGAGTTCCAATGCCAGTCTCAGATAAAGAGATAGAAAAAATATTAGGACAAATAAAAGATGGTGTGGCACAACCAAAATCTGCTATAGAGTATTCAGTTGGTGAAAAAGTTCAAGTTGTTGATGGACCTTTTGCATCATTTAGTGGAATGGTTGAAGATATTGATGAAGAAAAATCAAGATTAAAAGTTTCCGTATCAATTTTTGGAAGACCAACACCAGTAGATTTAGAATATAACCAAGTTGAAAAAACAAGTTAATGGCAGCAAAAAAAGAAATTAGTGGATACGTAAAATTGCAAATTAAGGGTGGTCAAGCAAACCCAGCACCACCTGTTGGTCCTGCATTGGGTCAAAGAGGAATTAATATAATGGAGTTTTGTAAAGCTTTTAACGAAAAAACAAAAGCCTTCATGGGAAAACCTGTCCCTGTAGTTATAACAGTTTATAAAGATAAAAAATTTGATTTTATTATTAAATCACCTCCAGCTTCACATTTTATAAAAGAGGCAGCAAAATTAAAAGGTGGATCTAAAGAACCTGGAAGATCAATTGTGGCATCGATTACAAAATCTCAAGCAGAAGAAATAGCTAAAAAAAAAATGGATGATTTAAATGCTCATGATTTAGATCAAGCTGTAAAAATTATAAAAGGATCAGCAAGATCAATGGGAATAGAGGTAAAAGAATAATGTCATCAAAAAGATTTAAAAAATTACCCATTAAAAGCTATGAATTGCCAGCACAAGCAATTGAAAAATTATTAACTGAAGTTAAAAAAAATTGCACAACAAAGTTTGATGAATCTTTAGACTTAAGCTTTCAAGTTAATAATAAACAAAAAAAAGGTGAAATTAATATTAGAACAGTGGTCAATTTACCAGGTGGTACTGGCAAGAAAATAAAAGTAGCGGTTGTTTGTGAAGATACTAAAGCACAAGAAGCAAAAGATGCCGGAGCAGATATTGTAGGTAGTGATGACTTTATTGAAAAAATTAAAGCTGGAGAATTAAATTTTGAAAAACTAATATGTACACCTAGTATGATGATCAAACTATCAAAACTTGGCAAAGTTTTAGGACCTAAAGGATTAATGCCAAATCCAAAATTAGGATCTGTATCTGAGAATATTAAACAAGCCATTACCGATGCAAAATCAGGACAAGTTGAAATTAGAAATGACAAAGATGGAAATATTGGAGTTAGCATTGGAAAAAAATCTTTCCAAGATGATCAGTTATTAAAAAATTATCATGCAATACTGGATGCTTTGGAAAAAGAAAAAGGAAACAACACTTTAAAAGGTGATTTAATTAAAAGTATATTTGTCACGTCTACTATGGGAGTTTCATACAAAGTTAAATTAGGGAAAAATATATAATTATTATGATGAATAAAGAGCAAAAAAAAAATTATATTGCAGATATGAATGCCAAATTTGAAAACAGTAAGGCCGTTCTTATTACCCACTACCAAGGTTTATCTATGTCTCAACTAGATGAACTTCGTGCTAAAATGAGGGAACATGACATAAAATTTCAAATAACTAAAAATAGAATAACAAAAATAGCTATTGAAAAAACAAGATGTAAAGATTTGTCAAATTTATTTACTGGACCTACTGCAGTAGCTTTCTCTGATGATGCTATAATTTCAGCTAGAATTTTATCAAAATTTTCAAAAAACAATGAAAATTTGAAACTTCTAGGCGGAATTATGGAAAATGAGATTTTAGACAAGGTAGGAGTTCAAAATATAGCAAATTTACCAACTCTTGATGAAGCTAGAGCAAAAATAGTAGGAATTTTGAGTACGCCTGCATCAAAATTTGTAAGTATTTTACTTGCACGTTCTGAAAAAATGAGTAATTTGACGTCAGAAAATTCAAATCAAACAACCTAACAAAGCGGTAAAATTATATGCCTGACATTAATAAAATTATAGAAGATTTATCAAGTTTAACTGTTGTTGAAGCAGCTGAGCTTTCAAAACAACTTGAAGAAAAGTGGGGCGTTACAGCTATGGCTGCAGCGGCACCAGCAGCAGCAGCTAGCGGTGCAGCAGAAGAAGCTAAAGATGACTTTACTATTATGCTAACATCAGCAGGTGATAAAAAAATTAACGTAATTAAAGAAGTTAGAGCAATAACTTCTTTAGGTCTTAAAGAAGCAAAAGATTTAGTGGAGAGTGCACCAAAAGAGGTTAAATCTGGTGTTAATAAAAAAGAAGCAGAAGAAATTAAAACAAAGCTTGAAGCGGCTGGAGCAAAAGTAGAACTTAAGTAAATTAATAGAAAGAATTTTATTTACTGATAAATTTATTGATCAGTATTTTAGTATAAATGCAATTATCTTTTACTGAAAAAAAAAATATAAGAAAAAATTTTGGTAAACTTAAAGAAAGTTTATCAATTCCAAACTTAATTGAAGTTCAAAAAAATTCTTACAAACAATTAACTGACTATAAATCTGAAGCTACACAACAAGAAATTAAAGGATTTGATAGAGTTTTTAAAAGTATATTTCCAATAGAAGACTTAAATGATAAAGCGACACTTGAATATGTTTCATACAGATTAGAAAAACCGAAATTTGATACTGAAGAATGTATTCAGAGAGGCTTAAGTTTTTCTTCTGCGCTTAAATGTACATTACGACTTGTTGTTTATGAAATTGATCAGGAAAATAATACAAAAGATATTCTTTCTGCAAAAGAACAGGAAGTTTATATGGGTGAAGTTCCAATGATGACTAATAGCGGAACTTTTATTACAAATGGAGTTCAACGTGTTGTAGTTAATCAGATGCATAGGAGTCCAGGTGTATTTTTTGATCATGATAAAGGAAAATCACATGCTAGTGGTAAACTTCTTTTTAATTGTAGAGTTATTCCAAATAGAGGTTCTTGGCTAGATTTAGAGTATGATGTTAAAGATTTTTTATACTTTAGAATAGATAGAAAAAAGAAAATTTTTATTTCAACACTGTTGTTGGCTTTAGGATACACAAAGTCTGAAATAGTAAATGAGTTTTACGATAAGGAAAAATATACTTATGATGAAAAATTAAAAAAATGGAAAACAAAATTCAATCCAGAAAATTATAAGGCTAAAAATTTTTCTGAAGAAGTCATTGATGCAAAAACTGGTAAAACTATTATTAAATTAGGTGATAAAGTTAATTATTTAAATGCTAAGAAACTAGAAAATGATGGATTAAAAGAAATTTTTGTACAAAATGAATCTCTCTATGGAAAATTTTTACATACAGCTGTTAAAGTAGGTGAGGAAGTAGAAGAAAATTTCAAAATAGGGACAGAAATTAATGAAACTATACTAGATCAAATCATTAATGCTAATATAACTACCATCCAAATATCAACAACAAACTCTATAAATAAGGGACCTTATTTATTAACAACAATACTTAATGATAAAAATGAAACTAAAGTTGATGCTATTAATGAAATTTATAAAGTTTTAAGACCAGGTGAGCCTCCTACTATTGAAATAGCAACTCAAATTTTTAATAATCTTTTTTTTAGTTCTGACAGATACGATTTATCTGACGTTGGTAGAGTTAAAATGAATTCAAGATTAAATTTAGAGTGTTCAGATAAAATAACAATCTTAAGAAATGATGACATTATAGCAATTATCAAAAAAATGTTAGATTTAAGAGATGGCAAGGATGAAGTTGATGACATTGACCATCTAGGTAATAGGAGAGTAAGGTCCGTTGGTGAGTTAGTTGAAAATCAAGCTCGTATAGGTGTTTATAGAATGGAAAGAGCTATTAAAGAAAAAATGACAACTCTTGATGTTGAGTCAGCTATGCCTCAAGATTTAATTAACGCAAAACCATTAACAGTATCTTTAAAAGATTTTTTTGCTAGCTCACAACTTTCTCAATTTATGGATCAAACAAATCCTTTATCAGAAATTACTCATAAAAGAAGAGTATCAGCATTAGGCCCTGGTGGATTAACAAGAGAAAGGGCTGGTTTCGAAGTAAGAGACGTTCATCCTACTCATTATGGTAGAATTTGTCCTATCGAAACACCAGAAGGTCCAAATATAGGTTTGATTAACAGTTTATCAACTTATGCTAAGATTAATAAATATGGTTTTATTGAAAGTCCTTACCGTAGAGTCAAAAATGGTATAGTAGAAGAAAAGATTGAATATCTGTCAGCTATGGAAGAAACTAAATTTACTATAGCTCAAGCAAATTCGAAAGTTAATGATAAAGGAAAAATTACAGAGGATTTAGTTTCTTGTAGACAAAATTTAAATTTTATTTTATCCAAACCAGAAAACATAGACTATATAGATGTATCGCCAAAACAATTGGTTTCTGTAGCAGCTTCATTAATACCATTTTTAGAAAATGATGATGCAAATAGAGCTCTGATGGGTTCAAATATGATGAGACAAGCTGTTCCATTACTAAAACCAGAGTCACCACTAGTTGGCACAGGCATTGAAAGCGATGTTGCTTTAGACTCAGGTGTAACGATTGTAGCTAAAAGAGACGGCATAGTTGATAAAATTGACGGTAAAAGAATTGTAATAAAAGCTACTGACGAAACAGATTTTACAAAATCTGGTGTTGATATTTATAATTTACAAAAATTTAAAAGATCAAATCAAAATACATGTATAAATCAAAAACCCTTAGTAAGAGTTGGTGATAAAGTAAGTACTGGTGACATTATAGCAGATGGCCCATCCACTAAATTAGGAGAACTTGGTTTAGGTAAAAATGTAACTGTCGCATTTATGCCTTGGCAAGGTTATAATTTTGAAGACTCTATTTTAATATCAGAAAGATGTGTAACTGACGATGTATTTACATCAATTCATATAGTTGAATATGAGGTAATGGCTAGAGATACAAAATTAGGTGAAGAAGACATTACTAGAGATATTCCTAATGTAAATGAAGAGTCTTTAAAAAATTTAGATGAATCAGGCATTGTTTATATTGGAGCTGAAGTCAAAGCTGGTGATATTCTAGTTGGAAAAGTAACGCCAAAAGGTGATTCAGCTTCAGGTCCAGAAGAAAAATTATTAAGATCTATTTTTGGTGAAAAAGCAATAGATGTAACTGATACTTCTCTTAAAATGTCTAGAGGTAGTAGTGGGGTTGTTGTTGATGTTAGAGTTTTTAACAGGCATGGAATCGAAAAAGATGAAAGATCTATTACAATAGAAAGAGCTGAAATCGAAGTAGTTCAGCAAGATAAAATTGTTGAGGAAGAAATATTAGAAAGAAGTATTAAACAAAGAGCAAATCAAATTTTAAATGACTCAGTTTTAAACAAAAAAATTAAAGATATTGAGCAGGGCACAAAACTAGATTTTAATAATATAGATAGGCTAAATGTCTCTGATATTTTTAAGATTACAGTTGATGATGTAAAAAAACAAGAATCTTTAGTTCAATTAAAAGACCAATATAACAAAGCTAAACAAGACATTTTAGAAAGGTTTGAAGACAAAGTTTTGAAAATTAGAAGTGGTGATGATTTATTACCTAGTGTAATGAAAATGGTAAAAGTTTTTGTAGCTGTCAAAAGAAGATTGAGACCAGGTGATAAAATGTCTGGACGACATGGAAACAAAGGCGTTGTTAGTAAGATAGTACCTGTTGAAGATATGCCCTTTAGAGAAAATGGTAAACCTGTAGACATAGTATTAAATCCTCTAGGCGTACCAAGTCGTATGAATGTTGGTCAAATTTTAGAGACTCACTTAGGTTGGGCTTGTAAAGAGTTTGGTGACCAATTGAAAAATTTAATTGAAGAAAATCAAAAAAAAATAGAAAAAACAAAAAAGATTTCTGATTTTTTAGAATCTGTTTATGGAAAAGAAATATTTGAAAATAAATTAGATAAGTTAAATAAATCTGAATTTAAAGATTTATGTGAAAATCTTCAAAATGGAATACCCATAGCGACACCAGTATTTGATGGAGCTAAAGAAAAAGATGTTACAAAAATGCTTCAATTAGCAAACCTTCCAGGTTCTGCTCAAACACCTTTATGGGACGGAAGAACAGGTGAAAAATTTGATAGAGATGTAACTGTTGGAATTATTTATATGTTGAAACTTCATCATCTTGTTGAAGATAAAATACACGCTAGATCAACTGGTCCTTACAGCTTGGTAACACAACAACCACTTGGAGGTAAGGCTCAACTAGGTGGACAAAGATTTGGAGAGATGGAAGTATGGGCGCTTGAAGCTTACGGAGCTTCCTACTCATTACAAGAAATTTTAACTGTGAAATCTGACGACGTAGCTGGCAGAGTTAAAGTTTATGAAACAATAGTAAAAGGTGAAGAAAACTTTGAGTCTGGAATACCAGAGTCATTTAACGTTCTTGTTAAAGAAATTAAATCTTTAGCATTAAATGTTGAGTTAAACTAATTATGAAAAAAGAATTAACAGATTTATTTAAAAATTCAGAAATTTCTGAAGCACAAAACTTTGATAGTATTAAAATTACTTTAGCCAGTCCTGATAAAATTAAATCTTGGACATTTGGTGAAATTAAAAAACCCGAAACTATAAATTATAGAACTTTTAGACCCGAAAAAGATGGTTTGTTCTGTGCAAGAATTTTTGGCCCAATTAAAGACTATGAATGTTTATGCGGTAAGTATAAACGAATGAAATTTAGAGGAATTATTTGTGAAAAATGTGGTGTGGAAGTAACAAAATCAAATGTAAGAAGAGAACGAATGGGTCATATAAACCTTGCAACACCAGTAGCACATATTTGGTTTTTAAAATCTTTGCCTAGTAGAATATCTTTAGCGGTAGATATGAAGTTAAAAGAAGTTGAAAGAGTTTTATATTTTGAGAATTTTATTGTTATTGAACCAGGAATGACAACATTAAAAAAAAATCAGTTATTAAATGAAGAGGAATTAGCTAAATATCAAGATGAATTTGGCGAAGAGTCATTTACTGCTGGAATAGGTGCAGAAGCAATTTTAGAAATTTTAAAATCAACTGATTTAGAGGTTGAAAGAAAAAATTTAATTAAATCTATCCAAGAAACCAAGTCAAAAGTTAGTGAAGAAAGATCTATAAAAAGATTAAAATTGATAGAGTCGTTTATAGATACAGGCCAAAAACCTGAATGGATGATATTAACAGTTGTTCCAGTTATACCACCAGAATTAAGACCTTTGGTTCCCTTAGACGGAGGTAGATTTGCTACATCAGATTTAAATGATCTTTATAGAAGAGTGATAAATAGAAATAATAGATTGAAAAGATTAATGGATCTTAAAGCACCCCATATTATTATTAGAAATGAAAAAAGAATGCTTCAAGAGTCCGTTGATGCTCTATTCGATAACGGTAGAAGAGGAAGAGTTATTACTGGCACAGGAAAAAGACCTTTAAAATCTCTTGCTGAAATGCTTAAGGGTAAACAAGGTAGATTTAGACAAAACTTACTTGGTAAAAGAGTAGATTATTCAGGAAGATCAGTAATTGTAGTAGGACCTGACTTAAAACTTCATGAATGTGGTTTACCAAAAAAAATGGCTCTAGAGTTATTTAAACCGTTTTTATACGCTAGATTGAACAAACTCGGACTAGCCTCAACAATCAAACAAGCAAAAAAATTAGTTGAAAGAGAGACAAATGCAGTCTGGGATGCTTTAGAGTTAATAGTAAGAGAACACCCAGTAATATTAAATAGAGCTCCAACACTTCATAGATTAGGAGTTCAGGCCTTTGAACCAAAACTAATAGAAGGAGATGCAATAGAGTTACACCCATTAACTTGTGCAGCTTTCAATGCTGACTTTGATGGAGATCAAATGGCTGTTCATGTTCCTCTAAGTTTAGAAGCTCAACTAGAAGCAAGAATTTTAATGCTTTCAACAAATAATATTTTAAGCCCATCAAATGGTAAACCTATTATTGTACCAAGCCAAGATATGATATTAGGGATTTACTATTTGTCACAACCACCATTTCAAACTGATACCATAGATGGTTATTTTGCTAATGTTGATGCAATTGAGCACGCACTTGAATATGGAGCTATTAGAGTTAATTCTACAATTATTTCTAGATTTGAAACATTGGATAAAGAAGGAAATAAAAAAATTGAAAAATATAAAAGTACAGCTGGAAGATTTCTACTTGCAAATTTATTACCTAAAAACCATAACATCAAATTTTCATTAATTGATAGACTTTTACCAAAAAAGATAGTTTCAGAAATTATTGATAGCGTATTTAGATTTTGTGGTCAAAAAGCAACTGTTATTTTTTGTGACCACTTAAAAGATTTAGGGTTTAAGCATGCATTTAAAGCTGGTATTTCTTTTGGAAAAGATGATTTAATTATTCCTTCTAATAAAAGCCAATTAATTAACGATACAAAAAAATTAATTGCTGAATATGAGAATCAATATTCTGAAGGATTGATAACAAGAGGTGAAAAATATAATAAAGTTGTTGATGCTTGGTCTAAATGTACTGATAAAGTTGCCGGAGAGATGATGAAAGGTATATCGGCAACAGAAACGACCAAAGATGGGTTACAAATAAATTCAGTATTTATGATGGCTGATAGTGGCGCTAGAGGCTCTGCAGCACAAATGAAACAACTTGCTGGTATGAGAGGATTGATTGCTAAACCTTCTGGTGAGATTATTGAAACACCTATTACTTCCAACTTTAAAGAAGGTTTAACAGCGCTTGAATATTTTAACTCAACTCATGGAGCTAGAAAAGGTCTAGCAGATACTGCTTTAAAAACTGCTAGCTCTGGTTATCTTACAAGAAGATTATGTGATGTCGCTCAAGATTTAACTATAACTAAGATAAAATGTGAAAAACCTGGATATATCGAGTTAGCTGAAATTTTAGAAGGTGGTAATGTAGTTGTTAGTTTAGCAGAAAGAGTCTTAGGTCGTGTAGCAGCTTCCGATGTAAAAAATCCTATTACCGGTGAAGTAATAATTAAAAAATCTGAAATGATAGACGAAGCGGGATGTGATAAAATTGATGCAGCTGGGGTAAAATTTATAAATGCTTATTCTGTTATGACTTGTAGCTCAAAAAATGGTGTGTGTGCTACTTGTTATGGTAGAGATTTATCAAGAGGAAAAATGGTCCATGTTGGTGAAGCAATTGGAATGATTTCTGCTCAATCTATCGGTGAACCAGGAACTCAATTGACAATGAGAACTTTTCACGTTGGTGGTACAGCGTCTGTAAAACAAGAATCCCAAATAATAACTAAATCAGAAGGTACTGTAAAAATAATTAATACTAATTTATTAAAAGACTCAAAGAAAAACTTAATTGTAATGGGTAGAAATACACAACTATCTATAGAAGATGATAATGGAGTGCAGGTAGCAATTTATAAAGTTGCATATGGATCAAAATTATTTTGTGAAAATGGTGATAAAGTGAAAAAGAACTTTAAAATTTGTGAATGGGACCCTTACACAACACCGGTAATTGCTGAAAAAAGTGGAATTGTTGGATTTGTTGATTTAATAGATGGTGTATCTATTCAAGAGACTACAGACGATGCAACAGGTATATCTTCTAAGTCTGTAATTGATTGGAGATCTCAATCAAAAAATACAGATTTAAAACCAAGAATAACATTACGAGATGAAAAAGGTAATGTTATCAAAAAAGCTGATGATAATGAAGCTAGATATTATTTAGTTCCAGACTCAATTTTGTCAGTAAAAGATGGACAAAAAATATATGCAGGAGATGTAATTGCAAGACTACCAAAAGAAACTACTAAAACTAAAGATATTACTGGAGGATTACCGAGAGTTGCTGAATTATTTGAGGCAAGAAAAGCAAAAGATAGCGCAATAATTGCCGAAAATGATGGTAAAGTTTTATTTGGAAAAGAAGTGAGAGGAAAACAAAGAATATCAATACAACCTGAAAATGGTATAGCTTCAAATTATTTAATTCCAAAAGGCAAACATATTAACTTTAATCAAGGTGAGCAAATTAAAAAAGGTGAATATTTACTTGATGGTCAACCTTTGCCTCACGATATTCTACGAATTTTAGGTATAAAAGATTTAACAGAATATTTTGTCAATCAGGTTCAAGAAGTTTATAGGTTACAAGGTGTAATAATAAATGACAAACATATAGAAACAATTCTTAGACAAATGTTAAAAAAAGTTGAAATAAAAGTTTCTGGTGATTCAAAATATTTGCCAGGTGAAATAGTTGATAAAATTCAATTTGAAACAAATAATGAAATATTAGTTTCTAAAGGAAAAAAACCAGCTTTAGCAGAGAGAGTCTTAATGGGTATAACAAAAGCTTCTTTACAAACCGAGTCATTTATATCAGCTGCCTCATTCCAAGAAACTACAAGAGTTTTAACTGACGCTGCTATAAAAGGGAAAGTAGATAAATTAGCTGGATTAAAGGAAAATGTTATAGTTGGTAGATTAGTTCCAGCAGGAACAGGTGCTTTAAAAAATAAATGGAACCGAAAAGCACTTGAAGATGATAAAAAATATTTATCAGAACAAGAAAAAATAGAACCTTCAGAAACACAAGTAAATCAATAAAAAAAACCCGTTTTAACTATCTTTTTAATTTGACAAAATAGTATTCTATAGTATTTTGTCGGTGTTTTTGGTTGGAATGTAGTGCTAAGAGCACTAAACGCTGCCATAATGACCTGACAGTTATTTTCATCAAAAATAAAAATAAATTTTAATTTAACTAATTTTATGCCAACTATTAACCAGTTGTTAAGAAAAAAAAGAATTAAATCTTTAGCGAGAAATAAAGTTCCTGCTTTAGAAAAACAACCTCTTAAAAGGGGAGTCTGTGTGAAAGTTTATACAACAACGCCCAAAAAACCTAATTCAGCTTTAAGAAAAGTTGCTAGAGTAAGATTATCCAATGGTTTTGAAGTAACTGCTTATATCCCAGGAGAAGGACATAATTTACAAGAGCACTCTGTAGTTCTAATTAGAGGTGGTCGTGTAAAAGATTTGCCAGGAGTAAGATATCACATACTTAGAGGTAATCTCGATACGCAAGGAGTTGCAAATCGAAAAAAACGTAGATCACTTTACGGTACAAAAAAAGGTAAATAAAAATGTCTAGAAAAAAATCACAACCAAAAAAAATTGTAGCTCTAGACCCTATATTTAAATCACCAATAATTCCTAAATTAATTAATTCAATTATGTATGATGGGAAAAAAGGTGTTGCTTCTAAAATAGTTTATGAAGCTATTGAAAAAATTAAATCTAAAACTAAAGATGAACCAATTAATATTTTTAATGAAGCAATTAATAATATTAAACCAACAGTAGAAGTAAGATCTCGTAGAGTTGGTGGAGCAACATATCAAGTTCCAGTTGAAGTTAAAGCTAAAAGAGCTCAAGCTCTTGCTTTGAGATGGTTAGTTGATGCTTCAAGAAAAAGAAAAGATAAACATATGTCAGACAAAATGTTTAATGAAATTTTTGATGCTTATGAAAAAAAAGGTTCAGCTGTTAAAAAAAAAGAAGATGTACATAAAATGGCAGAGTCAAACAAAGCTTTTGCACATTTCAGGTGGTAATTAATTATGAGTAGAACACATACATTAGATAAATATAGAAATATTGGAATCATGGCCCATATTGATGCTGGTAAAACTACTACAACTGAAAGAATTTTATATTATACAGGAAAAAGCCACAAAATAGGAGAAGTACATGATGGTGCAGCTACAATGGATTGGATGGAACAAGAACAAGAAAGAGGTATTACTATAACATCAGCTGCTACAACATGTTTTTGGCAGGATCACAGAATTAATATTATTGATACCCCAGGCCACGTAGATTTTACTATTGAAGTTGAAAGGTCTTTAAAGGTTTTAGACGGTGCTGTAGCTGTTTTTGATGGTGTTGCAGGTGTTGAACCACAATCTGAAACTGTATGGAGACAAGCCGATAAATATAAAGTTCCAAGAATATGCTTTGTAAATAAACTTGACAGAACTGGTGCTGATTTTTTCAGATGTGTAGATATGATAAAAGACAGATTAGGTGCAAAACCTCTTGTATTACAAGTTCCAATAGGAATAGAAGCTTCTCTTTCGGGAGTTGTAGATTTAGTAAAAATGAAAGCTCAAGTTTGGAAAAATGAAGCCTTAGGTGCAGAGTGGGAATACAAAGATATTCCAGACGAATTAAAAGAAATATCACAAAAATATAGAACTGAATTAGTTGAAACTGCAGTAGAGCAAGATGAAAAATTAATGGAAAGTTACCTTAATGGAGAAGAAATTAAAGAAGAGGATTTAATAAGTTGCATAAGAAAAGGAACTTTAAACTTTAGTTTTGTACCTGTAACTACAGGATCTGCATTTAAAAATAAAGGAGTTCAGCCATTACTTGATGCTGTAATTAATTATTTACCCAGCCCAGTCGATATAGGCTCTATAAAAGGAACTAAACCAGGTACAGAGGATGAAATTGAAATGAAATTTGATGATAAAGCAGGTTTTTCTGCTTTAGCTTTTAAAGTTGCTAATGATCCATTTGTAGGATCTTTAACATTTATTAGAATTTACTCTGGAACTATAAAAACAGGAACAGGTGTTTATAATACTTCAAAAGAAAAAGAAGAAAGAGTTGGAAGGATGCTTTTGATGCATGCAAACTCTAGGGAAGATATTAAAGAAGCTAACGCTGGTGATATTGTTGCGCTAGCTGGCCTAAAACATACTATTACAGGCCATACTTTAGCTGATGAGTCAACTCCAGTTTTATTAGAACCTATGGAGTTTCCTGATCCAGTAATTGAAATTGCTGTTGAACCAAAAACTAAAGCGGATCAAGAAAAAATGGGTGAAGCATTAGGTAGACTAGCTAAAGAGGACCCTTCTTTTAGAGTTACATCTGATGAAGAATCAGGTCAAACAATAATTAAAGGTATGGGTGAATTACATTTAGATATTATTGTTGATAGAATGAAAAGAGAATTTAAAGTTGAAGCTAATGTTGGAGCT
>MDSV01081586.1_pt1 | contig 13646 bp, 13 predicted proteins | sample 810851 | NCBI WGS metagenome assembly MDSV01 (sample SAMN05326640, study PRJNA326480) | marine metagenome | isolation source: seawater | place: Atlantic Ocean: North East | collected 2012 | reverse complement strand
CCATGTCTTAAGACAAAGTACCATTGGCGCTGAAGGGCTTGACTTCCGAGTTCGGAATGGGATCGGGTATAACACCTTCGCTATAATCACCGGCGAAGTGTTTATATCCATTTTAAGAATATTGTAAACAATAATTAAGTTATTTTTTTAGCTCTTTTTTTCGTCTCTTTATATAATCTTTCAGGTTAGTATTACCATAAATTCTATAAACTTTGTTAGATAAATTTTTATTTTTTAACTCTGAAACAAATCTTTCACCATCTCTTGGGGGTAGAAATTTAACATTAGAATTAAATAATTTAGCTACTTGAATTATTGAATAACTTTTTTTATTTGTAATACTATAGTGTCTACACTTATTTTGCTTCCAAGCATAATAACAAGCATTAATTGTGTCATCTATATATGTAAATCTTCTAGATTGTGTACCAGGTCTTACAACAGTTAATGCTTGATTTTTTTTATACTGATCCTCAAATATACCTATAACTGTAGCCATATCTCCAGAACAAATCTGATTTGGCCCATATACATTATAAAAGTATATTATTTCAAATTTGAATTTAAACCATTTTTGAAAATTTTCTAATAATTCTAAATTTTTTGATTTTGTAAACGCATAAGGTGATAAATCCTTATCACTTCCTCCATTACCTAAACTTGCTGATGTAGCAGAATACAAAAGTTTTATATTATTTTTATAACAAAAGCTAAAAACTTCATGTGATCCAATTGTGTTTGAATCAATGCATTCTTTCATTTTAATAAAACTTTGGTAAATCCTAGAAAATTCTCCAAAATGAAAAAGTGAATTAATATTTTTTTTATATCTATCTAGTTTTTTTGAAATATTTTTTGTATTTGATTTTATATACTTTATCCGTTTGTCAAATAAGTGATTTTTTTTGCTACCTGTAGAGTAATTATCTATACTTATAATTCTATGATTTGTTTTTTTTAATAAAAAATTAATCATGTTAGAACCAACAAAGCCAGCACCACCAGTCACAACAATAATATTTCTCATAATTTATTTATATACATTGTTTTGATTTTTTTTAATGAAAAATATATTTACACTATTTTTTTTATATTTATTCTCAAGAATTTCACCATTAATTAATTTTAAAATTTTTTTTGAACTTAATTTTTGTAAAATATTTTTATCAAAATCATAAAAAAAACAATTATATTTATTCTTTAAAAATCTATATATTTTTGAAAAATTAGATTGATTATACTCGACCAATATTACTGGATTATTTTTTTTTAAAAAATTTTTCATTCCATAAAGCACAAGATCATCATAACCTTCAACATCAATCTTTATAAAACAAATATTATCTGAAATTTTCAATTCATCATATTTTTTTAAATCAAAAACTTGTGATTTAATTTTAAAATCTTTAGATCTATCTCCATAATTATGCTTTAATTTTTCTCTTAGGTATTTCAAATCAAAACTATTATTAAAATGGAAAAAGGTATTTTTATAATAAGCTCTGTATAATTTTTTTTTTTGATTCATATTGGATAACCCAAAAGGAAAGGATTTTATGTTTGAATATTTTTTTTTAACTTTTGAGATATATTTATTCAACAATAGTCTGTCTGGCTCAAACATTATGATTTTATTTTTTGTGAAACCCAATTCTCTAAAACCTATTGTTGATAATCCAATATTACCTCCAATATCTAAAAAGGTTCTTTTTTCATTTTTTTTAAATAACAGATTTAATGCATAATAATCTTTGTCATGTGGAAATAAAAATTTGAAATACTGGAGATTATTGTAAACCAAAACTTGGATTAAGGGTATTTTTTCAATAATTTTAATTAATCTATGTTTAATTAAAGAAAACATTAGTTAAAATATCTATATTTAATTAAAACAAATAGTGCATCTAAACCATCAAAAGCAGTAATTTTTTTACCCTCTTCATATGTTCTACCATAGTAACTTATCGGAATTTCTTTTATTTCTAAATTCATTAAAGATAGTTTTGTTGTTATTTCGGGACAAAAAGAAAAACCCTTTTCTTTAAGTTCAATTTTCCTAAAAATTTTTGAATCCATTACCTTATAACAGGTATGAGCATCTGTTAAATTTTGATTATTTAGAAAATTAGATACTTTAGTTAAAAAAATATTACCCCAAATTCTAATTACATGAGTAAAATTTTGAGTATTTTTAAACATACTTTTCTTAAGAACTCTTGACCCATAAATAATTTTATTTTTTTTTCTTTCCATCGATGACACTATTTTAATTAAATCTTTAGGATCATACTCAAGATCTGCATCTTGAATTCCCGTATATTTACCTCTAACAAATTTTTGTGCACTTTTTATTGCTGCACCTTTTCCAGAGTTCTTTTTATGAAAAATCAATTTATCTATTTTTTTATTAAACTTTTTTAAGATTGATTGAGTCCCATCACTAGAACCGTCATCAACAACTATAATTTGTTTTTTTATATTCAAACGAATAATTTTATTTAATAACTTTTCAATAGTTTTAATTTCATTGTATACAGGTATTATTATTGTCAATTTAATCATTTAAAAAATGTTAGAACTAATTTTTTTTACAATATTATCCATTCTAATCATAACACCTTGCGGTTTTATTTTTTATAAACGTCAAAACAATATCATCCATCTATCTAATCAATTAATCTATGGTATTATATTAATCTCATTTATTACACTAGTAATAAATTTTTTTTTACCATTAAATTCTCATATCAATTCTTTATTATTAATCTTACCTATAATATTAATTTTAAGAAATTTAAAAAATTATTTATCTATAAGTTTTTTAAGATTTGTTATCTTTAATTCAATAATAATTTTTTTATTAGTTGCAAAGAGCAATATATACCGCCCAGATGCAATACTTTATCACCTTCCTTATACCGGTATTCTGAATAATGAAAAAATAATTTTTGGATTATCAAATATACATTTTAGATTTGCACATATTTCAATAATTCAATATTTTTCAGCATTTTTTAATAATTTTATATTTGGGAATCAAGCAATAGTACTTTCTATAGCAATTATTTCATCAGGTGTAATAATTAATTTTTTATCTCACTGCATGCTTTGCATAAAAAATAAAAATTATAATTTTCATTTTTTTTATCTTCTTGCGGTTTTAATTTTTATTGCATACAAAATGAATAGATATAGTGAATATGGTAACGATGCACCAACACATTTTCTATTCTTTTTTCTGATTTCTGAAATAATACAATTTATTCAAAAAAAAGAAAAATCATTTAAGTCTAATCATTTATTACTATCTGTTTTTATAATTTTGAATAAAATTACAATGGCATTTGCAATTTTTCTTCCATTTATTTTTTTAAATCGAAAGAATATACTTTATCAAATTACAAAGCCTATAAATTTTTTTCCATTAATTTTTTTATGCTTATGGCTTTGTAAAAATATAATAATTTCTGGTTGTGTTGTTTATCCGATTAGTAAATTGTGTTTTGAAAATTTAGAATGGTCAAATATTTATGAAGCTAAAACAGTTGCACAAGAAAATGAAGCATGGACTAAATCATGGCCAGACTTTGAAAATACAAATGGATTATCACAAAAAGATTATTCTAGTAATTTTAATTGGTTAAATACCTGGAGTAAGACACATTTAATAAAAATTGTTGAAATTTTATTACCTTATTTAATTATTTTAATATTTGTTTATTTAATAATACATTTTAAATATAAAGATAAGTACATACTGAATAATACTTTTCAAAATAAAGACAAAATCTATTTAATTATTTTAATGATTTTATTTAGCTTGGTTTGGTTTTTAAAAGTGCCAGTATACAGATATGGTTATTCTTATTTTATATCAGCTTTTGCTCTAGGTTTTGGTTATATTTGTACTAATAAAAAATCTATTAAAGAAATTTCTAGTAAATTTTTTAGCTTTTTAATTATTTTTTTAATTTCTGTGTTTATTATTAAAAATTTAACCAGAATTATTAATCCAGAAAATATAAATATAAAATATTTCCCAAGAATTAATTTTGTAGAAGAGTCGCACGTAAAAAAAATTAATCTTGAAAACTTTTCTTATTATGAGAGTAATAAAATGTGTGGATATAATTATTTTATATGTACACACTATAAAGGAAAAAATTTAACCACAAAAAAATTTATGAATTTTTATACTCTTGTTATTTCAAATTAATCAAAAAATCTGTACTTAATTATGCAAAATACTGCTACAAAAGCATCTTTAAGGCCAATTTTTTTTCCTTCATCATATGATCTGCCTCTATAAGATATTGGCACTTCATAAAAAATATAACCTTTTTTTGCCAATTTAATTGTTATTTCTGGTTCAATACCAAAAGATTGTTCTTTTAATTTAATTGATTTAATAGCCTCAGATTTAAATAACTTATAACCTGTTTCCATATCTGTCATATTTAAATTAGTAAATATATTGCAAAAAAGTGTAAGAATTTTATTTGCAACATAATGCCAAAAAAAACTTAATTTTACGTATTCTCCTCCCAAAAATCTTGAACCATAAACAACATCTGCATTTGTTTCTAAAAATGGTTTTAATAAAATATCAAATTCTTCTGGATTATACTCTAAATCAGCATCCTGAATTAAAATAATATCACCTGTAGAAACCTTTACTCCTGACTTTATACCCTCACCTTTTCCATAATTCTTATCATGTCTAATTGATTTAATTACATCAAATTTAGAAACAAGATCATTAATTATTTTTTGTGTATTATCTTTAGAACAATCGTCGACAATAATTACTTCTTTATCGAAAGATTTAAAATTCATAACTTTTTCTACTACTTTAGACAAAGTTTTTTCTTCATTAAAGCATGGTATAATTATTGAGACCTTCATAAATTTAGTTTTATTATGATTATTCCTTAATTACAAATTGTTTTAATCTATTTAAAAATTTATATATAAAGAATATAAATATTTTGTAAAAATTTTTACTAATATTTAAGAATTTTAAAATCTGTATATTTTGTTTTATTATAGAAAAAACATTTTTATTTGAAGCTCCACCATATCTCATTTTAACAAGAGTCTTATTTATATATTTTGATTTAAGACCGTAAATTTCTAAAAATCTAAACATAAGTTCAACATCTGCAGAATTTCCATTTTCTAAATTATAATAACCATATTTTTCAAAAAGGTTCTTTTTTGCAAAAAAACTAGGATGAGGTGGATGCCATCCCTCTAAAAAGGAATTTTTAAAATACTCACCTGGTTTCCAATATCTTAATATTGAATTCAAATTATTTTTTCTTACATAAATTAAATCTCCATAAACAATATCATTCTCAGAATCCTCTCTAAATGTATTAATTACATTTTGAAGAACATTTTTATCGAAAAAAATATCATCACTATGCAAAACTGAAATTAATTGATTATTACTTACTTTAATTCCTTTATTAATTGCATCATAAATTCCTTTATCCTTTTCAACTAAAAATTTTATATTGGGTATATTTTCATTTTTTATTAAATCAATAGTTCGATCTGTTGAATTATTATCAACAACTATTATTTCAAAATTTGTAAATGTTTGATTCATTATCGACTCTATATTTGTTCTTATTGTTTTTTCACTATTAAATGTGGGTATGATGATAGAAAAATTCATGAAATTATTTTAACCATGTATCAGCTTTATACACGTCATAATTAAAAATTTTTTCAACTTTATAATTTTCTTTTATTGTATTTACGCAAATATATTTAAAATCTGAACATAGAAAATTCCCCCAAAAAAAATCCTTTTCACTAAAAGTTCCGAGCTTTAAAATATGTGTATAATTATGATTTTTGTTACTAATAACTAAAAAATCTTTCATTTTAAACTGATCAAAGCTTTTTGTTAAAAGTAGAAAACTTAAAATTCCCAAAATATAAGAAAATCGCAAATCTTTATCTCTTATAAATCTTAAAAAATCTATATTTTTCAAAAAAACAATGATTACAAAACATGGTAGACTAATTAAAGGACCCAGTGCATATCTAATTTCTGGTGCACTTAAAAACCACAGAAAAATAATAAAAATCAAACACAAAATAACAGCAATATCAGACTTGATAAAATTTACTTTAATATGACCTTTTTTATATACTGAAATAAAAATTAGACAGATAACTGTAATTAATAAGATTAATGAACCAATCTGTAATAATGCCGTAGTAAAAAAGTAATCATTAATCCATTGAGGAACCCAATTATAACTATTTAAAGAAAAATCTAAGTCATTTACTCCGTTTCTTGACGGTAAAGTTCTTGAAATTCTCATAGCTTCATCAACAAAAAATTCAACCTCCTTAACATCCACTGCCCAATCAGTGTTAAAGCAAGTTTTTGAAAAAGGAAAAAATAAGCATCCACTTAGAATAAAGCTTCTTAAAACCCAAAAAAAAGTTGTAATAGATATCAAAAAATAGGTGAAATTAAATAACTTGTAATTTTTGTTTTTATATAAAACAAAAATTAACAATATAATCATTGGAAACATTGTTAATCGTGAGGTAATACATAAAAATAAAGACAGTGTTAATAGAGTTATATAATTTATATTATCCTGATTTTCTAAACATTTAATAAAAAAAAATATAACTAAGAAAAAAAATAACATTCCAATTATATCTCTTTCCGGATTTCCCAAATGATTTAGAATAACTCCGTTTATATTTGGATGGAGAAAACTAAAAAAGATTAAATATAAAATAGTAAGATATAAAAAAATATCACTATAATTTATTTTTTTTTTTCTTCTAATGGTTTCATAAATCAATGAGGCAAGAACTAATGAACTAAGATAATACTTTAAACTAAATTTTGAAATCTTAATATCCATAAGGGCTATAAACGAGTGCCAAGAAGAATTAAAACCCAATCTAATTTCAAGATTACTTAAACCAAAACTTATTTTATTATATGTCAACCACTTTATAATTTGTAAATGATACATCGGACTGTCGATATTCATATTGCTGTAAAAAGCAATAAAAGTTATTACAAAGATAATTAAAAATAGTCCAAAAAAATTTAAATTATATATTTTTTTTGAAAAAGCATATAAAAAAACTAATAAACCAATAAATATTATTGGCAATGTTACTATACCCAACGGAATAAAAAAATTAAAAATTAAAGATATAAATATTAATAAAAAAAGACCGTATAAAAAGTCAATATTATTTATATTTATTTTATTTTTATTGAAAGTTATTTTTTTCAAAAGAAAAGAGTAACCTAGTATCACAATAAATATTAAATAATTCGAAAAAACTGCTAATAGCATTTATCTTTTTAATTTTTTAGAGGAAGTTTGACTAATAAAATGATGATAAGTTTTTAAAATATCTTTTTTTAAATTAGTTGATGATATCCAGCCATTTTTTTTTGCATAAGAGCAATCTAATAATTTTCTTGGTGTTCCGACTAGAGAATTTTTTTTATATTTTATTTGTAATTTTACTCCGATAATTTTACAGATTATTTTTGCATATTGATCAATAGTTTTTTCAATACCAGATCCAATATTAATTAAATTTTTTTTTGTTTTTTTATTAAGAAAATATACAATTGCATTAGCTAAATCATCGACAAAAATTAATTCTCTTCTAGTTTTTCCATTTCCCCATAATTCTAATGACTTTTTTTTATATATTTTGCAAAAATGAATTTTTTTAATTAACGCTGGTAAAAAATGACTATTTTCTAAATCGTAATTATCCCCAGGACCAAAGGTGTTGGTCGGCATTAGACACTTATAGTTTGTATTATATTGAAAATTATACGACTCACATAATTTAATTCCAGCTATTTTAGCAATAGCATATGGTTCATTTGTTTTTTCTAATTCACCAGTAAGTAAATAATTTTCTTTAATAGGTTGCTTACAATATTTTGGATAAACACAACTAGATCCTAAAAAAATTAAATTAGAAATATTATTTTTTTTTGCTCCATGAATTAAGTTATTTTGTATAGTTAAATTTTCATAAATGAAGTTAGCTTTGTAGAGGTTGTTGGCCTTAATACCACCAACTTTCGCTGCACATATTATAATGGATTTTACTTTATTTTTTTTTATAAAATTAAATACTTTTTTTTGATCTAGTAGATTTAATTTTTTTTTTTCAGCTACAATAATATTTTTATAGTTTAGTTTTTTAAGTCTTCTTAAAACTGCTGAACCAACCAGACCATTGTGACCAGCAACAAATATTCTATCTTTTTTTACCACTATAATTATTTTTTATGTTATTATAGTCATATTCAACCATTTCTTTTACAAGACTTTTAAAACTTATTTTAGGTTTCCAATTTAATATTTTTTTAGCTTTTTTGGAATTTCCTAGCAAAGTATCAACCTCGGTAGGTCTGTAATATTTTTTGCTACAAGCAATTATACACTTTCCATTTTGATCAAAAGCTTTCGTATTAATACCACTTCCTTTCCATTTTAATTTGATGCCAAGGTGTTTGGCACACATGTTAATAAATTGTTTTACAGAGTAATTTTTTCCTGAAGAAATTACAAAATCATCTGGTTTTTTTTGTTGTAATATTAGCCATTGGGCTTCAACATAGTCTTTCGCATGACCCCAATCTCTTTTTGCATTCAGGTTACCAACCAATAATTTTTTTTGAAGTCCAAGTTTAATTTTACTTAAAGCAATTGTAACTTTTCTTGTTACAAAAGTCTCCCCTCTTCTAGGACTTTCATGATTAAATAAGATACCATTACAAGCAAATATGCCATATGCTTCTCTGTAATTAATAGTCATCCAATGAGAAAAAACTTTTGATACACCATATGGACTTCTTGGATAAAATTTAGTTTTTTCTGATTGAGGAATTTCCTGAACTTTACCAAACATTTCTGAAGTCCCCGCTTGATAAAATTTCGTTTTTTTTATTAAATTGCAGGATTTGATTGCTTCTAAGATTCTTAGAGATCCTAAAGCATCAACATTTGCAGTATATTCTGGTAATTTAAATGAAACGGCAACATGAGATTGAGCTGAAAGATTGTATATTTCATCAGGTTTAATTTCATTTATAATGTTCATAACCATTATAGAGTCTGTAACATCGCCATAATGAAGTATAAAATTTTTTTCTTTTTCTAAAATATGATCAATTCTATTTGTATTATAAGAAGAAGATTTTCTCTTAACAGCATGAACTTTATATTTTTTTTTTAAAAGGAATTCTGCAAGGTAAGAACCATCTTGTCCTGTAACACCAAAAATTAATGCTTTTTTCATACTGTTTATATACACTTTTTAATAAAAATTTGTAGAAATAAGTGTTTAACAGGTTCACTTTTTACTAAAATGGTAATAAAGATAAATTTAATTTTTGTTTCACTTTAATTAAGATGTGAATTTTAACTAATAATCTAAATTGAAACTTAAATTAAAACTCAAGAAAAATCTTTTGAATGCAAAATAATTTTATTTTTATATCTAATTCGTTTGGTGGAATAAAATCATTTAGAAATAATTTATTAGAAGAGCTAATCAGGAAAAATATTGAATGTACTTTAATTGATCAGACAAATCATAAAATTAATAAAAAAAAATTTAGATTTTATAAAATAAACGTTTTAAATAAAATTACAGAAACAATAAAAATTATTAAAAAATTAAGCATTTTGAACAAAAATAAACTATCTATTTTTATATTTTCTAATCCAGTTATTTTTTTATTATATTTTTTTTATATTAAATTTTTTTTTAAAAAATATAAATTATTTTTTTTTGTTCATAGTCATATTACAAAACAAAAATTTTTTCTAAGTCTAACAAATTATATTGTGAGTTTTTTATTTATTTTTATAGATAAAGTATTTTATGTATCAAAATTTACAAAAAATTGGTGGGAAAACAAATATTATTTCTGTAAATTTGCCAATTCTTCTATCCAATATAATTCTGTTTTTTTAAATAAGAAATTTAGAATCAGAAAAATAAAAAAACTTAAAATAGGATTTGTAGGAAGATTAAGTAACGAAAAAGGTTTGGACAAATTTTTAGAAATAGCTTTTGCAAACAAAAATAAATATATTTTTAATGTATTTAGTGATGAGAGACTAAATTTAAAGAATTACAAAAAAAATAATATTAACTTTTTTTACAAAAATAAAATCTCAAGTATTTATAAAAATATAGATATATTATTAGTAACTAGTCCAATTGAAAATTGTCCATTTAGTGTTTTAGAAGCGAAAAGCTATGGAGTACCATCTTTAGTTTATCTAACAAAAGGAGGTATTAAAGAAATTATAAATAACAACTATGATGGTATAATTATTAAATCACTTAAAAATGAATTAGAATTAAATAAAAAAATAAATTTAATTAAAAAAAAATATAAATTTTTTTCACAAAATGCGTTTCAAAATTCAAGAAAATATGATGCAAAAATTCAATTAAAAAAGCTCATTCGAGAAAAACTTTTAAAATAATTTTAATAAATTTTTATTTTTATCTACCTTACTTAAATAAAGAAACTCAAGTAAACAAAAAATAAATCCACCATTAAAATATCCTGCACCTCTAATGCACATTGTTATAAATAATACAATAATAAAAATATTATAAGAATTTAACTTTTTTATATGCAAGACATATTTTATAAAAAAATAAAATATCACAAAAGCAAAAATGCCAAACTCGGTAAACATTTTAAAAAAATTAGATAAACCATCCTTAAAGTTAAGTTGTTTAACCAAAACATATGCACGATCATACTCTGGTCTACTAACAAGATTATTAGTTGCATTATCCATCCCATCTATACCCCACCCCAAGGGCCTATTTTTTAAGGTATCAAAGACAATAATAATTGACCTTTCATAAATCAGTGTTGTCATATTTTTATTATTCCAAGTATCATTACTAGTTTTGTTTAATTTATTTTGTAATACATCTTTGCTATTAAAATCTGTTATTTTTGCTGTACAATTTTTATCAGAAAAAAATATAAGAGAATTTAATAATAAAATTAGAATTGAAAAAATCCAAAAATAATTATTAATTTTTTTAAAAAAAAATATTAAAACAAAACATAAAGAAAAAAAGTAAACTACAAAGTAAGTTGTTGAAAGATTATTAAGCAAAATAACTAAAGATAAAATAAGTAAAACTATAAAAACAAATTTTTTATCAAAATTGTCATTTAAAATTATAAATGATGAGAATAAAGCAGGAACCATCATCATAGCTAAATGAGAATTTTCAGAATAAAAACTATTAGTTAAAACCAAATTTAATTTCTTTTGAAGAAAATTAATTATAAAAAAATCACTTTGACATTGTCCTGAATTATATTCTTTAATATTTAAACTAAATGAGAATAAAACTAATGTTAATAGAAAGATAAAAATTATTTTATTAAAATTTTCTAAAATAAAATCTCTATATTCACAGTAAATTATTGATAGTATGATTAAATATAAAATATTTGCCAACTCTGATTTTGAAATTTCTTCATTAAAAAAAAATTTCATCAAGAAAAAATGTACTATAATAAATATTACGAAATTTATTATTTTATTTTGCCCTTTAAATATTGTTTTAAATTTATTAAAAATTATGGGTATTATTAATAGTACAATTAAATAACTTGGCCTAAATTTTATATAACCCTCAGTAAAATTAAATAAAAAGCTAATTTTTTTTACATTTATATATGACCATATTAAATCCCAAGAAAAATTTACCCAGAAAAAAAAGAATAAAATAAATAAAAATATATTTAAATAATTATGGTTATCTTTGATATTCATTTAGGCTTTTTGATTTAATGTATATAGATATACTCCTACCTGTAAAAATAATATAGTACATATCCAATTATTAAAAAAACTGCCTGTGGTGATTACCGGCCAAATAAAAGAAACTAAGCCTGATAATATTAATATATAACTCTTATTAATATTCTTTTCATTTTTTAATAAATAAAAAATTTGTCTAAAATAATTAAATAAAAGTTTTAAAAATATAAAAAAAATAAATACGAAACCAATAAAGCCTGTCTCTGCTAATAATTGCAAATAATAATTGTGTGGATGAGTTGAACAATTTTTACTTGTTTTATATAATTTACAATCATCTGTATTTATAACATCTGCAAATGTAATTTTATTAATATCGCTCGTTTTACCAATTGTGTTATCTATTGTTTTGCCATCAAAATTTTTACAATTAATCCTAAAAGTTTTAACTCCTCCTCCAAATAAAAAATTTTGTTTAAATATTTTGATTGCACTTTTAAATAAACCTATATGTTCAGGTAGAAAATTATTACTTCCATGTTGTTCTTGATTTGGTATGACGTGTGCAATCATCTGATCAAAATATCTACTTTTAATATTTTTGTCAGTAAGAATTAAAATTCCAAATATAGTTATTATTGATAGGAATAAAATTATACCTTTTTTAAAGTTAATGAAGAAAGGAACAATCATAACAAGGTATAAAGTTGTTGTTAAAAAAGCTGATCTCTCTCCTGACAAAAAAATTAAAATATAAATTAATAAAATTAAAATAATTATCTGATAATTTTTAAAATAATTTTTATTAAACAATGAGAAAGTACAAAAAATTGGTAAAATTTTTCCTAAATACGAACCCAATATTAATTCATCAAAAAAAAGACTGCTTAAGCGATCTGGTCTATTAACCTGATATCCAAATATATTTTTTCCAAATATAAATTGATAATAACCATCAATTAAAAGTATGCAGATTGAGAAGCATAAAACTAAAAAAAAGTATTTTTTAAAATCTTCTCTATTTTTGATGATAAAAAATATCGCTATAGAAAATAAACCAAATCTAATGTAAGTGATCGAGGGTTTTATTGATTGATTAAAATGATCTGAAAAAATAGAAATTAATATTAAGTAAATGTAAAAAATAAAAAATAATTTGAAAAATATTGAATTAAACAAAACTAAATTTGTTTTACTTTTATAAATAAATAAAAAGATAATTGATAATATTACTAAAAATAAATCTGGTAAAAAGGGACCTGAAATTAATGCAGGTGGAATTAAAATAAGCAGTATAGATGCAATTAACAATAAATTATGATATGAATTTTTTTGAGTTTGCATAAAACAAATATGTTTATTTTACTTGTACCTTTATCTATTCTTTTAATTGCTTTAATATATTTTCAAAGCAAATATTTAATTTTAATTGATACCCCCCATGGCCAAAGTCATAAATCTTTATATAATAAAAATACACCATTAGCAGGTGGGATTTACTTATTTTTTACAATAGTTATATCTATTAACTTAATTCAAATAGATAAGCACTCAATTTTAACAAGTATATTTCTTTTTTCTATATTGGTTCTAGGAATTTTTTCTGATTTAAAAAGAAACTTTAGCCCTAAATTAAGATTATTTTTACAGTTCATTATAGTCTTTATCTTCATGCTGTTATTGAATTTAAAAATAAATAGGACTGGAGTCTTTTTTTTTAGATTTTTTTATTAATAATTATTTATTTAATTTATTTTTTACTTCTTTATGTATTACAATAGTTATTAATGGTTCCAATTTTTGTGATGG
>MDSV01154375.1_pt1 | contig 13647 bp, 5 predicted proteins | sample 810851 | NCBI WGS metagenome assembly MDSV01 (sample SAMN05326640, study PRJNA326480) | marine metagenome | isolation source: seawater | place: Atlantic Ocean: North East | collected 2012 | reverse complement strand
CATGGTCATCTCCGGCGGGAAGGAGGGCAAGGTCAAGTTCTGGACCGTCGATCTGATGCAGTGCCTGAAGGAGGTGGTGATTTCTCACCCGCAGGCTATCGGCTCGTGCATCAAGAGCATGCACCTGAGCGGCAGTATGCTGCTCCTCGGCACACGGAGCGGTGAAATTTACGAGATGGACACCACGTCGTACTCGCACGAGCTGCTCCTGCAAGGGCACGGGTACGGCACCATCTGGGGCTTGGCGACGCACCCGTCGGAGCACCAGATGGTGACCGTGGGGGATGACTGCACGGTGCGCGTGTGGGACCTCGCGGCGAGGCGGATGGTGATGGTGCGCGACCTCGGGGCGCGCGGGCGAAGCGCGGCGTACCACCCCGACGGGAGCCAGATCGCCGTCGGCCTCGCCGGCGGAGGCCTGGTGGTGCTCTCCGCGGACAGCCTGGACACTGTGCACGCCAAGAAGGACCGCGAGGAGCCCATTCACGAGGTGAAGTACTCCCCGAACGGTCAGTTCCTCGCCGCGGGTTCGCACGACAACTACATTGACGTCTACGACGTCTCCAAACAGTACGGGCGCATGGGCGTGTGCAAGGGGCACGCGTCGTTCGTGCGGCACGTGGACTGGTCCACGGACAGCACCATCCTGCAGAGCAACTCGGGCGACTTCGAGCAGATGTTCTGGGAAGTGCCCAGCGGCAAGCACATTGCGTTCCCGGCAGACGCTAGAAACGTGGACTGGGCGACGTGGACCTGCGTCGCGGGGTGGCCTGTGCAGGGCATCATGCCCCGCTACTCCATGGGCACGGATGTCATATCGTGCGACCGCTCGCACACGCGCACCATCGTCGCCGCCGGCGACGCATACGGGTGCCTGAAGCTGTTCCAGTACCCAGCGCACAAGGGGGCTACAGGGCGCACGTTTGGCGGGCATTCCTCCAAGGTGACGCAGGTGCGGTTCACGTTCGACGACATGTACATCATCACCGTGGGGGCGGACATGACCATCATGCAGTGGAGACTCGTGCTGTGATGATAGCTAGCTAGCTTTATGAATGCGTTTTAACAGTTCTTCTCGCGTAACGATAACGTTTCGTCGTCCTCATCGCGCAGCGGCGGAGTGCGACTGTAACGATCGGAGTGCTTTCCGCCTCGTCGCCATGCGCGCACTCTCCCTCCGCGAGCCCTTCGATCCGATGCTCGTCGCGCTCCCGATGCTGTCGCGATTCTTCGACGCCGTCGCCTCCTTCGGGGGGGCGTTCTCGGCGTCTTTCGGAATGGACGACAGGGGCACCGCCGACGCGCGGCGCGGCGGCGCCGGCACAGGCGATTCGCCGAACGTCATCCGCGACAAAGAGTGCCGCGAGGATGTCGGTATCTGCGGCGCGGGCGTTTCGTCCGAGCTCGCCGAAGGATCCTTCTTCGCGGAACCCTCCATCATCGTCGCGATCGTCACACGGAGCGACGCGAGCTCGGTCGAGGCGTTATCCAGGCCGAGCGAGGAGCGGCGCTTGATCTCCGCCTTGCGTCGCTCGACGCCCGCGCGGATCTTGGAGAAGCTGATCTTCCCGGCCGCCTCTGTCATCTCAAGGATCTTGGACTTGGGCGTTCCAAGCGCGGCAGCGTGCGCGACCGCTACGGGACCGGCGAACTCCTCCAGCGCGGCTGCTGCGTCCGCGTCTAAGTCTTTCGGACGCATGCCGTGTTCCCACATCGCGAGGCCGAGCGCCGCGGCGCTCGCCTTCGTGTCCGCCAGCTCTTTTTCCAAACCGTCGATGCGCGCCTCTACGCGCGCATCGGCGGTTAGGGGTTTGCCGCCCGAACTGCGGCGCAGCGCCTTCTCCGCCTCCGCACGTCCCTCCTCCGCGATTGCCTTCGCCGCCTTCGCCATCTCGGCCTGTTCCTTGATCTGCTTGGACTTTGCGACCGTGCGCGAGAGTTCCGCCTGCAGGGACTTGATCTTCGCGCGCTTCTCCTCGAGGCTCGCGACGAGCTGTTGGTTCTCCATCTCGAGCATCACGTTCTGTCCCTCGAGCTCGCCCTTCGCGCTCGCCAGCTCCTGGGCGTGCGTCTTCCGCACCAGCGCCAGCTTCGCGTCGTACGCATCTTTCTGATCCTTTTCAAGAGACGCGAGTTTTTCCTCGCGCTCACGCAGCGCCTTCTTCAGCGCCTTCACCTCGCCGGTGACCTGCGACAGCTTCATGTCACGGCTCGCCACGGTTTTGTGAAGCGCGGCGATTTTCTTCTCTGCGTCGGCGATGGCGGCGGACATCTCCCCGAGAAAATTCAGGCTCTCCTTCTCCACCTCGTCCGCCTTCTCCTTGGCGTCGTCCGCCTCAGCGAGCGCGGCAGCCACCTTCTCGTCAGCCTCCGCGAGCTCCTCCTCCATGCGCATGAGCTCCTCGTCGTAGCCTTCGTTGCGCTGCGCCTGCAAGTTCGCATCGCCCTTGAGCTCCTCGAGCTCACCCGCCAGGCGCTCGGCTTCACGCCGGCTCGACGCTTCCGCCGCCTCCGCGGCGGCGAGCTTGGCGTCCAGCGAAGCGCGCAGCGCGCTCGCGGCGTCCTCCTTTTGCAGATGAAGCTTCGCTGCGGTCTCCATCGAGAGCTTCGTGTGTTTCCTCTCGCTCTCCAAATCCGCGGCGAGCTTCACAACTTGCGTCTCCAGCTCAGCGCACCGCGACTCGGCCTCGGCAAAGGCGAGGCGCGCCTCCGACGCGCGGTTCTCCGCCTCGGCGACGGCGCGACGCGCGTCGAGCTGGTGCGCCTCCAGCGACTTGCGTCGCCTACGATCGGAATCAGTCGCCGCGAGGGTTTCGTGTGCGGCGGCAAGCTCGAGCTTGTGGCTCTCGAGCTCCTCCTGCGCCGCCGCGAGCGCGGCTTCCGCGTCTGCCAGGCGCCGTTCCGCCTCGTCGCTCGCCACGCGGCTCTCCGCTTCCTCGACGCGCTGGTCAGCTTCTGTCTTGATCTGAAGCATCGCACCTTCCAGTTCGGCGACGCGTTCCATATTCGCCGCCTCAGCCTGCGCCGCAGCCTCTTTCGTCTCGGCTTCCAAATGCGCGCGCCGTTCGCGCTCCATCTCCGCCGCGTCCTCAGCAGCGGCCAGCTCCTCAACCAGACGCGCCGTCCTGGTTTCCTCCTTGGCAACCTCCGCGGCGAGCGCCTCAGCGCGCGCCCGCGCCGCCGCCTCCGCCTGCTGCGCGGCGCGAAGTTCGTCTTGATTCGCCTCACCAGCGACCAAGCGCGCCTCGAGGTCGCGCATCGTCGCCTCGCTCTGCGTCAGCAAAGAAGAGAACTGGTCACGCTCCACCGCCGCGGTCGCCGCGGACTTGGCGGTTTCCTCCGCGGCTTTGAGCTGCGCGTCCATGTTCCGCACCATCTCCTCTCGCTCGGTGAGCGACATCTCGAGCCGACGCGCGCGTTCGGTCTGTTTCTTCTCCGCGCTCATGGCCTGCCTTAATTGCGAGCTGATCGTGGCGAGTTGTGCGTCCCTCGAGTCGAGCTCCGCTCGCATGGTCGCGAGCGTCGCGCGCGTCGACTCGAGTTCGCCGCGCACCGGCGAAAGCGATGCGCCGCGCGCCGCGACTTCCGATTCGAGCCGGCTACGCTCCCCCTCGCGCGCTCGCAGTTCCCTGGACGCTTCCGCCAGGGAAGCGTCGCGTTCGGTGAGCTGGCTCTTGAGCGTTTTCACGTCGCGCGATGCGTTCGCCATCGCGGATTCGTGCTCAGCCTTGATCTCGCGGATCTCAGCCTCCTTGGCCTCCATGCGCGCGACGTTTTTCCGCGGCGTGCCGTTCGCGCGCGCCTCCTCGCGCTCCGCTTGCGCAGCCTGCAGCTGCTGCTGCAGCTGAAGGGCGTACTCCGCGGCATCGTCCAGCTCAGCCTCTTTCTGCTCCAGAACCGACGCGCCGTCGCGCAAAAGCGCGTCGCGCTCTTCGCAGGAGGCTTTCATCTGTTCCGTCGCCGCAGTCGCCGCGGCGAGTTTCTCTTCGAGCGCGTAAATTTCCTCCGCGCGCTGTTCGACGACGCGCTCGAGGTTTTCGCTCTTCTCGCGCGCCTTCGCGTACTCCTCCTCAGCCTTGCGTCGCTCGGCGCGCTCTTCCTCCAGGCACCCCTCGAGCTCCTCCTGCATGATCTCGATGTCCGCGCGTCGCTGGCCAACCTCCGTCTCCCACTGCTTTGCGGCGGCGCGCGCGTCCGCCGCGTCTCGCTCCGCCGCCTGGCGCGCGGCGACGAGCTCCAGAAGCCGCTCCTGGCTCTGACGCGCAACAGTCTCGGCTGCTCGAAGTTCTTCAGCATCCGCGTGGGACATGGAAGGCCTCCCCGCGGAGGACAAGGACGAGCGTCGCCCGGAATCGCCGAGGGAGTACCGCCCGATACCTCCGCCGAGGCTTTCGCGTCGCGCAGATTCGAAACCGCCGCCGCCGTCGAGCTGCATCTGGTGCATCTGGTGGTTTTTCTGGGCGAGTTCAGCGGCGGTGCGGTCAAACTCCGACTGGAGCTTGAGCACCTTCTCCTCGCGCGCAGCCTTGCTGCGCTCCGCCTCGTCGCGCGACTTTTCCGCGCGCTCCAACTCCCCGCTCAGCTGCTGCAGCATGCCCGCTTGCGCTTCGATGGTGTACTCGCGCTCCTCAACCGCGGCGGCTTCAGCGGCTTTCGCCGCCTCAAGCGCCTTCGCCGCCTCCGCCGCCTCCGCGCGCGCGCGCTGCGCTTCCAGGCGCTGCGCCTCGGAGGTGACCTGCAAGCTCCCCATCTGAGCGCCGAGTGAGGCCACGTCCGACTGGAGCCTGTGCTTTTCGCTCTCAGCCGCGTGGAGCTTCGCCTCGAGCTCGGCAGCCTTAGCCGCTGCCGCCGCGTGCGCCTCCCTGGCGGTGCGCGCCGCCTCAAGCGCCGCCGCTTTCCCCCCCGATTCAGGCAGCGTCTGCACCGGGGCAGGCGGCGAGTCCGAGGCGCGGCTGAGCAGGCCCGAACGGCTGAGCGCGAACGCTGCGACGGCCGCAGTGTTCGGGCGGTGGTGGCTGACGCCGCTCTTGGGGGTGGTCACCTCCGGCGGGCTCTCGTGGCTCACAGAGATGGGCCGCGACCTGGCGACGCCGGGGCTGTGGCGCGCCCCGGCTCCGCCGCGGAGACTCGCCATGAACGCGGAGACAGCGTCCGGGGATGGCACGAGCTTGGTCGCCCCAGCGGAGGGCGGGCTCTTCTCGGCATGTGTGGTGGGATAGATATCGTGCTCATGCGCGATATCGCGCGACCCCACCGCGGGAGGCGAGGGCGTCGCGCGCGTCACCGTCGCTTTCTTCCCGGAACTTTTCGGCTTTTCGGTGGACTTCGATGCCGACCCGCGCGCCCCGACGGCGGCGGATTTGCGCCGCACGGAGCCATTCTCCGGCACCAAAGGTGCGCGAACGCTCGAGGACTTTCGCCCCGACGTGGACTGCTGCACTGAGGCGGGCGTGGCCCCGGCGAAGCTGCGTCGCAGTCTAGACGTGGTCCCTGTCTTCGGGGTCGTTGTCGAGTTTCGGGCGGACGCGACGGAGCTCAGAGATCCGCGCCGGGAGTCGAAGGGCTGGCGCGCCCCGCCGCCGAGGGACGTGCGCCCCGCACCCTGCGAGGCTCGTCGGGCCTTCCACTCCTCCAACTGTCTGCGCCGCTCCTGTGCCGCATCCTTCCCCTTAGGGTCGGGCGCCCGGAACGACATCGCGTGCGCTGCGCGTCCGGCACTGACCGGCGCTTCCGAGAAACGGAACGGTCACTTGAGTCGGTGTTGTTCCCCTGAGTAGTGTTTGTGTGACGACGCAGTCTTATAAACATGCACAATCACAAGAGGCGTTTTAGCAAACAGACGACAGAGCTTTCGAAGTAAAGTACAAGGTAGAATTCTACGTTGTCTTTTGTTTCGCCTCTCGCCTCAATCCGGCGCGCGGAGGCATGCGCTTAAACTTCGTGACCGCGGTCGCAGCGGACGCGAGGTGGATGTCCACAATATACGCGAAAACCGCGGTCAGAGCGAACTCGCGGGTCATCGACGCGATGTCAAACTCGTCGTCGAAACACATCGGCGCCAGCATCGCCCCAACGTCGCCTCGGCAGCGCAGGCGCGACATCATTTCCTCCGCCGTCGAAGCGCGCGAGGCGATCAAACACATGCCCATCACCGCGTATCTCCTTAGTTCACGCGCAGTACGACCCAGCCCCGTCATCCACATGTCCATGCTGTCCTGTGACTCGATCGTTACCCACTGATTCGTCACCGCGCGGCTGAACGTGCTCGCCGCGCCCGTCGCCGCGAGCACGAACACTTGTTCGACGACGGCGCGCCCCTCCACGAGGCCAGCGACGCGGCGAACCTGACGAAACTTCACCACCGCCGAGCCCATGAAGAGCGCACGTCTGAGCGCGTGGCCGGACGCACTATTGCCGCACAGGTATTCGAAGGTTGGTGTCGACACGAGTAAGTTCACGACGGCCCAGCACGCCGTGGCTTCGAGAAGCCGTCTGCCCACTTTCAAGTCTTCAGGTGCGGGCACAAAATTTTTCCTCAACGCCGCGAAGAGAATACGCGACGCGAACGTGGCCAGCATCGAGGCGACATACGTGTATGCCAGACCGTGGCCGCGATGGCGCGTTGTTAACGAATCTCTCCTCACGGACATGCAAACGCACGCGTGTCTCATCCAGGTCGTCGGTTTCTGCGTCGAGGTCGCGAGGGGGACAGTCGTTTCGTCAACACTCCTCGGAACTCGGAACGAAAGCGCCGGGAGCGTCGCGCGAAGATGAGGGCGTCGAGTGGAGTTGGCGTACCGCGGGGATGGACATCAGGATGGAGTTCAGGTAAGGAGCCATGAGGACGACTAGCGGAAACCACAGGGAGGCCCGCATCGCGACTTCGTCCCATTTGCTACCCGACGCTCTGCGAGCCCCGAAATGACGCGTCAACCAGAAACCACCAACGCTTGCAGTACGTCTGCTCATGAGTGCAGTCTGGCACTGCAAAAACGACGGGTGTTTCGATTTGCCTCGTTTCTTCGTTTGACGTTTTGGTCAGTCCCGCGTGCGCACATCTCTTCCACGCCCGACGAACGACAATGGCCATGACCGCCGAGGAGTTCCGGTACCCAGACATCTATCTGGAGGCGTCCGTGCCGGCGCAGAGGAGGTCCCCGGAGAAGAGCGAGCGCGGCGACCCTTCTTTCTCCAGCTTCGAGCGATATTTTGACATCCGAGGAGGCTCGTCGGGTGAAACGCGCGGGCAAGGGCAGTCCGCGTCGACGTCTGGCGCCATCGCCCTCGCCGTGCAGGTGAAAGAGCTGCAGGTGCGCGAGCATTCACTCTCACGCGGACCATCGCTGGCTCGTCCGGTCGCCTCGATCCTTTTTTGCAATTATTTTCCCGCGTGTTCGACGACGTCTTGAGTGCGCCAGATCCTCGTCGAGCGAGCCTAACCCCGAGCTCTCAAACCCCCGAAACCGGTCAACAGGCGAAACTCACAGAGAAGGCGAACGAACTCGAGGCTATCAAGGTACCCGCACCTCCTCGACGACTCCGGTCGACCCCGCACGCTGATGCCACTGCTTTTCCTGTTCACGTCTCGTCCACTCCTCGTTTTTTCTCGAGCTCCCGACCGCTGAATTTTTCCCCTTTCCTTTTTCGCCCGCTACCCGCTGCAGGCGCGAAACAAGCTGATGGAAGAACACATCGAGAGCGTCGGGGCGGATAGCGAAGGAATCGTCAAAGTGAACTTTCGAGTGTTGCTGTACGCCTTCTTATTTGTCGTGGGGGCGTTGTGCGCAGCGGTCGCGGCGGCGTTGCACTGGGAGCCGGTGGGTCTGCGTGCGGCTCGGGTTCTCTCAGGTCGCTGGAGCGTGTGCGACGAGATGTGCGAAGCGGCGGCGCCGCCGGAGACGCCCGCACCGGACGGGGGACGATTTTCCTGGTGGCTATGGGGTCGCTGAATGGAATACTTTCGAGACGAACACACGGCACGCTATAGACTAGAACTCGCCTTCGTCGAACGTGTCGACGTCGCGGACACCTTCGCCGACGATGCGCGCGATGCGAAGGAAGGCCATCACCTGCAGAACGGGACCGGGGAACCTGAGTTAGCACCGCGCCGCGGGATGTAATCACGCAAGACCGAAAAATCCGAACAAGAAAAAAGAGTAGCGTTCGGGTTGGTGCACCGCAGGACGTACCGCGAGATATGCGTAGAGCAGGTTCTGCACGTTCATGGTCTGGCTCTTGTCGAACGCGCGCGAGAGAAGACAACGCCACGCGGGGACTGGCTTCGGCGGTGCCATGCCCGCCGCGCGTCGTTGTTCCTCTTCTTCCAGCAACTCAAGCGCTCTCCGAACATCCGGATCATCCAGGTCGATATCCATCTCTTTTGCCTTCGCGCGCAGAGCGTCTTCATGCCTCTCACGCGCGCGTGCCTCCAGCTTCTTCATCACCTTTGGGTCGTCCAGGTCCAGCCCGTTGGCGAGCGCGCGTCTCTTCAACTCGGCATCCGACAGACCGTCGGGAAACAAGGTCTCCGCCGGCGATGGGTCGCTGGGCCCGGCGGGCGCACGCATCTTCGCGCGCTCCGCTTCCGTGTACAGCCCGTCGCGGGACTGGAACATGCCGCCGTAGGTTTTCTTATCCTTCACGTTCTGCGCCTCGAGCTCCGTCTTGTGTTTTTGAAGCGCCGCGCGCACAACCGCATCCTGCGGCGCGAACTTGGACGCTTTCGTCAAGTCGCGCACCGCGAGCTCAAGTGACGCCGAGCTATCCATCTCCACGTACGCCATGGCCCGCCGGTAGTACGCCTTGGTGTTCTCGGCATCCATCTCGATCACCTCGCTGCACGTCCACACGACTTCATCCGCGGACGTGCGCATGTGTAGCTTCAACAACTTCAACATACACGCAGCCGCGTTGAGGTACACAGAGGCGAGAAACGCGCGCGCTTCTCTTCGCTCGTCCCCCGCGAGCGTTTCGTCGTCTTTGAAGCACAGCAACTCTTGGTCCTTCCCCACAGTTTTGCGGACCCAATATCGAAACACAGCAACCGCCTGCGTGTACTTCAACATAGCCTTCGTGTATTGCGCCTTCGCGAAGAGTGCGTTTCCTTCCGCTTTCGCCGCCGCCGCAAACTCGATCTTCTCCTTCACCGATTTGGACGCGCGCACTTTCGCGTACTCCTCGCTCGCATCGTGCGCGATGGTGTTCTTGACGAACTCCGCGGTCGATTCCCACGCCCGTCGTTTATCCTTCATCTGGCGTTGTTTCACCTCACCCGCCTGCCTCATGAGTTCCTCAAAGTCCATGTTCACGACCTCCTTGGCCTTCGCGAGCTCTTCTTCCTCGTCTGTGTGTCGCGATCGGGGGGGGCGGGGGGGGAAAAAGGTGTCAGACGGCTGGTGGCCAGGGTATCCGGAAACAGGAGTAGATCACGCGTGAGAGACGTACCTGATGTGCATCCAGCCACTTCTTCGTCTTTCCTTACCATGCCGATACCGCCCGCACTGCGTCGTATGCAGGTTGCGGGAAACGGGCGCAGAGCTTTTGAGAAAACTTCAGGTGCCGTCCTCCAGTCAGTCCTCCACGGCCCGCAGCATTCGAGTGAGCAAGTCGGCGGCTGACTCTTGCACTCACCTCGGAAACGTCGTGTCAAGTAACAAAAGACGTCTCTTGAGGAGACGATCGGGCCTCAGACCTCAGACGCCATCGCGCAGGCGCGATGGCTGACACCGCCAGCGATGAGGAGGAAGAAGACGCGGTGCCTCTGACCCTTGCCGATTGCCGGCCGGGGCTGTGGGTGGAGGTGAGAACGCCGAAAAGGCACATCACCTGGCGCGGGAAGATCTGGTCCGTGGATTCGGCGCGGGAAGCGCCGGTTCGTGTGAAGTGGCTCGGCGAGTGTAAGGGGAGATACTGGCCAAGTGACATGCCCGAACACCTGTTCTATTGGAAAGGCGGTGAGGATTACATCCACATCGAATCGATTCACAACGTCAGCGATGACCTTTTCCACGCCGCGCGTCGCGAGCGCATGCCGACAGGGAAGTTGCCTCTGAAGGAGGATACGGGTTTTTTCTGCTTGTCCTACGAGTGCGACGGTCGGTGTTCAAATAGCGTCGCGCCCAATCAGTACAGGGTGCCCAGAAAGGAGCCTAAGGCGCCGCCCAAAGAACCTAAAAATCCGACGAAAGTTACCGAACCCGCGAAGCGTAAGCACGAAGAGAAGAAGCCCGCGAAGCGTAAGCACGAAGAGACGACGCCTCCGAGCTGCTACGTTTGGGAGCCAAATATCACCGCAGATTTCAAGCCGTGCAACACGCACTCTCCTTTTACGTACATTCGTAGCAGAGTGTTCAGCGACCACGACGGGCCGGGGACGTACATCACGGAACCGCGACATGTGGGGGAGTGTCATTGCGCGTTTCGTTTGAGAAAAAATCTCACGAAGCTGATTGGTCCCGTAAAAGAAAGGCACTCAGAAAAGAAGTGCGCGTACAGGTCGCTTCAAGCCGGGAGCGTGAACTTTCCGCTTCACATCGTCGCGGACGACGGCGGGAAAGGAAACGGCATACGGTCCACAGGATTCATCCCGAAGGGCCAGCTGGTGATGGAATATGTGGGCGAGATTATCACGAGCGATGAGGCGGCGCGTCGAGAAACCGCTTACGCCGCTCGTGGGCTGTATTACCTTCACGACATCCACGGCGCAATCCAGAAACACACGAAAATGAAATTCGCGCTGGACCCAACGAAATTCGGAAACGCCGCGCGGCTGTTCAACCACTCGTGCGAACCGAACGTGACGACGCTGGAGATTTATAACGAGAGGAGAGAAAACGACGCAGTGACGTGTCACGCGGGCGTTAAAGACGGTCATCCGGGCGATTCGCGCTGGGATGGTTCTGACAAGGTCTCGAACTTACCTCGGGTTCCCCGCATCGGACTCTTCACGATGCGCGACGTCAAAGCTGGTGAGATGTTGTCCATTGACTATTCACCGGGACGTACCGGGGATAAGCTACAAAAGGTCAAACCATGCCTTTGCGGGTCACCGAAATGCAAGAAATGGCTTTTCTGACGTAGGCGTAGGCAATGTTGATGAATATTATGACACTCGCGCGCCTTCCCGCCGCACCTGCGCAACTTAGCTATGTGGTATCAATACGATCATATGCATACGTGCGCTATGATACCCTGAGTCTAACTGTATTTTTCCGGATTCCCATTGTTGGTTTTTCACCGATTCACCGATATTTGGCTTTCGGAAATTTGCGGGAATCGACGACTGGCGACGCACTCGACTTGCGTGCGCTTTTTTCAACGAGACCTTTCGCGAACGCAAGAGCCGAATGTTCGTCAAATTCCTTGGGGGATGCAAAGCCGAATTTTCGTGAGATCGAGCGCGTCGATTCGAGGAAAATCGACTCGACATGCAGAAAAGTCGAAACTTTTTCAGAACAAGGACGAAAAGCGTCGTTACACGGGAACGCCCTCACGCGAGCGCTTTGACTCCCAGCCGGTTCGGGCTCCAAGATCAAGTCTCTTGCGCGGTTTTCGCTCCGGAAAGCGTCGTTTGTGATCGCGAACAACATGCGAGCAAGAGTGGCGGCCACAACGCCCACGCGCGGAGTATATTCCACCACTCGTGAGCCTGTATTCCTCAAATGGGGAAGCATAACGTCGATAAGGTGCGTTGTCGCCATCCCGATGCCTGCAGAGCCCGCTCGCGACCCCTTGAACGCTTTCGCAATTGCTCAATTACTCTACTCGATTTCGCTTTTTATCGCGGGCGCGATTCGCGTTCTGTCCCGACGAACCCCTCGCTGACGAACCTCGATCCTGTTCCTTTCCACCACGTCGCAGCCTGAGCTTTCGGTGGGCTACGGTGAGGATGTCTTCAAGGGCGCCATCGCTGACAAGTACCTCAAGAAGGAGGGCCTGAAGCTCGCAGACCTGGAGGACTACTCTTGGATCAATGACGCGTCGAAGCCCGACAAGATCGCCAAGGCTATGCTGAGCTGGGCGCTGGATAAGGGTGCTACCTCGTTCTGCCACTGGTTCCAGCCCATGACGTCGACATTCCGTCACGGTGACACTGGCCAGGTCCAGATGTCCATGCTGGAGTTCGAACGCGACGGCACCACCACCTTCGAGCTCAAGGGGAAGCACATTCTTTTCGGCGAGACAGACGGGTCGTCTTATCCCAACGGCGGCATGCGCGCGACGCATACTGCGGGCGGCTACCTCGCGATCGACCCTTCTTCCCCCGTGTTTCTTCGCGACGACTGCATGTTCATCCCCGCATGCTTCGTCTCCTACAAGGGCAAGGCCCTCGATGAGAAGACCCCCCTGCACCGCGCGCACCAGTCCATGTCCAAGCAGGGCGCGAGGCTTTTCAAGCACCTGGGCTTCGAAGTGACCGGCATGGTGAACAACATCGGCCTCGAGCAGGAGCTCTTCTTCATTCCGCGCGAAGCGTATGAGCGCCGCATGGACCTTCAGTTCACTGGTCGCACGGTTCTCGGCAAGATGCCCGCGCGCGGCCAGGAAGGTTGCGACCACTATATGGCGCCCATCAACGTCGCCGGCCCCGCCATGGCGTGCATGAAGGAGATCCAGCAGCAGTGCTACAAGCTCGGCATCCCTCTGAAGACGCGTCACAGAGAGGTGGCGCCCAACCAGTACGAGTTCGCGCCTGAGTTCGGCTCCGTTATCACCCAGACGGATCAAAACCTCGTGGTGATGCAGATTTGCGAAGAAGTGGCCTCCAAGCACGGCCTCGTCGCGTTGTTGCAGGAGAAGCCTTTCGCCGGCGTGAACGGCTCCGGCAAGCACAACAACTGGTCCATCTCCACGCTCTGCGGCGCGCAGCTGCTTAACCCCGGTGACCTGACTCAGAGATCCGGTAACCCCGAGATTTTCCCCATCGTGATGTCTGCGATCGTGGCTGCCGTCGACGAGTACGGTGACCTCATGCGTCTCGCCATCTCTTCCCCCGGAAACGACTTCCGCCTCGGCGCGATGGAGGCGCCGCCCTCCGTGATCTCCACCTACCTCGGAACGCAGATGACTGCGTACCTCAAGGACTTCATGGAAGGCAACGTGTACGAATACAAGCCTGCTACGACGCCTGTTGATCTCGGCGTGGACATCATGCCCGTCGTGCATGCTCCTGCGGAGGATCGCAACCGCACGTCGCCCTTCCCTTACGGCGGCCACCGCTTCGAGTTCCGCGCCGTCGGGTCGTCCCAAAACGTCTCCATGGTCAACACCGTGCTCAACGCCATCACCGCGAAGTACTTCGCCACTATCTCCGACCGCATCGAGGCTGGTGAGAAGCCCGTTCACGTGGCTCAAGATCTGCTGAAGAAACATTACAAGGTCATTTTCAACGGCAACGGTTACGATCCCAAGTGGCCCGACGAGGCTGACAAGCTTGGCATCACTCACATCGACTCCGGCGTGGAGGCCATCAACAAGCTGGTGGACCCCAAGAACGTCGCGATGTTCAAGGAGATGGGCGTCTTCGACGAGGAGGAATGCGCGGCTCGCAGAGAGATTTTGCTGGAGGGGTACATCGGCACCATCGAGATGGAGGTCGGCTGCATGATCGACATGATCAACCAGTACGCCATCCCCTCGGCCAAGGCT
>MDSV01030792.1_pt1 | contig 13647 bp, 10 predicted proteins | sample 810851 | NCBI WGS metagenome assembly MDSV01 (sample SAMN05326640, study PRJNA326480) | marine metagenome | isolation source: seawater | place: Atlantic Ocean: North East | collected 2012 | reverse complement strand
TTCCAATTAAGGACCGGAGGTTTAAAACCAACAACTGTGTGCGTATTAATTTATTTTTGAGAATATTTACAAAGATTTTTTTTAATTAACAAGGATTAATTAACTAATAATTGCTGTAATTTCCTTATTTCTTATCAAATTAAGAGTTTTTCTATCGATATTTCTCTTATTTTCGAGTTGAAAATCTAAATTATTTTTTTCGTTACTTAATTTGATTTTTATCAAGGTATTTCCATTTTTTGGTAGAAATTTATGGATTTCATTTAACTCTTCAATAGATTTTAAATTAAACGTAACCTCTTCAATTGGTTTATTTAATAAATCCTTTAGTGATGCAACTTTTTGAACATTTACTCTTTTAAATCTATTTTCTTCATTTGAAATTGATTTTGCAAGAGTTATAATAAAAGAATCCCCTTCTTTTAGAATTTGTCTATTTAGTTGTAAGGTTTCTGAAAAAATAAATAATTCAAAAACACTAAAAAGATCAGTTAATTTTAAAATAGCATAAGAATTACCTTTGGCAGTTTTTCTTTCTTGGATTTTTAACAAAGTTGATGCAATATTAGCATTTTTTAATTTATCATCATTATTAAAACTTTGATAATCAATAATATTATAATCATCAAAAATTTCTTTATATTGGTTTAATGGATGATCTGAAATAAAAAAACCAACTGACTCAAATTCTTTTGAGAGTCTTTCTTCAAATTTCCAATCTCCTATATTTGAAATGATTTGATTATCTTGATTCTCACTTTCTCCAAATAAATCGATTTGATTTAAAGATTTATTTTCAAAAATTTTTTTTGATTTACTAATAAAGTTTGGTATTGAATTAAATAATGCTTGTCTATTTGAATTTAATCTATCAAATACTCCTGCTTTAACTAAACCCTCTAATTGAAGTTTGTTAATATCTTTTGGATTGACACGATTTAAAAAATCATTGATTGATTTGAATTTACCATTAGCCAATCTCTCATTTATAATATTTGAAACTGCTTCATATCCAACGGCTTTAATACCGCCTAATGCATAAAAAAATTTTTTACCATCAGTTTTAAAATCTGCATAACATTCATTTATATCAGGTCTAACAACCTCAATATTTAATCTTTTTAATTCTTCATAAAATTCACTGAGTTTATTTTGATTTGATATATCCATGGTCATAGATGCTGCTACGAATTCTTTAGGATAATAAGTTTTCAAAAAAGCTGTTTGATAAGAAATTATTGCGTATGCTGCTGCATGACTTTTATTGAAACCATATTCTGCAAAAGGTTCAATTTTTAAAAATATACCAGCAGCTATATCTTTGCTTATTCCATTTTTTACTGCCCCAGCAATAAAATTTTGTTTTTGTTTTTCTAACTCAGATCTTTTCTTTTTACCCATAGCTCTTCTTAAAATATCAGCCTGACCAGCTGAAAAACCAGAAAGTTTTTGAGCGATTTGCATTACTTGTTCTTGGTAAATAATCACACCATATGTGGGTTTCAAAATGTCCTCTAATAAAGGATGCAAGTAATCTGGTTTCTGTTTCCCATGTTTGCAGTCATTATATGTTGGGATATTACTCATCGGTCCTGGTCTATATAGTGCAACTAAAGCAATTATATCCTCAATATGATTAGGTCTCATTTGAATTAAAGCTTCTCTCATACCGGAGCTTTCAATTTGAAATAATCCAACAGTTTTACCAGAAGACAATAATTCAAAAACTTTTTGATCCTCATAACTTATATGTTCAATATCAAAACTTTTATTATTTTTTCTTATTAGTTTCTGAGTATTGTTAATGACAGTTAAAGTTTTCAAACCTAAAAAATCAAATTTAATTAGACCAGCATTTTCTGCTGAATACATGTCAAATTGTGTTGAGGGTAATAATAAATTTGAAGTTGAATCTTTGTATAAGGGTACTATATCAGTAAGTTTTTTATCAGCTATGACAACCCCTGCTGCATGGGTAGCAACGTTTCGATTTAAACCTTCTAATTTTAATGAAAGTTCAGTAAGTTTTTTTACTCTAGGGTCTTCATTAATCAATTTTTGAAGTCTAGGTTCACCCGCAATACACTCAGACAAATTTTGAGGTCTGGAAGGATCAAAAGGTATCATTTTAGAAATACTATCAACAAAACCATAGGCAAGCCCTAAAACCCGCCCAACATCTCTTATCACCATTCGCGCTTTTAGTTTTCCAAATGTTATAATATGAGCAACACTGTCTTTGTATTTTTTTGTCAAATATTCAAAAACCAAATCTCTTTTATCTTCACAAAAATCGATATCAAAATCAGGCATTGAAATACGATCTGGATTTAAAAATCTCTCAAAAATTAAATTAAACTTAATTGGATCAACATCAGTTATTGATAAACACCAAGCTACCAATGAGCCAGCACCAGATCCTCTACCTGGTCCAACTGGTATATCGTTTTCTTTAGCCCATTTAATATAATCAGAAACAATTAGAAAATAACTAGCATATTGCATTTCTATTATAATATTCAATTCATGGTCTAATCTATCTTTATAAATTAAGTAATTGGGTTCGGATGAAAGTTTTTCATTTTTAATTCCAAAAATTTTTGTAAACTTTTCATTTAAACCTTCTAAGGAGTTTTTTTTAAGTGTCTCTTCAGCATTCCCTCCTTTTTCTGAACTTATATTCGGTAAAATAGGCTTAGAAGTCATAGGTCTAAAACAACATCGATAGGAAAAATTGTAATTATTTTCTAAAGCTTCAGGTAAGTCTGCAAATAGTTCTGACATTTCAATATCATTTTTCAAATAATGTTGATCAGAAAATTTTAATCTATTCTTTTCATTCACGTAAGTTTTATCTTTGATACAAATAAGTGCATCATGAGCTTCATGCATTTCTTTATTAATATAAAAAATTTCATTAGTAGCTATTAAAGGAATTTGAAGTTCTAATGATTTAGACAAATTAAATTTTTCAAAACCAATTTCATTTTGGTCACCATGTCTTTGAATTTCAATATAAAAAGTGTCATTGTATTTGGATTTTAATTTTGTGTATAATTCTTTTATTTCGCTAAATTTTCCTTTATCGAATAATTGACCAAATAATCCATTTATTGTTCCAGAAAAAATTGCAACACCTTTATTTTTATCCAACAACTCATCAAAATCTAAATGGGGATCCAAAAGTTCGTTATTTTTAAGATAAGATAGGGATGATAGCTCAATTATTCTTTTGTATCCATTTTCATCTAAAGCAAATAATGGTAATAATCCAATTGTAGAACCATATTTAAAATTTATCTGTGTTCCAATAATAGGTTGTGTTCCTACTTTAGATATTTTTTCAGCAAATTCTAAAGCGCCACATAAATTTGATGTATCGCACAGTGCTAATGATCTTATTCTGTTTTCTTTTGAAAAATCTTTTAAATCATCTATTTTTATTGCTCCTTCACATATTGAATATTGCGAATGAATTTTTAAATGATTAAAATTTTGTATTTTAGACTCAGTCATTGATGGTTTTTATATTACCATCAACCAATTCTAATAAGCAATCTGACTTATTTGCAAAAAATCTATTATGAGTTGCAAATATAATTAATCTATCTTTATTTATTTGATTTTTTAAGATTTCAAAAATGTTTTTTGCAGTTTCTATATCCAAACTACCAGTAGGTTCGTCAGCTAAAATTATCTGCGGGTCATTGATTAACGCTCTTGCAATGGCAACTCTTTGTTTTTCACCTCCAGATAATTGTGACGGATAATGATTTGATCTATTGGTAAGGCCAACTTTTTTTAATAAAGCTTTAGATTTAATAATAGAAATTTCTTTATTATTTCCATTTGCAAGACTTGCCAGATATATGTTTTCTAATGCTGTAAAGTCTGTTAGCAAATTATCTTGTTGATAAATTATCCCAATTTTTTTTGCTCTTAAAATATCATTTTTTTTTGAATTATTAGGGTTTATAACATTATTTTCAATTGTAATTGAGCCCGAACTAGGACGATCAATTAATGAAAGTATGTTTAAAAGTGTTGATTTACCAGATCCTGATGGTCCCGTAAGTGAATAAATTTTACCTTTTTTGAATTTATAAGTAACTTTTTTTAAAACATTTACTTTTTTTTGAGTGACAAAACTTTTATTTATATTTGAAAGGAAAATTAAATTATTCATATTTAAGTGCTTGGACTGGATCTAATTTTGCAGCTTTTAAAGCTGGAAATATAGAAACAATAATAGTTATTAATATTGAACACAAAGAAATTATAAAGATAGAAGTTGGATTAATTTCTGAAGGCATAGAACTTAAAAAATAAATTTCTTCTGGAAAAAGACTTATATCAAATACGTTACTTAAAAATTGTCTCAAATTTTCAACATACATTGAAAAAATTACACCCAACATAATTCCAAAAATAGTTGCTGAAGTTCCAATTATGACACCAACTAAAAAAAATATTTTTACGATAGATTTGTTTAAAACACCTATTGATTTTAAAATAGCAATATCACGTGTTTTATTTTTAACTAAAATTGTTAAACCTGAGATTATATTAAATGCTGCCACAATAATGATTAATGATAATATAATAAACATTACGTTTCTTTCGACTTTTAAGGCAGAAAATAAAGAACTATTAGTATCTGCCCAGCTGTAAATAAATTCATCTGGAAACATTTTTTGAACAATTAATTTTTGATTTTCAATATTTTGAGGATTTTTTAAATATATTTCTAAATTTCTGTCATTCTTAGTTAAATTAAAAAATTCTTCTAATGTATCTAAATTTATAAAAGCAATATTATTATCAAAATCAGCCAATCCACTTTCAAAAAGAGAAATAACTGTAAATATTTTTTTTTTAGGAAGGTTGCCAATAATTGTTTCAACTCCTGATGATGACATTATTGTGACATCATCTCCTATTTTAAGCCCAAGTATGAAACTTAATTCCTTTCCAATTGATATATTGTTTTTTGTTAAATTGTTTCTATCACCTACAAAAGTTTCATCTTTAATTATTTTTAATTTCGAAAAATCATTTTTAGAATAACCTCTCAAAACAATACCTTTCGAAATATCTTTTTGAATTATTATTGCTTCACCTGTGTTACTTGATATCAAATTTTTACTTATTGAATTTAATTGTTGAATATTAAATATTTTAGGATTTATATATTTTTTTTCATAAGGCTTTACTGTGATATGTGCATTAAAACCTACAATCTTATTAATTAATTCAGACCTAAAACCATTCATTACAGACATTACAATTATCAAAACTGCTACCCCTAAACTTATTCCAATGAATGAAAAAATAGAAATTACATTCAAAAAACCATCTTTTTTTCTGGCTTTAAGAAATCTAAATGTAATTTCTTTTTCTAATGTAGAAATCAATTTTTTGCTTTTTGTTCAGTAATTAGATTAATAATGTCTTTTAATTTAAAATTTTGAGATTCTTTATCAACTTCTTTAAATTCTAATAAGTCTCCATTTGTTTGTTTTCCTATAATAATCTGATAGGGAGCACCAATTAAGTTCATTTTTTTAATTTTTGAGGAAAAATTTTCATCGGTATCATCAATTATTGAATCTATATTATTTTTATTAAGCTCTGAACTAATCTTATTTGCTTTTTCAAGTGCTGAAATATCATTTTTTTTTATCATTGGAATTATCGCTACATCATATGGTGCAACTGAAATAGGCCATTTCATAATTTCATTTTTTTCATCATATTTTGCCTCAATTATTGCACCAACCAGTCTGGAAACTCCTATTCCATATGAACCCATTTTGACAAAATCTTTTTTACCGCCTGGTAAATCAACCGATGCTCCCATTGGTTTAGAATATTTATCTCCAAAATAGAAAATGTGCCCTACTTCAATTCCTTTGGTTATCAATCTATTTTCATCTAACACTTTATTTTCAAATTCTTCTTTGTTGAACTTTTCATCAGTCACTGAATAAAATTTTTCATATTTTTTTCTCATATCCTCTAAAGATTTCTTTTCTAATTTTGTATTCTCAGTATTTAAATCAAAAATTCTTTTGTCAGTAAAAATTTTACTTTCACCTGTCTCAGCTAGTATAATAAATTCATGAGAAAGATTTCCACCAATAGGGCCGGTATCTGCTGCCATTGGTATAGCTGTTAGATCCAATCTATTAAAAGTTTTTAAATAAGATAAAAAAAATTTATTATAAGAAAACTGTGCTTCCTCATCAGATACATCAAATGAATATGCATCTTTCATGTAAAATTCTCTACATCTCATTATTCCAAACCTTGGTCTTATCTCGTCTCTGAACTTCCACTGAATATGATATAAGAGTTGTGGTAAAGATTTGTAAGATTTAATTGATGCTCTAAATATGTCAGTTACTAATTCTTCATTGGTTGGTCCATAAAGCATTTCTCGATCTTGACGGTCTTTAATTCTTAGCATTTCCTCACCATAATCTTCATATCTTCCACTTTCTTTCCAAATTTCACTAGATTGAATTGTTGGCATCAATATTTCTTGAACTCCAATTTTATTTTGTTCTTCTCTAACTATCTTTTCAATTTTTTTCATAACCTTGAAACCAAGCGGCAGCCATGAATAAATACCTGAAGATGATTGCTTAATCATTCCAACTCTTAACATTAATTGATGAGATTTAATTTTTGCCTCTGAGGGATTATTTTTTAAAATAGGGATAAAAGATTTTGATATATACATGTTAACTGATTATATTTCTTAAGTTCAAATATTCAAACTTCATTAATACATAAATTAAAATGAATAAAATAGTTGTAATTCCAGTGCAATAAATGAATTTCTTCAACATTTTGGGATTTTCTGGTGATCCTGAGTCTTCACCTTCTATCAGTTTAATTTTAGTTCTATCTACATCAATGGGTAAAATTGCAAAAAAAACAACCCACCAAATTATTATATAAATTATGGCTAAACCTGTGATGCTCATTAAATCCTGATTAAATTAATGTTTGTAAAAGGTTTTTTACCAGTTTTTTCTTTAGTAAATTTTCTAGAGGTAATTTTTAATGCATCTATAAAGTTATGTTCTTGTTTCTTACTAGTAAGTTTGAAAGTTTTTGTTACTTTTTCTATTTCTTCTTGTAAACCATAAATGAACTCATCAGTCTCATAAATCGGTAAACCTTTAAAACTTATAATTGGACTATTATGAACATTACCTTTTGTATTAATCAAAATTGTAATTTCAAGATAACCATTAATACCTAGATTTTTTCTATCTTTTATCGATTGAGAATTTTCCTCTACGCTAATACTTCCATCTAAATATAATCTACCACTAGGGGCTTTATCGTATACTTCAGGATGATTTCCTGGTGCTAATTTTACAATATCTCCATTTTCCACTTGAACCGGATATGGTACCTGCATTTCTTTAGCAAAGTTTATATGTTCTATCATATGTCTATGTTCACCATGTACTGGAATGATGCACTTTGGTTTAACCCAACTGTACATATCTTTTAAATCTTCTCTATTTGGATGACCAGACACATGGATGAATTCACTTTCTTCTGAAATAACTTCTATTCCATCTTTTACTAATTGATTGTGAAGTTTAAAAAGTTTCTTTTCATTTCCTGGTATAATTTTAGAAGAAAATATTACAGCATCATCTTTTTCAATAAATACATCTGGATGAGTATAATTAGAAATTCTCATCATGGCTCCCATGGGCTCTCCTTGGCTTCCTGTGCAAAGGTAAACTATCTTTTCTCTAGAAATATTTTTTGCTTCTCTTGGATCTATTGGATCAATTGTGTTTTTCAAATATCCACACTGTTTTGCAGCTTTATATATTCTGTGCATTGATCTTCCAACTAAGGAGATTTGCCTTCCAGTTTTTTCAGCACAATAAAAAGCGGACTCCATTCTTGCTACATTTGATGCAAACGAAGTAATTATTATTCTTTTTTTTAATCTGCTCATAATATTAAGCATGTTTTTTCTTACATCTAATTCAGATCCTGATCTACCAGCACTAAATACATTGGTAGAGTCACAAATCATTGCAAGTACTCCCTCGTCACCAATTTCTTTTAATCTCTTGGTGTTTATTTCATCGCCAATTAATGGATTTGGATCTACTTTCCAATCACCAGTATGCAATACAACTCCTAACGGAGTTTGAATTTTTAGGCCATTGGGTTCTAATATTGAATGAGTTAATGTGATATATTCAATTTCAAAAGGATCCAAACTAACTTTACCATTTAGTTGCACAATTTGTAAATCTTGAGTTATATCAATATGTTTTTCTTTAAATTTTTCTTTTATTAATACTGCTGTAAAAGGTGTTGCATAAATCTTACAGCCTAGTTTAGGCCAAAGATGAGCAACAGCACCGATATGATCCTCATGTGCATGGGTTAAAATTATTCCTTGAAGATTTTCTTTTCTTTCTTGAATGAATCCTGGGTCTGGATAAATTAAATCAATACCTGGAACTGTATCATCAGCAAATGTTACACCAATATCTACCATGATCCATTTATGATTACCTGGTTGACCATAACCAAATAAATTCATATTCATTCCAATTTCACCTGAGCCACCTAATGGGCAAAATAAAAATTCATTTTTCATATTATTTAATAAGTTTTAAAGCTCTATTCAAGCCATTGATCGTAATATCTAAATCTTGTTTTGTTTTTGTTTTAATTGAATTTTTAAATAAATTTGAAAAACCACCTGTTATAATTATATTAAATGATTTTTTTGTCTCTTTCTTAATTAAATTTATAATATTGTCAATTAATCCAGCATATCCCCAGAAAAAACCAGATCTTACTGCTGACTGCGTATCTTTTCCTATAACTTTAGACATTTTTTTAAGATTAATTTTTGGAATCAATGAAGCTTTATCAGAAAGAGTATTAAGTGATAGTTTGATGCCAGGTGAAATTATTCCACCTTTGTAATTATCTCCAATCAGAACATCAAAGGTTGTTGCTGTTCCGAAATCTAGAATAATAAAATTTTTATTTTTAGCAAAAACACTTATTGCATTTGCTAATCTGTCAGAACCTACTTGTTTATAGTCAACATCTATTCTTAAAATTGATCTTAAATCTAATTCCTTTAATTCAAAACATTTTATTTTAGTTTTTTTTGAAAAATAAATTTTTATTTCATTAAAGGTAGACGGAACAACACTACAAAATAATATTTTTTTTATTTTAAAAAAATTAAATTTTTTAAAATGTTTATCTAAAATATCTATTTTTTTTCCTTTTGAAGGTATAAGGATTTTTTTAATAATTTTTTTTTTATTTACTAAACAAATTTTTGTTTCAGTATTTCCAATATCTCCTAATATAATCATTTAGCTGGTTTTATAATACTTTGATAAAAATTTCTCAAAAATTATTTTTAATTCTTTCTCAAATATTTTTTTATTTATCCTTTGATTGGTAATTTCTAACAAATTAGTTGTTGGATAATTCGATATATTTGGATTTCTAATCAAATTTAGCCCTATTCCAACAATTAAATATCTTTTTTTAGATTTTTCAATTTTTTCTTGCAAGATTCCACAAATTTTTTTTTTATTTATCAGTAAATCATTGGGTGATTTAAAAGTAATTTTTTTTTTATAATATTTTGAAATAGCATTTTTTACTAAAAAACAATTTTTTTTAGTAAGTGAGTCCATGGATAGATTTATTTTTTCTAATTTATAAAAAAAAGATAAAAATATGTTTTCTTTATAAGAAATCCATTTTCTACCATATTGACCTCTTCCATTTGATTGGTTTTCTGTGACAACTAGACCAAATTCATTTTCAGAATTTTTTAATAATCGAATCGCTGTAAGATTAGTGCTTTTTACTTTCTTAAAATTAAATTGTTTAAGCTTCATTAAATCATATTAATTTTTGAAACTATTTCAATTAATTGACTTGGAAATATAAAATATATCAAAATTAATAATGTTGATACTCCAAGTGAAAATTTTAACCATAGACTATGATCTGTATCAAATTTTTCTTTTTCTTTATCAAAATACATAATTTTTATAAGTCTTAAATAATAGAAGGCGGCAACTACTGTGGACAAGAGCCCAACTATAGCTAAAAAAAACATGGATTGCTCTATAACAGCTTTAAAAATATAAAATTTTGCAAAAAATCCTGCTAATGGAGGTATTCCTGCTAAAGAAAAAAGAATGATTAATAAAGATAATGATAATAATGGATGATTTTTTGATAATCCGGATAAGTCATCAATTTGTTCATAATATACATTATTCCTTTTCATCATTAATAAGCATGAAAATAAACCTAAATTCATTAATACATATATAGATATATAGATGATTGAACTTTGTATTCCCTCGTTGGATCCTGTAACTAAACCTGCTAATGCGTACCCCACATGCCCTATCGAACTGTAAGCAATAAGTCTTTTTAAATTTTTTTGACCTATGGCCGCTACAGCTCCAAAAACCATTGAGGCTATTGATAAAAAAATCAAAATCATCTGCCATTGATCAATTAAATTCAAAAAAGGAACATACAAGAATCTTATGAATACTGATAGAGCAGCTATTTTTGGAACCATTGTGAAAAATAAAGTTACAGATGTTGGAGAGCCCTCATAAACGTCTGGTGCCCACATATGAAATGGTACAGCAGAAATTTTAAATGCTAATCCTACTAATATAAAAACGATTCCAAAAGTGAGGGCATATTCATCTGTGTTAAGCTGATTTGCTATTACATTGAAATTAGTTGAACCTGTAAAACCATAAATAAGTGAACATCCATATAGTAAAAGTCCAGACGATAAAGCACTTAAAACAAAATATTTTAATCCAGCTTCAGAAGATTTTATTTGATCTCTATTAAATGTAGCTAGCACATACAAAGCTAAAGATTGAAGCTCAAGACCCATATAAAAAACAATTAAATCATTTGAACTAATCATAATCATCATTCCTAAGACTGAACTTAGAATTAATATTGGATATTCAATCTTAAAAATTTTTAAAGATTTTAAATAGTTTGAAGAAATCACTAAAACTAAAAAAGCTGCAATCAAAGTAACTATTTTCATAAATGAGGATAAGTAATCAATTATTACACTACCATTGAAAAGCGTTACTTCACTTATACCCAAAGTTTCATTGAATGTTATAATTGCAGTGATAAGTAAAATTATTGATGAAATGTTTTGAATTAGTTTTGAGCTATTATTTTTAAAAACTCCTAAAATAAGTAAAATCATTATTGATAAAGAAATAAAAACTTCTGGAAGTATCAGTTCTAAATTTTCCATTACAATTTATTCACTACTTTAATATTATAAGTATCTATGAGGTCGCTAATAGATACCTCGATTGTATTTATTAATGGTTCTGGGTAGAAGCCAAAAAATAAAGTTGGTACAGCCAAACAAATTAAAATAATCATTTCTGATTTATTTAAATCCAGCATTTGTTTTAAATCTAAATTTGTTAATTTTCCAAACACTACTCTTTTGTATAACCATAGCATATATGCGGCTCCTATAATCACCCCTAGACTCGCAATTACAGCAACTAAAAAATTATCTTTGAATGCGGCCATCAATATCAAAAACTCACCAACAAAACCACTTGTGCCTGGTAGTCCTAATGCTGCTAATGTAAACAACATAAATAATACAGAATATTTTGGAATTACACTTACTATACCACCGTAAGTATCTATTAATCTTGAGTGCATTCGATCGTAAACAACACCAACACATAAGAATAATGCTGCTGACACGAGGCCATGACTTATCATTTGAATAATACTTCCTTCGATTCCTTGTTGTTGAATTGTAAAAATTCCTAAAGTAACAAAACCCATATGAGCAACAGAAGAATAAGCAATTAATTTTTTCATATCTTCCTGCATTAAAGCAATAAAAGATGTAAAAATAATTGCTATTAAACTTAGCACATAAATTAAAGGTGTAAAAATTTCTGAAGCTGTTGGGAATAAACCTAATGAAAACCTGATAAAGCCATATCCAGCCATTTTAAGTAAAATTGCAGCTAATAATACTGATCCTGCAGTTGGTGCTTCAACATGAGCATCTGGAAGCCAAGTATGAACAGGCCACATAGGTGTTTTAACAGCAAAAGAACTAAAGAAAGCTAACCAAAGCAAATTTTGATATTTAGAGTCAATTCCTAGTTCGTAAAGTTGAACCACATCTGTCGTACCCATTATCCAATAAATCGATATTATAGCAACTAGCATCAACACTGAACCTAGTAATGTGTATAAAAAAAATTTAAACGCTGAATATACGCGCCTTGTTCCTCCCCAAATTCCAATAATAAGAAACATCGGTATCAAACCAGCTTCAAAAAATAAGTAAAAGACTACGAGATCTAAAGAACAAAAAACACCAATCATGAAAGACTCCATGATTAGTACTGCAATCAGAAATTCTCTTAATCTATTTTTGATTGAATTATTAATTGATAGAATACAAAGTGGAGTTATAAATGTAGTTAACAATATAAATAAAATAGAAATTCCATCTATACCAACTTTATAGTTTATAAAATTTTTGATCCATATTCTATTTTCAACGAATTGAAATTCTGAAGTGGTTTGATCAAATAATATCCACAAATAAATTGATAAAATAAAATTGACAAGAGAAGTAAATAAAGCAACATATTTAACAGTTAAATTATTTTCTTTATTGCTTTTAGTAAAAAATAAAAAAAGAGCTCCGATAGAAGGTAATAAAATTAAGTAAGATAAAATAGGAAAATTTATCATTTTACAATTAAGAAAGTTAATAGGGCAGAAAAACCAAGTAACATGACAAATGCATACTGGTAGATAAATCCACTTTGAAATTTATTTGCTTTTAAAGAAAATTTTTTTATAAGATTAGAAATACCATCAGGGCCTAAACCATCTATGATTTTTAAATCAAAAAACTTCCACAAAAATAATCCTAATTTTTTAGATGATCTAACAAATATTACATTATAAAGTTCATCAAAATACCATTTATTAATCAAAAATTGGTGTAATGGTTTATTAACATTGGCAATACGTTTTGATAAATCTTTATTTTTTAAAAATAAATAGTACGCAACAGGAATAGATGCAACAACCAAGGTTGGAGTTAAAATTAAAAACCAAAATGGAGGATGTTCGGTGCTCAACGGTTTCAAAAAAAATATTGAGTCTTGCCAGAAATAATTTAATCCATAGTAACCAATAAACAATTCTTTAAAAAAGAAACCAGCAAATATTGCACCCATTGATAAAAAAAATAGAGGAATTAACATTGTTAATGGAGATTCATGCGTTTCCTCAATTTTTAAATTTTTATTATTATATTCTCCATGAAATGTTTTAAATATTAATCTCCATGAATAAATTGAGGTAAGGAAAGCAGTTAAAATACCAATTCCAGCCGCATAATAGCCAACGGTATTTCCTCTCAGATAAGCAAATTCTATAATTGCATCTTTTGAATAAAATCCTGATAATAATGGAAAACCTGTTAATGCTAAAGTTCCAATAATCATTAATGTATAAGTATATGGAAGTTTTTTCCAAACACCGCCCATATTATTAATG
>MDSV01152742.1_pt1 | contig 13650 bp, 14 predicted proteins | sample 810851 | NCBI WGS metagenome assembly MDSV01 (sample SAMN05326640, study PRJNA326480) | marine metagenome | isolation source: seawater | place: Atlantic Ocean: North East | collected 2012 | reverse complement strand
CGTACGTGTAAGAAAAAACAAAGTAACAATAAGACCTATCGCGGGTACAAGGCCTAGAGGCAAGACAAAAAAAGATGATTTAATGTATGAAAGAGATTTATTAGAGGATAAAAAAGAAATTTCTGAGCATTTGATGTTATTGGATTTAGGAAGAAATGACGTTGGTCGAGTTGTTAGAGCTAATACAATAAATGTAACATCTAGTTTTGCGATTGAACGATATTCTCATGTTATGCATATAGTTTCAAATGTTGAAGGTGAATTAAAAAAAGATAAAACGCTAATGGATGCGTTAATGGCAGGTTTTCCTGCTGGTACAGTTACTGGGGCACCAAAAATTAGAGCAATGCAAATTATTGATGAACTAGAAACTACAAAAAGAGGTCCTTATGCTGGAGCTGTCGGGTACTTTTCTTCTATGAACGAAATGGATACATGTATTGTGTTGCGTACTGGAATAATACAGAATAAAAAACTTTATGTTCAAGCTGGTGGAGGTGTTGTTTATGATAGCAAGCCTGGAAATGAATATAAGGAAACTATCAATAAATCAATGGCCGTTATAAAAGCAGCTGAAATAGTTCAAGGTAATATAAAATGATATTGTTAATAGATAACTACGATAGTTTTACTTTTAATCTGGCTCACTACATTGAGGAAACAGGTCAATTAGTTACAGTTTTAAGAAATGACAAGGTTTCAATTAAAGATATACAATACAAAATTAAGCCAAAAAAAATTATTATTTCACCAGGACCATGTACACCAAATGAAGCCGGTATTTGTATTGATGCTATAAAGAAATTCTATAAAACCATTCCTATCCTTGGTGTTTGTCTGGGACATCAATCAATTGGACAGGCGTTTGGGGGTAAAATTGTGAGAGCAAAAAAAATAATGCATGGCAAAATTTCTCAAATGACCAACGAAAATAAATCTAAAATCTTTGTTGGATTACCAAAAAAATTTGATGCAACAAGATATCATAGTTTAGTAATAGCACCCAAATCATTGCCAAGTTGTTTTAAAATTATTTCACAAACAATTGATGATAAGAAAAATGTTATTATGGGTATTGAACATAATGAATATCCAGTTTATGGCGTTCAATTTCATCCTGAAAGCATTGGAACTTCAAAAAAATATGGAAAAAAAATAATTTCAAATTTTGTAAATCTATGAATCAAAACTTAAAATCATTTATACCCCTTGCTTTTAATAATGAATTAGATAAAAATTTAACTTCTGAGGCTTTTAATATAATTATGTCTGGTGATGCTACAGATGGTCAAATTGCAGCATTTTTAACAGCTCTTCAAAGTAATGTGAATAAAGATCATGTCTTAGGTGCGTTAGAAGTTATGCAGCAAAAGATGGTACCTGTAAATGTCCCCAAAAATGCTGTTGATACCTGTGGAACTGGTGGTGATGGTATTGGCTCACTCAATGTGTCAACCGCAACTGCTTTTGTTGTTGCTGCGGCTGGTATACCGATTGCTAAACATGGCAATAAGGCTTTAACGTCAAAATGTGGTTCTGCAGATGTATTAGAGGGATTGAATGTTAAATTATTATCTGAACCAACTAAATTAGAGAAGTGTATCAATGAGGTAGGTATATGCTTTATGTTTGCTCCATATCATCATCCCGCAATGAAATATGTTGGTAAGGTAAGACAAGAAATTGGAATTAGAACTATATTTAATATGTTAGGTCCCCTGCTAAACCCTGGTAATGTAAGGTCACAATTGGTTGGAGTTTATAGCGAGGAGGTTCAAAAAATTTATAGTGAGGTTCTTAAAATGCTTGATAAGAAAAAATCAATCATTGTAACAGGTGGGTATGGTATGGATGAGATTAATATTAACGGTAAAAATAAAATAACTTCTCCAGGCGGTGAAATAAAACAATTTTTAGCAAGCTCTATTGGAATCGCCAACCAAAATGAAAAAGAATTAGACGGAGGTGATGTGACTTATAATTCATTAAGAATTAATGAAATCTTCTCTGGTACCAAGGACTCTTTTTATGAAATTGTTGCACTAAATAGTGCTTTTGCACTTTCACTCAGTCAAGCAGAAAATATTTCAGATGACGTCATAAATGAAAAATACAAATTAGCTAAAGATTTGCTTGACTCAGGAGCGGCTTCGAAAAAATTAAATGAGTTAGTAGAATTTACTCAAAGCTATTAATCATATGTCTATATTATCAGAAATTTATGAATACAAAAAAAATTTTGTTGAGAATAGAAAAATAAAAACTGACATTAATAAAATAAAAGAACTATCTAAAAATTACGTCCCAAAGGGCTTTATTGCAAAAATAAAAGAGAGCATTTCAAAAAAAAATATATCTATTATTGGTGAATTAAAAAAAGCTAGCCCATCAGCAGGAATAATATTTGATAATAATAATGATTATTTTGATATAGCAAAAAAATATGAAAATAATGATATATCGTGCTTATCTATTTTAACGGATGAAAAATTTTTTAAGGGTAGTGATAGTGATTTAGTAGGAATAAGAGAAATTGTTGATATTCCAATTATAAGAAAAGATTTTATTTTAGATTCTTATCAATTATATGAGTCAAAAATGCTTGGAGCAGATTGTATTCTTCTAATACTTTCTATGATTGATATTTCACTAGCAAAAGACTTGGAGGCCGAAGCTATGGATATTGGTCTTGATGTTTTAATAGAGACGCATAATGAAGAAGAGATGGGTAATGCACTAAAAATGAAATCTGAATTAGTCGGAATTAATAATAGAAATTTAAATGATTTTACTGTGAATATTGATAATACAATTTTATTAGCGGATGCGACAGCTAATGACAAAATCTACGTATCAGAAAGTGGTATTAAATCTAAATCAGACATAAATCATATTCTAGATAAATCACCTGCTCGCACTTTTTTAGTAGGCGAATCGTTAATGCGATCTAAAAAATTAGAAGAACAAATTAGAACACTTTTAAACTAGTAATTCACTGAGTCATATTAACGTATTGTTTTTAAACACTAATAATTAATTGAAACATTTAGCGAACATTGATAGAACATAGATATAACTTTTTTATAGGGTAATTTATGTTAACTAAAAAACAGAAAGAACTTTTAACTTTTATAAGCACGTCACAAAATAGGAATGGTGTATCTCCTTCTTATGATGAGATGAAATCGGCTCTAAATTTAAAATCTAAATCTGGTATTCATAGACTGATATTGGCACTTGAGGAAAGGGGATTTGTTAGAAGACTTGCCCATAAAGCAAGAGCTTTAGAGGTAATTAAAGATAGTTTTTCAAGTATTGACATTGCTAATCAAGACAAAAATAATTTAATTATTGGTAAATTTAATGGCAAATCTGATCAAGACGATAGTCATAAAGTTTCAACGCTTCCATTATATGGAAAAATTGCTGCAGGAACACCTATTGAAGCAATACAGCACAACGACGAAACTATAGATGTACCTAAAGAAATGATGCCTATAGGAGAGAGTTATGCTTTGAATGTAGAGGGTGATTCAATGATCAATGAAGGAATTTTTGATGGTGACACTGTTTTAATAAAAAAAACAAATTATGCTGACAGCGGTGATATCATTGTTGCACTAGTAGATGACAGTGAAGCAACTCTAAAAAGGCTTAGAAAAAAAGGACAAAGCATAGCCCTTGAAAGTGCCAATCCAGCATTTGAAACAAGAATTTTATCACCCCACCGCGTTAAAGTTCAGGGTAAATTAATTGGACTTCTAAGAAAATATTGAATTTAAGCCATTTTTTTGAAATTTTCTTTGAATATTCACATAAATCGTCTATTTATATGAATAATTATGAAAAATAAAAATTTTGCTAAGCTTTCAATAAATAATAAAACCTATAATTTACCAATATACAAAGCATCTGCGGGAAATGATGTTATCGACATTGCAAAACTCTTTGCTGAAAGTGGCCATTTTACCTATGATCCTGGCTTTACATCCACTGCATCTTGCCAATCAAAAATAACTTTCATTGATGGTGATAAAGGCATTTTAAGATATAGGGGTTATGACATTGAAGATCTTGCAAAAAATAGTGATTTTATTGAAGTAACAAATCTTCTTATTTACGGAGATCTTCCAAACAAAAAACAATTAAATAAATATTATAAGTTAATTTCAAACCATACCATGGTTCACGAGCAGCTACTTAAATTCTTCAATGGTTTTAGAAGAGATGCTCATCCTATGGCTATGATGGTTGGTGTAATGGGTGCCTTATCATCATTTTATCAAGATTCTTTAGATATTAACGATCCTCATCAAAGAATGACTGCATCAAGAAGAATTATCGCAAAAGCATCAAGCATTGGAGCAATGTCATATAAATATTCCATAGGACAACCTTTTGTTCAACCTAACAATGAACTTAGTTATTCTGAAAATTTTCTTAATATGTGTTTCAGTGTACCTGCTGAAAAATATAAAATTTCAAAAGTTATTGCAGAAGCAATGGACATAATTTTTATACTTCATGCTGATCATGAGCAAAATGCATCAACATCAACTGTCAGACTAGCCGGCTCTTCAGGGGCTAACCCTTTTGCATGTATTGCTGCTGGAGTTGCGTCATTATGGGGACCTGCGCACGGTGGAGCAAATCAAGCTGCATTAGAAATGCTAGAAACTATAGGTCATAAAAAAAATATTTCTAAATATATTAAAAAAGCAAAAGACAAAAATGATCCCTTCAGGTTAATGGGTTTTGGTCATAGAGTTTACAAAAACTATGATCCACGAGCTAAAATTCTAAAACAAACATGTAAAAAAGTACTTAATCATATTGGAGTCAAAAATGATCCAGTCCTTGATGTTGCTATCGAGCTGGAAAAGATTGCTTTAAAAGACAAGTACTTTATAGACAAAAAACTTTATCCAAATGTTGATTTTTATTCTGGAATAATTCTGAGAGCAATTGGTTTTCCCCCTGAAATGTTTACTGTAATTTTTGCAATTGCAAGAAGCGCTGGTTGGGCAGCTCACTGGCATGAAATGATAGAAGATCCTGTTCAAAAAATAGGTAGACCAAGACAACTTTACTCTGGAAACAAAAAAATTAAATATGGGACCCGAAGATCTACTAAAAATACTCGCTAATTAATAAATGATAGGGAAATATTATATTTAGCAAGGCTTCTGTAGAATTTCTTTTTTTCTACGACGATTGTATAGTCTTTCCTCAGCGCCAAGACATTTAATTTATTTTTAAACATCATTTCTAAAGTTTTAACTCCAACAGTTGGTAAATCAATTTTAAGATTTTGATTTTTCTTTGGAATTTTTATTAAACATCCCTCAATTAAATCTCTAGATATTTTTTTCTTAATTGATCTAATCCTAGAAATCATTTTATCAGTTCCTTCTACCGCTTCAATTGCTAATACGTATCCATTAGAAATAGCACAAGATTGGGCGTTGTCATATTTACTCAAAGAATTAAGAATTGAAACACCTTTATTAATATCATTTTTATCTTTATCAGTAATTTTATTAAATTCTTTATCTAAAAGATATTCATTTGCAAAAACTTCAATGAATGATCTTGTAAAGAAACCTTCTTTGTCGAAAATATTAATTATTACATTCAAAATATTTCCATCACCGATTTTTGATGAATTAATTAAATCATTGATGTATTTTTTAAGTGTATCATCAATCTTAAGTGATGAAAAATCTGGTCTATTCAAAGAACCTAAGAAACAAATTTGAGATATATTATGATTTTTTAATATATTTATACACCTTTCAAGCTCATGAATTTCAAGATGATAAGTATTTATAGATGACTTTAATAATGACTTATTTTTTTTTGAAATATTTATATAAATAAATTCCTTAAACTTTTTTTTTACAGACTTGTATGCATGTATGGGTAAATGATTGTCGCCACCAATTATTGCAAGATTGTTAAATTTATTCTTCATTTAAATGTACATAATCCACGCAAACTATCAACTACAACAAAATCAATTAATTTTTTTGCTAATTGATTATTTGTATCGTTATATAAGTTTGATTCGTTTTTGATCTCTTTAGAATTAAAAATCTTGTAAAATATATCTTTAAATTCCATGATTATTTGGTTTGAATAATTTGCTCTTCTTAACCCAACTATATTTAAACCTGATAATTTTGCCCTGTTACCAGTTACTAATCCAAATGGGACTACATCATTTTCTACTGCACTTAATCCACCAATCATAGATAATGTTCCAATACGGCAAAATTGATGCACTCCTGAAAGACCGCCTATAATTGCATTATTTTCAACTATAACATGTCCTCCTAATGTCGCCTGATTTGCCATTACTATGTTATCACCAACTATGCAGTCATGTGCAATATGTGCGCCAATCATAAAAAGTGAATTATCTCCTACTTTAGTTATTCCTCCCCCACCTTTAGTCCCTAAATTTACCGTTGAATACTCTCTAAAGATATTTTTACTTCCTATTTTTAGATAAGTAACTTCATTATTAAATTTTAAATCCTGGGGCAATGAACCAATTGAGCAAAATGGATGGAATATATTACCCGGACCTATATCAGTGTTACCCGAAATAAAGACAGACGATTTAATATTATTATTATCAGCAATTTTTACATTGCCTTCAATTACTGTATAAGCTCCAATAGTAACATTATCACCTATTACAACGTTTTTGCCTATAATTGCAGTATTGTGTATGTTGGACATTAATTTTTATCCATAATGGTTGCACTCCAAGTTGATTCAGCGATAATTTTATCTGCGCTGTCTTTTGCAACCCCATTAAATTTCCAGACTCTCCCTCGAGACCTGGTCGCATTAACATGTGAATAAACTTCATCACCAGGAAATACAGGTTTTCTAAATTTGGTGTCTGATATATTCATAAGATACACTATTTTGTCAAAAGTCTCTTCTTTGATACTATACGCAATCAATGCCGCAGCAGTTTGAGCCATCATTTCTACAATTATTACACCAGGAACTACAGGCTTTTCTGGAAAATGTCCTTGAAAAAAATTATCATTATTAAAGATTTTATATCCAGTTGCGCTTGTTAATTTTTTAATATTATATAATTTATCTAGAAATAAAAAAGGTTCCCTGTGCGGAATTAATTCCTTAATTTCATCTAACAAAACTTCAGTCTTCATGAGTCAATCATTGTTTTTTTATAATTTTTTAAATATTTACTAACAGAAATTGCAGGATAACCCATTACTGTTTCTCCAATATGAATATCTCTAATAATACCTGATTTTGCAGCAATACGAGCATTATCAGAAATTTTTATATGTCCAGCAATGCCTGTTTGACCTCCTATATGAACAAAATTTCCAATCTCTGCACTGCCAGCAAAGCCACATTGCCCGGCAATTACACAACAATTACCGATAGAAACATTATGAGCTATGTGTACTAAGTTATCTATATTGGTACTTTCACCAATAAATGTATCACTAAAACTTCCTCTATCAATTGTGCAATTAGAACCAATATTCACATCATTTTGAATAATTACTCGACCAATATGATATATTTTGACAATTTTTTTATTATCATAAACGAATCCAAAGCCAGGTTGACCAATTTTTGATCCATCTGATATAGTGACATTGTCTCCAATAATTGCATTTGTTATAGAAACATTTTTGCCAATTGTTACGTTATTTCCAATTATACAAGAATGGCCTATTGATGAATAATGATCTAATTCAAATTTACTGCCAATAACGCAACCTCTATCAATAAAAGACTTATTTGAAATAATTGAGTTTTCACCAATGATTGAGTTGTTTAAACTTAAAATTTCATCATAATTTTTATCTCGGTAAAATAGGTTTGATAATTTTGCTATATCTAAATCTATATTCTTAGATATGAGAATTTTTTTAGAATGATCGAAATTTTTAGCTAGTCTTTCGGTTGTAATTATTGTGTCTGCATGAGTAACTGAGTTGTATTTCTGGTTATTATAAAAAGTAATGTCATTTTTTGAAGCAATTGAAGATTTAATGAATGAGTTTAGAACTATTTTTTGATCAAATTCAAAATCTTTTAAATTACAGGTAGTGTTTATGTGGCCAAGTGTGATATCTGGCTTTAAATGATAAAAAGACATTTAGAGTAATTTAATCTAAACTTACCTTAATTTTAGGCAGCTCCTTATTAAGTTGCTTTATTACCTTATCGGTAATATCCATATTTGTTGCACTTAATAATACTGAATTCTTTTCCAAAATAACAGTGACACCAAGATCTTTGCTAAGATTTTCAAGTATTGGTTTTACACTCTCAAGAATTTTATTTGTTGTAGTTTGGTCAATGACCTGCAATTGCCTCAATTTTTTTTGTTTTTCGCTTTGATAATTTTGTAATTTTTTTTCATAGTCTTTTGCTTTTACTTCAAAAGCCTCTGGTGCTATGACACTTTGCTGCTCCAATAATTTATTTCTCTCCTCAAGCATTTTTTTATCTGAGTCAACAATTTCTGTTTCAGTATCCTTTTGAATTTTATCAAATTGTTTCCTTGCATCCTTTGCAGCCTTTGAGTCTGATAATACTAAACTTAGGTCAACAATTGCAATTGAAGTGTTGGGATAAGTCTCAGCATAGAGATTAGAGCAAGTAATGGTTATAAAAAGAGCAATTAAATAAAATGGTTTAATTATATTTTTCATATTAAAAATTATATCCTATATCAAAAGAAAATTTATCTGTTATGTCAGTTGTCTCAGCCATAAAAGGTTCAGCTAAAATAAAGTTAATAGGCCCTATTGCACTATCCCAATTTATGTTCACACCAATTGAAGCCCTCAGTTTATGTTCATCATCAATTGTGCCATATCTGTCATCAAGACCCCAGACGCTTCCAATATCTAAAAACAGTGAACTTGATATATCATATTCATCTAGAGGTAAATCAAAATTTGTTTCAGTAGCTATCACATAATAGTAATTACCCCCAGTATATGATGAGCTCAATAATGGACCAATTTTCCCATATTTAAACCCACGGAGATTTTTGCCACCAATATTAAATAATCTATCAACTGGCGCGTATTTTCCATTATAACCATTAATTGATCCTATTTGTGCCTTAATCGCACCGGTAAGCTTATTATTTATTTTACTATAGTTTTTATAAACAATTTTATTTTCTAAGTAATTTGAGGTTCCACCTAATCCAGCTAAATTTTGTTCAATAGTAAAAATAGAGCCACTTGTGGGCTTGTAAGGACTATTACGATTATCTAAACTTAATACATACCCAGCCACCGATATAGTATTGGTCCCAGCTAAAAGAAGTTCATAACTTGTAGCGTCTGCATCAGCGGTAGTTTTGGAGGTAAGAAGTGAATATTTAGTTGTAATTCTATTAGTTCTGGACAAAGGGAACGAAAGTGAAGCCCCTACACCAACTGTCTCAGTTTCATAATTTACACTTTCAGGATCTGAAAAATCACTATAAAGATCTCCCCTGACCGATAAGTCTTTATTTAAAAAATATGGTTCTGTAATAGATATATCATATAAATTTTGGGTACCTGAAAAACTTGTACTAAATTTAACTTTTTGCCCCTTACCAAGGAAATTACTTTCAGATAAGCCTGCTGTAAATGTTGTACCATTTTGATCACCATAACCTGCTCCAATAGTTGCGCTTCCTGTATTTTTTTCTTCAACAGTGATATTTAAATTTAATTTATCTGTATCCATAACTCGCTCTTCAATTATCTCTACTTTATTAAAAAATTTAAGAGATCTAATTTTGTCTTTTGAGTAGTTTATTGAAAATTTATTATACGCATCACCCTCACTAAAAGAAATTTCTCTTCTAATTACCTTATCTAGTGTTCGTGTATTACCAATTATATCAATTCTATTAACATAAACTTTTGGGCCTTCATTAATATTAAATAATACATTTACAGTCTTAAGTGAATTATCTATTGTCATTTTTGGATCAATTTCAATGAAAGTAAATCCATATGCAGACGCAGAATTTTTTATAAACTCTACAGACTCTTTTACAATTGTACTATTAAACGTAGTACCTATATTTGGAGCTAGATTTTTTTTAATTACATCACTATTAAGTTTTTTGAGCTTTGTGTTTACATCGATATTGCCAAACTTGAACTTTTCACCTTCTGAAACTGTTAATATAATTTCAAATTTATTCGTACTTTTCACTAATTGTGCAATGGATGATGTAAATAAAAAATTTACATAACCATTCTCATTATAAAAATCCTTTATAAGCTCTTTATCGTATTCAATTCTATCTGGATCATATTTACCACCAGAGGACCAAAATCTTAGCAAAGAAGGTGTTTTCGTGGTCATAACTTTTTTTAACTCACTATCTGTAAACGCCTTATTGCCAATAATATTAATTTTACTGACTTTTAAAACTTCTGACTCATCTATATTGTAGATTATATTGACTCTATTATTTTCCAATAATTCAACTGACGGGGCGACTGTAGCAGATAATCTTCCAGATCTTTGATACAATTCTAATAACCTTTTAACATCTTCTTTTATTCCACTTCTTGAGAAGACAGAGCGTTCAGCAAGCTTAATTTCTGCAATAAGATCATCATCTTTTTTTGATTTGTTGCCTTCAAAAAGAACTAAGTTTATAGTCGGATTTTCTTTTACTATTATTTTTATTATATTATTAGAATATTTTACGGAAACATCAGAAAATAAGTTGGTTTTATATAGGTTTTTAATAATTTGATTAGCAGTATTTTTATTATATATGGTATCAATTTCAATTTCAGCGTATGTTAATGCAGTTTCATAACTAATTCTTTTTAAACCTTCAATATTAACTTCTTTTATAATCTCATTGTTTTCTGCATAAATGTTGCTTGTAAGAAGGAGGTATATTAAAAAAAAATTAATAATTTTGATCATAATTATTTATATATAATAATAACTTTTATATCACTATTTAAATTAATTTATAATTAACTATTTGATTGTATATAAGAATCAACAATCCTAAATGCATTTTTTACATCATCGATTGCGGGAATTTTAACATTACAACCATCTAATATAAATTTATTTATTATATATTCATTTTTTAATGTTATTTCATTGAATTTAATTTGTTTATTCAAGAATAGTTCAACCATTAGTTCATTTGAGTAATTTAAAACAGCTGGAACTAAACCTCCTTCATTTAATGATAACTTTGCCAGATTAATTGCATTAAATTTATTATTATCTATTTCATAAAAATTTAATGATTTAATTTTTACTAAGTCTAAATTATGACATCCTAGTTCAACACTATTGTTATCAAATAAAACACTTGAAATAGATATTTCCATATTTGGTTGGCTCAGGAATGCATGACTAGATCGATCATTAAATTCAATAATTCCATGTATAATTGATTCTGGGTGTATTATTGCTTCAATATGTTTAGGATCTAAATCAAATAAAATACATGCCTCTATTATTTCTAGCCCTTTATTCATTAATGTTGAAGAGTCTACTGTAATTTTCTCCCCCATTTTCCATTTTGGGTGATAAATAGCTTGATCAGGTGTAATTTTTTTCATTTCAGATTTTTCAAGATTGAAAAAATTACCGCCGCTTGCCGTAATTGTATATTTTCGGATTGAATCTTTATTCTTATTTTTAATTAACTGGAATATAGCATTGTGTTCCGAGTCTAGAGGTACAATTTTAGTTGAAGAGGCCTTTGCTTTATCAAGCAATCCTTTGCCCAAACAAATTACACATTCCTTGTTTGCAAGACCAATTACTTTACCTGAACTGGCTATATTCATTAACAAATTTAAAGGTGATGATCCTGATATGGCAAATATAATTATGTCTATACTATCATTCATTAATTTTGAAAATTCATCCAAACCAAAGCAAATATTAAAATTATTTAAAACTGGATAACTAGATGATCGAGAGGGATTATTGATACCAATGTTATAACATTCAAATTCATTTGAAATATTAATAAGCTTTTTAATGTTAGAGTTACAAGTTAATCCTGCTACATTAAACTTGTCTCTATTATTTCTAATTAGATTAAGGACTGAGTCACCTATTGATCCAGTTGCTCCATATATTAACACATTTTTTTTAACCATAAAAAATAATAGGATTAAAAATTAATACGCTAAAAATGAAGTGTAACAAAAAAAATAATATAAATGCATCCATACGATCAATTACGCCTCCATGACCTGGCATCAAGTTGCTAAAATCTTTTATATTTAATAATCTTTTAAAGTAAGACTCAATAGTATCACCAATAAATGAAATAAGGCCAATTAGTAGTGTAAATATTATTATCATATTATGTTGATAAAAAAATATTTTTAATAAAAAAGAAAAAAATAAGAGTGATAAAAACCCAACTATAAATCCACTATATGTTTTGTTAGGACTTATTTTAGGTATCAACTTTCTTCCACCAATCAATCTTCCACCGATAAGTGAAAAAGAATCAAAAATCCAAATTGAAAAAATTATATGCAGTAAATATTCTATAATATAATCATCATATGAAATTCTTAAAAAAATAAAATGAAAAAAGCTTATAATAATCAGCATTATAATAAAAAGTCTAAAAGGCAATTTTATCTTATTTTTAGATGTGGTATTAAATTCATAAATTGCAATTGCTAATAGTATTACAAAGAATAGAACAAAGTAATTGCCACCTTCAAATAATACAAAAATAAATGGGATTACAAATAAAATACCAGATATAACTCTCTCATAAATATTTTGATTAAAAAATATTTTGACTGATTCAATCATTTTCCAAAATTACGTTTTCTTTTATTAAAGTCATTAATTATCTTTTTTAATTTTGTATAATTAAAATTGGGCCATAGAGTTTTGGTAAAAAATAATTCAGAATAAGCTGATTGCCATAATAAAAAATTGCTTATTCTTAAATCACCACCAGTTCTGATGATAATTTCCGGGTCAGGTAATTTTGGATTGTATAGAAATTTATAGAAATTTTTTTCATTAATATTTAATTTAGACTTTTTGAAAGCTTTAAAAGCATCTAATATTTCAGAACGACCACCATAATTTAAGGCTATATTTAAAGTTAACCCATTATTTTTTTTAGTTGTCTCAACAACGTCATTCACTATCTTAATAGTTTTTTGTGGTAATCTAGCTGTCTTTCCTAAATGGACTATTCTTATATTTTGATTAATTGCTGTGTCCTTAAATTTTTTATAAGTGCTATTTATTAGTTCAAATAGTTGTGATATCTCCTGAGGTGATCTATTCCAATTTTCAGTTGAAAAAGCATAAAGTGTTAGATTCTTAGTTATAGAATATTTAGAAATAGATTTACAAAGTTTTATCGCAGTGTTAATTCCTTCTTGATGGCCATCTTTTTTATTTAGTAATTTTTTTTTTGCCCATCTTCCGTTACCATCCATTATTATAGCAATGTGGTTGATTTTATTTGGCAAGAATGACATTGATCTTAAACTTTAGAAAGATCAGCTTCCTTTTCCGAAACAATGCTGTCAATTATTTTAATATGATTTGAGGTAAGGTTTTCAACATCAGTCTGAAGTTTTTTAGACTCATCTT
>MDSV01192975.1_pt1 | contig 13651 bp, 11 predicted proteins | sample 810851 | NCBI WGS metagenome assembly MDSV01 (sample SAMN05326640, study PRJNA326480) | marine metagenome | isolation source: seawater | place: Atlantic Ocean: North East | collected 2012 | reverse complement strand
TTGTAATTGATTAGGCATCTTAAATGAATGTATCATTTTATATTCAAAAGGATTAGGTGCCCAATCTATATTGTCTTGTATTTGATGTTGCTTGTCTATAAGCCAAACATACTCATCGCTTTCATTATCACGTTGACTATAGTCCTCTACATCATCTACATATAATATAGGATAATGTATTGTTGCGTCTAAGTAATCGTGATACTTAATTTTAGAATCATTCCATTCACGTGGATAAAGTTTAACTCCCCCTTCCTTCTCAGGATACTTGTGTTCTAACTGTCCACGTAAATGAAATGAATGTATATAGCCTGGTTCAAAGTTCCCTGGTGCCCAGTCTATATTGTCTGCCAACTTATACTCTGAGTCCACGCACCACACATGTGTGGCTTGTGGATTGTTCTCAAAGTAGTTCCCTGGTGTTTGCTCAAACAAAATTTGAAACTGTTTCTTACATACAATCTTATCGTGCATCACAGTCTCATCGTTACCTTTCTTAGGTAACAGTCTTACGCCCCCGTAATCTTTTTCGTTCCACTTCCATGCATGACCATACATTGCTGTATGTCTATCAGGCACATAGTCGAACACTGAATAATCTGTTACTACAACATCACTATCAACAATCCAATACAAACTAGTTGTACTGTTAATATCTTCAGTACAGTCTATTTGTTTTGCAAATGGCAACTCCTCTTTTAAAGATTCGTTATTGCCTATGTAGTAAATGTTATACATCTTTGTTTAATCTTTTCATCTTCTCTTGTACAATAGGATCTTGGAATATTAAATCCAAGTAAAAGTAAAACTTGTCGCTTTGTTCTAACTCAGCAAACATTAATTGTTGCATACTCCATGTACAATCATCTCTGTGGTGTTTAGCACTCATGCCACACCTAGGACATTTGTCCTTTAACTTATAAAACATTACATCATCTTCTTCGACAATAGGATCATATATCCATGGGTCTCGACTCATCTGTTCGAATACAGCATGACTATTAGGCCCACTAACAACTTCGCGAATAATTGTTTTTACATATTGTTCACTGTCTTTCTTAATCTCTGACATGTACTTTTACCTTATAATGTTTTGCAAACTCTTCTGCTTCTGCTTCTGTGTTTACAATTGGTTGCCCTTTAATATTCAAACTAGTATTCAACACAACAGGACAACCTGTTTCAGCATACCATTGTCTCATGGCATGATATAAATCTGGATGTTGACTCCTATTAACTGTTTGAACTCTACTTGTTCCGTCTGCATGGCATACTGCTGGAATCTCTTCTGGCTTTTTACACTTAGCAACGAAACTCATGTATGGACTGTTTGATATTCCTGCAGGCATTTCAAACCAATCCTTTGCATGTTCTTCTAATACAATTGGAGCAAATGGTCTAAACTCTTGTCTGCGTTTAATTCTGTTTACTGCATCTTTAATAGCAGGACCTCTTGCATCAGCAAATAAACTTCTATTGCCTAATGCTCTTGGACCAAACTCTGCTTTACCATTAGCAACTCCAAATATATCTCCTTTACGCAAACTTTCTAAAAACTTCTCTTTGGGCCATTGTCCTTTGATGTTAGTACCCAAGTAAGGACCTTCCCAATTTACAAAGTTGCCTGTTTGCTCAAAGTAGTATAATGCCGCGGCACCAAGACTGCTACCAGCATCTCCTGGGTTAGGCATTATCCAAATGTTTTTAAATATATCATTATCATATATCAAACTATTAGCAACACAATTTAATGCTACACCACCCATGTAAACTAAATTACGACTGCCGCCACTGTACTTGAATGCTAGTCTACAGTAAGACATTATTCTTTCTTCTACAGTTGCTTGGGCACTAGCGGCTAAATCAAATTGTGTTTGCTCATCTTCTACATCTATGTTGTTAAAGAAACTGCTAGGCAAACCTTTACTCATGTCAATTGTTTTTAAACAGTTATGTAAATCATCAGCAGGTGTATCAAACAAATGTGTTTCCATTTTAGTTTTGTAAATAGGTTTGCCATATGCCGCCATACCCATTAGTATGTATTCATCTTCCATAGGCTTTAGTCCTATAGCATTTGTTACGGCAGTATAAAACAATCCTAAACTGTTTGGAAAGTTTACTTCATGCCTTAACATGATACGTTGATTCTTTTCCCATGTACTAATAGTTGCAGTTTGGAATTCTCCAATAGCATCTATTGTAACAATAGCGGCATCATTCCAATCGTTATATTCGTTTGGCAATGTCAACATGCCAGCCGCCGCATGGCTTTGATGATGTAAACAGTTAGTAACAGGAATGTCTTTTAGTTGTGGATAAAAGTCTTTAATCCATTGCTCAGCAGTAGGCTCAGTGAAAGCAGACTTAATACTGCTCCAAGACAACTGTGATATTCTTCTTTTCTTTTTTAACTTACTGCTTTCATGTAATACTATTACATCAGGCAGACCATGACGTAATGCTTCTTTCATTAAGCCTTGGTTTAGAAAAGCATCGTTCTTTTCTCTACTGTATCTCTCTGCATGTCCGGCAAACAATATATTACCGTCTTCAATGACACTAACACTAGCATCATGGAACATACAACTTATTCCTAATATCCTCATCTTTCTCCTATCTGTATATAAAAGGATCGCTCTTACGAATCTTTTCTAATTTCTTTTTTAATCTTTCTTCTTCTTTGCTAGACATTTTATCTTCCGGCAACTCCGGCACAGACTGTTCAACGTTATCAGCAGGTTCTAATCCACCCATGTCAACAACATTGTCTACAGGACCTAGACCATTCATATCTTCTTTTTCTTTATTCATTTTTATAATCCCTAAAATATAATTCTCGCACGAACTTCTTTAGTCCATTGCTGTACCAATCATGTACAAATTTATCGCCATGTAATGTAGGCGAAAAGTTTTTGGAATGCTTTTGCATCATCTTATTAACAAATGAATCATAAGGATCAAAATAATTATTCCAGTTTACAAATTTTTTATATCTGTTTCCAACATATGGATTGCCATTATCAAAATCTTCTTTCATCCATTCGCTACAACTTGTCATCATAACATATGGTGTGTTTGTGTTTTCAAATACTTTACCTAATGCTACAGTTTCTGATATTCTTTTTTTACGACCATGCATATCATTTGTTAAGTACAATGAAAAATAATCAAACAATAACTTAACGTCTGTTCCTATTGTATGACTTGCTGGCCCTGGATCAACTCCTTGAGCCCAATGATATATTCCTTCGCTACCATCTTCTTGTTCATAGTAAAAATAGTGTCTGCTGAACGTAGTCCAACCTATTAAGTATAAACAATTTCTATCTCTGTTTTCTGTCATATGCTCAATTGCTGTTTCTCTAATGTAAGTATTACTGCCACCAGGCATACTTAAATCTATATGCTTTAATCCAAACTCATTTGCAACGTGTCCTGCAAAGGTAGTCCCTTCACATTCACTGCCATACATATGACTACATCCAATTGAAACTAATGTATCAATCATTTAACATTCTCCATAAGTCAGGTATGCTGTCTTTAAAACTTTGGTCACGTTTATTGTCAAGTAACTCTGTGTACTCTTTGAATATTTGCATTTGCTTTTCAGCATCAGCATTGACGTTTTCATCTTCTAATGCTTTTATAATTCCTTCTACAGTTGCAAGATTTCTTTCGTCGTCTTTAAAATATTTACTTGTGTTAAGCCAGTCTCGTAATCTTTTCTGGCCCTCTACTCTTACATGCTTAGGCAAGTTCCTAATGTCTAAACACTTAGGATAATTGTTCATTAAAAAACTAATGTCTATTCTTCTTCCACTAAACTTTGTAATCTCTTCTGCATAGTCTAATAAGTCTGTGATGTTTAGTATGTTATATATTTGTACAACAGGACTGAACAATATATTACCCACAACTTCTGATGTTGCATAGTCTCTTATATGTTTGTCTACAATACTCCAAGTACTGCCACTTCTGATATACTCATTGTATTGTGCATAGCCATCAACACTTAAACACATCAACACATCTCTAAACTTGGCTAGTAAGTCTAAAAACCTTGGCTGAATGTTTGTCATATTGCTATTGAATACTAAATCAATATCTTTAGCAATACCCAATTCCACACACTTCTCTAATATCCAATATGTGCGTTGTATAATAGTAGGCTCACCACCTGTAAAATATAATCTGTTTACATTAGGCAACCATTCCTCTACTGCTTCTAAAAACTCTGGTGTGTCGAACCAAGGCTGAGTATAGTCACTAAAGTCATTCCAATGTGTATGCTTAACTACAAAGTCTCTTTCTTCTTGAGTGTACAATTCATCATCTTTGAGTTCTTTATAAATTGCACTACTGTTTTGACTTTGACACATTCTACATCTTAAGTTACATAAAGTTCCTAGTCTAAAATCTAAATACTGTGGGGGCTCATCAACATGATAATCATTCTCTCGACTCTTATCTATTATCCTATCAATCTCATCAGCATTACGATGAAACCCCATCCAGTCTTTAATATAGTTTTCTCTATAACTTGGAATACCTAAGTCCTCCAAATCATAACATGGTTCGCAACCAACAACACGTTCCCCGGTGTCCATTTGTCGTCTTATATGTTTGTAATGTTTACTATTCCAAACATCTCTCATATCCCCGCCTTTACTTAATAACAAAACATCTCCAGTTTGCATTCCGTCAAACTCCATAAAACTATCATCAGTTTTAATTTGTCCATTGGCAACACAACAGAAGTTTACTGTTCCACTTGGTTGTGTCATCACATGTATCCAAGGATACGGACAAAATGTTTTACTATAATTTTTCATTCTTTTTATCTATACCTATCAGTTCCATTGTGTTTACTAACTCCATAGCATCCGCTTTTTCAAACCACGGTCTAACATGTTCATACAACTCTGGAAATGTTTTTGCTATACTTTCATTTCTGTACTTGTCGCTGAATGTTGTATGATTAACAAACAACTCCATCATGTTCTCATAATGTTCGTTGTTAATAAAATTTAGTGTGCTTTGTATTCTAGGATCATTATGTCCTTTAAACTTCTCTGTGAGAGCCTGCTTTGCTTTTAATGGCAATGCTTTAGCACTTACTTGTTCAGGCACATACACCATATTAAAATGTATATCACAATCTAAGTTATGTTCTATATCATAATTTAAAAGTTCATCCATATAGAATGCATTAAATATTCCAACTGTATAAAACAAGTTAGTTCTTATAAAGTCATGCTGTTTAAACTTCCAAAAGTTTTCCATTACATGGTCAAAGTCTTGTGGGTGCCTAATATAATTAAATCTTTCTCCAACACCGTCTATACTAAAGAACACTTGTACATCTTTAAACTCTTTCCAAATTGGAAGGGCGTGTTCAGGATATATACTTCCATTACTATTGTAACTTAATGTTATATCCTTTGCACGACCCTTCTCAACGAGTCCTTCCAATATCTCAAAATGTCTTTTGATTAAGAAAGGCTCGCCCCCAAAAAATTCTAAACTTTCTACTTCTTCTATTTGATGTTCTAGTTCTTCCCAAAACTTTTCATTATGCTCGGGCCACATTCCTAGTCTACCCATTTTCTTTGCTAACTGATTTGTATCACCATCACGTTCTATCTCTTCTGGCACCCATTGACTACTTGCAAAACTTGTACATATTCTACACTTAGTATTACAAATACTACCTAATTTAAGATCCATACTTTTAGGACGAAGATGTTGTAAGTTATCAACGTGATGACCGAACTTTAACAACTCCCTTTTACGTTTACTTTCAATGCCTGCTTCTTCTTCGTTCCAACAGTTATAACATGCATCTGGCTTCTTACCATCTAAGAAGTCTTGTTTTAAGTTTGCAAGCCATTCGCTATCCCATGCGTCTTTTAATGTATGACCGTCTGCTAAATTTAACCCTAGTGCTGTCTCTTGCATAACACAGCACACACCAATGTCTCCATTGGTACGAGCCTCTTGGTTAATCCAAGGTAGTATGCAAAAATGTTCTGGTCTATCCATCTTGTCTTGTAAACTCCTCGTTTATATCTACTTCACTATAAACGTTTTTGTATTCTTCAAACTCTGGAAAAACATTAAAGAAGTTTTCTTTTCTAAACGTATCCATTTCTTTTATTTCTTTAAATGTATCAGGTAGCATATAATTTTTATCTTCCCCTTCTAAAAACTTTTGAAACATACTAAATCCATTTGTTGCTCTTCCTAATTTGTCTTTGTCTTTAATCTCTGTTAATAATTCTTTTACATTCTTAATTGCGTTGTCTTGTATTTCTTTAGAATGTATAGTTGCTCTGTATATAGGTTTACCAAATAATATGTTTAACTGAAAGTCTTCAAGTTTAATAAATTCTTTTTCAACCATATACCTATAAAAGTCTGTAATAGATATTGCATTAAAGAAGTCTACTGTAGCACTAATATAAAAGTCTATGTTAGGTAGTTCTGTTTTTATCCTCGTAATATTATTTTCTATATCACTCCACACAGTTCCTTTCCTTATGTATTCTGCCCTTGCATGACTGTCATCTAAACTTGCACCTATGTTAATATTTTTAAAGTTCTTCCAAAGTTCTATAGCATCATAATCTTTATAAGTTAGTTTGCTAAGGTTAGTATTGTAATGAACCTGTACATCTGTTCTACCTAATTCTACAAGTTTATTCATAACATACCAATGCTCATCCATTATTAGTGGCTCCCCACCTGCCCAATATATTTTTTCTACAGTATGTAAGTATGCATCGAATTGAGATAGGAAGTCCTCACTACCTTTTTTAATTTGATGTATTGCTTGTTTAGGAGTAAAATTATATTTACTATCCACAGCATCATGATACCATAGGCTACTTAAATCAGGCCCACACATTCTACATTTCATATTACATATATTACTAAAACGTATATCCATATAAGCCATGTTTACATCTTTTACTTTGCCTGACTCTTCTGTACTCTTTACTAGTTCCATTTTGTTTTCAAACTTGTTCCATTCATTCGGCTGTAATAAAAACTCTTCATTACTTTTCATTCTTAATGAATCACTTCTTCCTAATGCTTCTTGGTCATAACATTTAGTACAACTGTGATGTTTCTTATTGTTTAAAAAATCATTACGCATTTTTCTAAGTTGTTCACCATTATAAACTTCTGATATTGTTTGCTCGTTTAAATCACCTACAACATCATCTGCTGTAGTATTACTCAAACAACAAGGAAACACTTTACCTTGAGGCCATGGGTGCATGTGTATCCAAGGTAGTATGCAAAATGCATCTCCTTCAGCCAACTGCTTTATTTCTTTATCGCTCTTATTATCCATGCGTTCAAGTCCCACTCCCACCAATTTTGTTCACCGTGTATATAGTCACTAGGTTTATTATGATGATTGTTGTGCCACCCTTCTCCAAATGTTATTAGGTTAACCAAAAAATGATTAACACTTTTATCTTGTGTGTTCCAAGTTCTATAACCTAAACTTGATAACCCTTTACCATGTCCCCATGTATTAAAGGCGCCTGTTGCCCACACACATAAACTTACAGGCATTAAGTATGCATATAGTATTAGCCAAGGATCTAACAATGCTAGTATGACGTTGTATGCAATTATGTAACCAAAGAAATTTACATGTGTATGCATTACTCCTTTGTTACGCAACCAATCTCTGCCTAATTTTAAATCATACTTGTCATCTCTCAACCCCAATGTCCAACTACGCCATGTTGACATATGATGTGGACTATGAGGATCTTTATCTCCGTCTGAGTCTTTGTGATGTTCTCTATGCTTAATCACATAACCAAATGTACTTGTTAAACTTGCTAGTGTACCAGATACATTTAATATAGTTTCCCAAAACTTGTTGGTGTTATAACTTCTATGTGCAAAGTATCTATGTTGTCCAACAAACAATCCTATACTGGCAAACCAAAAGTAAACTCCTGCTGTTACCCACCAGTAACTAGTAGGACCCATAACAAGTCCTGCAAGTAATCCTGCGTGAGCAATCCATCTCAATGCATCGCCTTTTGTTTTAGTATATCGTAGTATGTCCACCAGACTCTACTGCCTCCTTTAACCTTGGAAATGTTTCTCTCCAATTACTTTGGTCATTATTATCTAACAAGTCATTGTATCTACAAAACTGTTCCCATTTTAATTCGTCCCAGTCGTCATTGTTATACATGCTTAACAATGTTCCTAACTTGTGGTCATTACCCATCAATGTTCTAAATTTTGTATGTATCAACTCTCGTGCCTTGGGAGGTATAACTCCAGGACTTAGGTAATCAGGATCATACACAAAGTTCATGTCAACTTCTAATCCCATCTGGTCTGCCCAAAAGAAAAAGTCAGGTAATGTTGCATAGTTATATGCACTAACTGTTTGAGTAATTCTTAAATTAAGTTTGTCTCGATGTTCCTTTAAAGTGTTTACAGTTTGAATTACCGTATCCCAATCTGTGTTAGTTCTTATAAAGGCATTACGTTCGCCTAAATCATCTATACTCAAACATATTCTTGCTTCTTTAAACTCGGGCCAGAGTTTTAAAGCAATAGGTGGTAACATAGTACAATTAATATTATACCATAGTATAATATTTTTACTACGTCCACTATCGACTAACTTTTGCAAGTAAGTCCAATGTTGTTTAATTAATGTAGGTTCACCGCCATTGATATATAGCAGTTCTAAATTTGGTGCTGAGTCGTAAAGGTCTTCATAAAAAGAATCATCTTCGGGCCATTTAAAATCGTTTGGATAATCTAATCCTAAGTATCCTTTGTTGATGAAGTCTGCTTTTTGAACAATGTCTTTATAGTCTTCCAACCATTTACTGGAACTCGCAGGATTGCATGTACGACAGCGGACGTTACATACATTACCAAGACGCAGTTCAACAAAACGAAGATCCATAGGAATACTGCCATCCTCACTAGTAAGTTGTCGTGCCCAATTGGCGGAGTTTTGTGGAAAAACTGTTGTCTCATGATTACGTTTACTCTTTAGTCCTTTGTCTTCTTCCTCATAGCATCTACTACATGCTTTAGGCTTCTCATTATTTAACATCTGTAAGCGAACTTCTTTATAATAGTCACTGTTTAGATGTTCGTTTATACTGCTTTCGTTGAGTGTCAAGAACTCGTTATCATTCCGAGCTCGATTCAACCCATCGGTGTGGTCACTGATGCAACATAGTGTAACACCACCGTGAGGGTGTGTTGCTAAATGTTGCCAAGGTAACGGGCAGTATGTTTTACTCATTTATGCTCCAAAAATACTATGTACTTTTGTTGCGTGTGTTACCGTAATGGATAACTTCTACTCCCTCAATCTCAGGCGTCTTTCTCCATGGATCTAAAACTTTACTACCTTTTGCAAAAGATAGTTGTGATCCATTTCCTGTAGCAACTGTAAGAGCCTCATCTGCTCCTGTTACTCTGTGTGTATCGTACCAACCTGGTACTGTGTCTAGTTGTTCGCCGTAAGTAATTTGGGGGTTATGCGCCAACAAAAATACTGCTGGATTATTTAGTATATCGTCGTTAGGAATATCTCCTGTCTGCTCATCATAGTAATGCACATCTGCATTTAATTCTTCTAAGTAGTGTCCGACTAACATACTGCTTGATCCTGCTTCATAAGGCACTAATGGTTTATATGCTTTTCCTACAATTACAATCGGTAACTGTTCGAACCATTTGCCTTGGAACATGTACCCTTCTGATAATGCACTTAGTCTTTGTGCCATATTCTTTGCTTGTACTTCTCTTGAAAGCATTACTGCATCGAATAGGTCATAGCCTAAACCTAATTGCTCTGCCATGAAACGTAAAGCAATATTATCTCTTGGGTGGCATGCACCACCATCCCCCATTCCAGGTTTCATGTAACCTGGTCCCATAATACGTCTGTCACTTTGAGCAAGTGCATCACAAACAACTTCTGCGTTTATGTTACCTTGCTTTTCTGCAACGTCTTGTATCATATTTACCAGACTAACCTTTGCTGATATAAATGTGTTATAAAACACTTTGATACATTCGCATTCGTCCCACGTGCCTATAACGTAACGTGGTTCGTTCTGCATAATTGTCTTATAGAAGTCAACAAGTTCTTTAGCATCGCCTGTTTCACTTCCATCGTTAGTACCTATCATTACCATTTCTGGATTAACCATATCCCACTTAACTGTACCCATAGCAATAAGATATGGATTATATATGAAGCGAGTGTTTGTTAATAAAGGTACAAAATCTCTTCTAACAGTTCCTGGTAGAACTGTACTTATAAGGACTATTAATTGTTCTTTTGTCGCAACAGCATTTACTTGCTTAAGAACATCTATTACTACCGAGTAGTCAAAGTCCTTGTTTGGTAAATGGCTGGTAGGTGCCTTTCCATCATATTGTGGATCATGTGGAGTTTGTACTGCAACAAAAACAATATCTTGTCCTATTACTGCTTCTTCCAATGTGTTAACCATTGTAAAGTTTTCAGGCTCTACTGGATTAACATCATATCCAACAACATCATGAACCTCGGCGACCATCTCGGCACAGGCTTGTCCTAACTTGCCCACACCAATAAATCCGATTGAGGCCATTAGTGTCTCCTAATTTATGTGTCTGTTAGTTGTTAAATTAACAACTAGTATTATTTATCTTATTTAATTTTAGCGACTGTTATGCTTTGGATCGGTTCTACTCCACCAATCCCATAGTTCTGAGTCTCTTGAATATATTTCTTCAATAGTAATACTGGCATTGGTACCACCGTCATTACGCATTCTGGCTATCTCTCTTTGCCATTGTCTACCATTAAAGAACTGGTCTTCAGCAGTATCTGGAAACTGCTCTTGGAATGTAGGTGTAACTAATATAGTTTCTAATTGTGTAATTAGTGTGCTTTGCTTTTCAGTTACAATAGGTCTTAAATCATCTAATAGTTCATTTACAATTCTATCTAATATATGTCTGGGCCAACTCATAAAACTAAACACTATGTCTGGATGAAATGCAAACATTGTTTTTGTTTCTATTTTTACATCTAGTTCTAATGCATAGTTTACAAAGTCACGTAATCCAAATAGTCCAGGCCCTGTTAATGTTAAGTCCATTAGCATTTTATCATTGCCACCAGGCAATGCAACACCTTCTCTAAAGTTTTGGTCCCACTCTTCCCAATTAAGTCCTGTACGAATAAACTCTCCTATATCTCCTATACCATCTATACTAGCACACATAGTCCAGTCTTTTGCTTGTGGTAACCAATCATACAAGTAATGTTTTCCGTATCTTACTCTACTAAGGTTACTGTTATATCTTAAATGTACTTTGTCTAGATTTTTATCTTCTGCAAGTCTGTTCATTGCTCGCCAATGTATATCATACATTAATGGTTCGCCACCTACCCAATATATTTCTTCTACAACACCTCTGCATATGGAGTCCCAAAATTCTTCTTCTACTACTTCTTTTTGAAACTTCTCGATAATCTCTTTGTTCTCCGGAACCATAAACGGTTGATTCTCTGGCGACCAATGACCATGTTTTCTCTTCTCTGCCTCCCATGTACTAGATAGTTGTTCACCACACATACGACATTTAAAGTTACACAAGTTGCTAACACGATAATCGAAACTGATAGGCTCCATGTTAGTATATCCATTTTCGTCTGTCTCCTCAAAACATTTGTCTATATATTTTTCAAATAAGAATCCTGTAAACCACTGACGGTATGTGCTTTGACTTAATATACTTTCATTGCACACATCACATTGTGGAATGGATTCACCTGCCATTAATTTTTTTCTTATGTCCATCATGTATGGACTGTTCCAATGTTCTTTTAAACTTACTGGTTTGTAATCGTCTATAGTGCCACTATCTCTAACTTCTCCGTAACGTTCATCGTTACTAGCATCTATATATTGTTTTTGGAATGTATGTTCTTCTCTACTAGCACAACACATACGTCTTTCACTTTGTGGACTAATGTATGTATGTGTCCAAGGTGCAGTACAAAAAACTTTGTTAGGAGAAGTTGGGTGCATGTTACCACCGGACCAAATAGGTTTAATCTTCTTCATCTACTGCTCCGCCTAAACCATCAGTGGCTGTGTCCCAACCGATACTACTACCTACTTTACGTTTTATGTTTGGATTAAAGTCTGGATCGTCTTTGTATTTTTCATCATCATAGTCATCATCACTCTCACCTGTTTGACGTCCTCTCACTTTCATTTCTACAACTTTAACTTCACCATCTTCTGTTACAATACGTTTAGCATACAATGTATTTGTTATGCCTGTACTGTCTGGTGCTTGTATGTCTTGTATCTCATCATCTGATATATCTTTAACTTCTATACTGTCATACCATTCTGCAAGTCTTGGGAATGTTTCTCTAAAATTAAAACCACGTCTTGCATCATACTGTTCGTAAAATACTTTGAAGTCATGATGTAATAAGTCTTGTTCTGCTGTATTCCTATGTGGAGTTTTTACAACATCTAAATATTCTATGAGTCTACTAATTTGGTCTTCTTCCCAAGGTTGTATAAGTTCTGATCCTGTTATATCAGACTTCTCTCCTCTATCTCTTACTGCTTGTAGCCAGTCACTAATTTCATCGTGATACATTTTTCTTAAATGGTCTGGCAATGTAAGTGGACTTTGAAAACTTGGAAAACGTAATATGTTTACACTAATACCTGGAACATGATGTCCGTACTTACGTTTCATATCTAAGCACCAATCCCAAAAGTCTGTTATACTATCTAAGCATAAAGCATTAATAGTCATCATCATATGTACGCCTTCGTAATTGGCTTCAGTGGCAAAACGTTCAAACTGTTTAGTCCATATATCCCAATTAAGTCCATCTCTAATATATTCTGCCTGTGGACCTTTTGCTTCACAACTTGTATAAACATGAAAGTGGTCTATGTGTTGTGTAGCATCGATAAACTTATTAAGCAATGGCTCTTTAGCCATTAAGTTACTGTTAATAGCAAGACGCATATTTTTAGCATTGGGCTCGTCTGTTTCTTTAAACCAATCAAACAATTTGTATATACTAGGAGTCATCAAAGGCTCGCCACCTGTAACTCTAATCTCTTCTAGTTCTTTACTTAACTCGGGCCACCACTTCCAAAATGCTGTAACGTATGGATTCTCTTCTCCTTGGTCAAATGGTTCGGCGTATGGTGCATCGTCTATAAAGTGTCCTCTTGCATCACTCTTAATACCTTGATAGCCTCCATTAGTTCTAATGTCTTTTACCCATGTGCTACTAAATGCAGGATTACAATAACTACATGCTAACTGACATGTTCTATCAAATGCTACCTCACATGTTTTTAAATTTATATCTTCATTTGGGTCTGCTGTTGCAATCCATTCTAAATCTCTATCTTCGTATATAACAGTTTTATATACTCTATCAGATACAGGCTCATTGCCGTCTGCATCTTTACCCATGTCCTCAATCTTCCAACAGTACTCACACTCTTTGGGTCTAGTACCTTCTTGCATCATTTGACGCATTTTCTTTTTGTGCTTACTGTTATGAATAGCACTAGGATTTTCTTTTATATCTTCT
>MDSV01204168.1_pt1 | contig 13652 bp, 20 predicted proteins | sample 810851 | NCBI WGS metagenome assembly MDSV01 (sample SAMN05326640, study PRJNA326480) | marine metagenome | isolation source: seawater | place: Atlantic Ocean: North East | collected 2012 | reverse complement strand
CGTACCGCATCTACGACATGAAAACCGACCGGATCGTGTTCACGGCAACACTGAAGCCGGAGGCTGAAAAAAGGCTCCGTAAACTTCAAGGCAAGGTCGTCAGGGAGTTCGTAGGCAAAGACGGCCCTCCCATCCATGCCTACTACACAACTTCCCCGCAACGGGTCAGTCTGTTGATTGAACTGTTGGAGGAGCGCGGCATCATTCCGGAGCGTAGCGCCGCCCTGAAAATCTATCGAGGCGAGAAAACCAAGTTCAAAGCCACCAAGGGAAGCCGGGTGGCTAAGTCGAAGTACCAGCAAGCCTTGGACAAAGAGTTGGCAGAGTTGGAGGCCCTTGAGGCTCAGTTGGCTCGATTGAAGGCCAACCCTCGCCGGAAGAATGGACTCGCGACAGTTGGCCGTGGTGTCGCTGCCGGAGCCAAGTGGCTCGTCAAGTCCAAAACGGGCAAGGCGATCTTGGCCGAAGCTGCAATCATTGGAACCATGGTGGTCGGTGAGAAACTGATGAGCCAAGGTAAGGTCAGCCCGAAGGTGATGAAGTACATTCAGGCTCGGGTAGAAAAAGAGACAGGCCGGAGGCCCACTCAGTCCGAGGTCCGAAAGGTACTCAAGGAAGTGGACCCCAACAAGGACCAAACTTTGACTGCTGACGAAGTGGCCCGCGTCCTCAAGCGGAAGAAAGTGGCCAACTCACGGAGGCGATGATGGGTGCTCAGAACTACATGATGAAACAATCGTTGTGGAACATGGAGCGCCAAGTTTCGCAGTTGAAGGGGCTCATTACACCGCAGACTCGACTGATGGCGTGGCAACCCTACCTGATTGCTCAGGCTCAACGCGATGTCCAAAACGTCTACAACAGCATGGCTTACAGCAACCACCTCAGAGCCAACAGAGGGCACAGCTACGGAGGGTACGGAGCCTACGGAGGGAGTTGCGGTACGTTTCTGAGGATTACTGGTGACGCAGCGAAGAAAGCGTGCATACTCGAAAAGGACATCGCCAAGCACAAAGAGTGCTGTGAAAAAGACTGCTCATGGTGGAGTGGTATCTTTACAGTGAAAGGTGGCAACCAAGAGAACCAGTGTCGGAAGATGGCGGAGAAACAAGCCGAGTTGGACCTCATCATGGCTCAAGAGTATGGCCCCACAACCATCGAACAAGCCACAGACACGGAGATGGCAAAGTGGAGAGCCCAAGAGCCTGAAGCGGAAAAAGACAACAAGAAGGCCGAAACCAAACTCAAAAAGACCTTGATCATCACAGGAGGCAGCATTCTGTTTGTGATCCTCGGTATAGCTATTCTCCGCTGATGCGACGGTATCCCTACAATGGATATGGAAAGGTAGACTTCGACGCTCAAGCGGGTCTGAACATAGCCATCGAACTCGCAACGATCGGAGAGACTGCGGCGAGCGTCACGGCCCTTTTGAAGATCGCTGGAGTGTCTGCCAGTGCTCCGGTCTATGGCTGGATTGTTGCAGGAGTTCTCGCTTCGATCGCTGGAGTCATGGCCTTTGTCGGCGCTGCGAAGCGCCAAGACATGAAGGTGGACATGGTGGCTCCGTTAGCGGAGCAGTATGGGTTCCCCCAAGCAATTGTTTTCCCTCAGTTCGTGATCGACGCCCTTCAACCCAACAGCGAAGCATGGCGAGCCCTTCAAGCAAGCAAGCTGGAAAAAGACATCGCCGCAGGGAAGGGCGACGAATGGATCAACCGAGGGAAGTTGCAGTTTCTCGGTATCGTTGAAGTCTACGATCTGGCCATGAAGCGATCCGCAGCCGGATTGCCTATGCTGGCTCCGACAGAAGCAGACGTGAAAGCGGTGGAACAGGCCGTTCGTGACCAGCGATCATCCACCAAGATGACCAAAAAGACAACAAAGCTGGTCGTCTTTGGTGGGGCTACGCTAATCTTTGTAATACTGGCTTACACCATACTGGACGATTAGCGGCGTTTCTTACGGTCGTACTTGGCTTTGGTAGCGAACTTGCCGTCCACCATGTAGCCAAACGTGCCGTCAGCCTTGCGGAATCGCTTAGTGACTCCGTGGCCTGCATTCTTACGACGCTTGGTGTTCTTGCGTCGTTTGGGATTGGGCACACAGTGAGGATTGGGCTCGAAGCTGGCTGCATCGGCGTAGCCTTCCAAGTACCCCTCTTGGTAACTCATGGAGCGGTTACGGAGAGTGTTGGCTGGCATGGGGTGCATGGAGCCATAGTCCGTAGCGCCTTTGTCGTAGCCTTGGCCGTAAGACCGGGGGTTTGCGACCATTTCGCCACGTTGGACGATGGAACGTCCTGCCCGGACCTTCTTGCTCTTTCCTCTCCGAATGTCGGCGGCTCTTTTGGCCTTTTGGCGCTTGGTCAGCAGTCGAGTTTGGGAGGGGTGTTCTTCGGTTCCGCCGAGGAAGAATGGAATACCATCTACCTGACCGGAGCGTGAGGGGTAACCGTCGCGGTCCAGCTTCTTCTTGCTAACGTACAGACCTTCCCGTCCACCGGGGATCATGTAGTTGAGGGAACGCTTGGTTCCGGCAAAGCGGCGTTCAACGTCATCGCCTCGGTCCATGACCCGGATCTTGATGCAGCGGTAGCAAGTGACGTACTTCGCATCGCTCTTGACGACTCCGCGCTTCTTGCCTTTCATGGGGCCAGAGGAGTAACGTGAACTCCCGGCTCCACAGAGGGCCTCGTCTTTCATGCCTTTTCGGATATGGACCCGGCCTTTCCATCCACCCTTCGGAGTCTTTTCGCCTCGGTGGTCTACTACAACCGCTTGGCCTCGGCCCAACTCCATCCCAAGTGGGTTTTCAAGGAGGCGCATCTTGCCATAGTTTTTGCGTAGGGGCATGTTCTTACGTCGAGCCATGTTTTTTCTCCGAGGGTTCGCCGCTTTCCGGCGTCGTAGTGTGGAACCTTCCATCCGAGGTAGGATGGTTTCTCGGTTGAGTCGGTTCCAGTAAGAGCGAAGTGAAGGGTGTGCGGAGATTGCTCGCTTGGCAATCTGAGCACGGAGTTTCTTTTTCGAGTCGTAGTTTGGAGAGGCGAGGATGGTCAAAGCATACTTAGCGCGGCCCATCGGGTACAGAGGAAAGCTGCCCACGTTGGGGGCTTTGGACGGCACACCAAAGCCATCCTTCCCATACCTCCGCAGGGTCTTGCTGTATTTACCCATGGGTTCTCCAAAGTGATTACGTTTCTGAAGTTACTCCGTAGGAACTGCTGACTCAATGGGTGAGGTACAATCAGAGTGCTATGAAACTGCAACTGCGACCATTCCAGAAAGAAGATGTAGACTTCATCCAACGCAACAACTACCGCGTTCTGGTCGCCAATGCTCCGGGTACTGGAAAAACCATCGAGTGCCTTGCTTGCCTGAAACGTGATCGAAAGAAACTCATCCCTGCCGTCGTGGTGTGCCCTCCGTCCGTTGCTCACAACTGGCGACGAGAAACGAAAAAGTGGTGCCCGTGGGCCAAGGTTTACATCGTCAAGGGGAAGAAAACTCCGATCCCCAAAAAGCACATCGACGTGATCGTCGTACCATGGTCCGTTCTGGCAGATCGCTATCTTGAGATCATGGGCAAACGGCCCCGATTCATGATCGTCGATGAGGCACATTTTGCCAAGAATGAGGACACCCTGCGGAGCCAAGCCTTGCGCTTCTTGGCGCGTCGAATCCCTCATTTGGTTTTGCTGACGGGAACTCCACTCATCAACAACGAACGGGAGATTGAGGTCTTACGGAGTCTGTTTGGCGTGGACGACCCGCCAATGATCCGACGCCTTCTGGAAGATGTAGCCAAAGACATTCCCCCAAAAACCCGGTCCATCCTCCCGATTGAGTTGAGGCCCAAAGATCGTGCGGAGTACAACAAAGCAGAGGATGATTTTGAGGGGTGGTTGGAGGACGAACTCCGAAAACGAATGCAGCGGGGAGAAGCCGAAGCTGCGGCACACCGAGCACTGGCCGCTGAAGCCTTGGTCAAGATCGGGTATCTCCGTAGAATCTTAGGGAAGTCCAAAGTGTATGCGGCGGCTGAGTGGATTGCTCGGGCTGTTCTCATGGGAGAAGCCGTTGTGGTGTTCTGTGAGCACCAAGATCCTTTGAAGCGACTTCAGCACTTACTCCGTAAACAGCGGATCGGATTCGTGACGGTCCAAGGCTCAACAACCCCCAAAGCCCGGTTGGACGCTGTGGACGCTTTCCAGAGCGGCAAGGTGCCTGTTTTCATCGGAACCAAAGCAGCGAAGGAGGGGATCACCCTTCACCGGGGCCGTCACTTGCTGTTTCTGGAGCGGTTTTTCACCAGTGCTGACGAAGAACAAGCCGAAGATCGGATTCGCCGCATCGGCCAGCGGTACGCTACGACCATCTGGTTTCTTCACGGAGTCAACACCATTGACGATCGGCTGTCTCAAATCATTGACAACAAGCGGAGACTGGTTGATCGCATCATTGGGCTGGCTGATGTCGGAGAGAGTGATGAAGGGGCTGTGATGGACTTGATCTCGTCATGGGGTGACCACATCAAAGCCACTTCTGACCCCACAACTTTAGGCCAAGGCAAAGCCTTGCCTGCCCTACCAAGCCCCTCGATCGTCTGCTCTCTCATGTTTGGTGCGGAGCGATGGACCCAAGCCTCGGCTAAAGTGTGGGCCAAGATGAACGGCTACCATGCCGCTAAGGTCTATCGGACAGGGAAGGTAGTGCGCGTAGAAAACCACAACCCCTCATTGTTCCATCGGGGGTCGTTCAAAGCCGTTGCCCTATCCAATGACATACAGGCTGTTTTGGGCAAACGGAAGGGCAAACGTAGCACTCGGAGTTCACGCAGAGGTGGGACTCAACGCCGGATTCGGTGATAGGGTGGTTCGTACTCGCCGGAGATTCCTATGTACTACCGATCCGCTCAGACCATTCGCAAAGGCCCTCGAATGATGGGTATGGGGTTCAACAACAACCCTCACTGCTACAATGGCTACGGAGCCTACGGGGCTTCATGGGCACCAAAGCAAAAGCGCCTCGATCAGTGCCCTGAAATGGCTGCGAAGTACGACGAATGGCTCTCCGTAATGCAGGAAAAGAAGCGGAAGTGCAAGTACCCTTACTTGGGACCATGCGCCAAAGATTACCGTAAAGAGCAAACCCGACTTGAAAACGAGGGGAAGGCCGCATGGGATTACTGCAAGGGCCAAGGCAAAGTCGAGCAGGCTGAAGCATCGGCAGGCGTAGATATTGTTGATGGAACCATTGTTCCGTTTCCATCTGGAACTACCACAACGTCCGATGGAGGCTCGGTAACCACCACCGGAGAAGATCCCTACTACGACAGTAACGGCGCAGAAGAAGAAGAAGATATGACGGCAACCTACATGATCATGGGTCTTGTAGGTGGCGGCGCACTCCTACTCTTGCTACTCCTCAAGGGTGGAAAGAAGTGATGGGGTGTAGTCCAACTGGCAGGACGCCGGGTTGTTACCCCGGAGGTTGTTGGTTCGAGTCCAGCCGCCCCAGCCACTCTTGCCCGTAGCCATGATCCCTTTCGCATTGGGATCTGGTGCCGCTTGGTTGTACTTCCAAGAGAGTGAGTCGAGCGTCCCTGCGGATAGCAACTGCTCCTACTTGGCTCCAGCCAGTACCGACTTGTTCGCTGCTCTCGCTGGCGCGTATTTGGGCTACTACGGCTCTCGGAACGATGCACCTATGGTGTCGTTCATTGGTGCTGCCGTTTTGACCATCCATGCCCTTCAATGGCATCACCATAAGTCTTGATCAGCTACGCTGATCAGGTATGCCCATCCCCTTGGATTTGAGCCCAAGGAACAACCGGCCCATCGCGCTCGCGTGTATTGCGCGATGCGCGTATAAGGACCAAAATGACCAAAAATGTAGGTTCTAACTGCCTTTTTCTATTGTTGTGGTAATATAGTATTTCCGCAACTATACCAAAAACAGGGGTTTACTCCGTAGATTGCCCAAAGTGGGTTTACTCCTCGCGAGTAGCACTCCAATGTCGTAGCTTGGGTGGTTCTCTCCTACGGAGAGCGGTACGATGGCTCAGAACGTCTTTGGAGCCAGCCATGTCTTACGCTATCGTCCGCAAGGGGCCTATTCCCCGACAGAACTACGGATCTGACTTCTTCGGTTCACGGACCATGGCCGAGATCAACAGCAGGATGGAAGCAAAGGCCGCACAGGAAAAGAAGGAACGGTGGGAAAAAATCGTTCGGGTGGGTATTCGAGATGGGATCGCCACACTCTTTGTTGGCCCTGCCCTACTCAAGAACTTCTATCCAGACATGAGTTACAAGCAGCGGACGCTCTACGCAGGAACGGCGGTCGTCGCTCTGACTTACATTGCCCGTGCTTACTTCGATGTTGAGGACTAAATGGCCCACTGTAAGCCGACATGTACGGAGTCAGGCTACGACAACCTCGGAAGTGGGGGAGGCGGTGGTGGTAGTGCGTTCACGACTATGGACCTTAGTGCCGGTACTAAAGTAGACCCCAACGGTCTGTTAGACAGTGGCAACAGCACCTTGGGCACGACCTCAACCATCGCTGTGAATACAGGGGCTCAAGGGTTGTGGGACTCAGGACTCGATGGTCTTGGTTTCTTCTTCGATCTTGGAGCCCTCCCCGCTCTCGCTCAAAACAACTCCGGCATAGTGTTGAGATTGAAGTTCGATACTACTTCGTACACCAGTGGATCATGGCGTATCGCACTGGGAATGAGCGCCAATGCAGGTGCCGCTGCTTGGACATCTGGTGGGTTCATGGGAGGTATGCTCCTCGGAAACTCCAATGCTCGCCGTGACCCCATCGGAGGGTCAGGTAGTACCGGAACTAACCTAAGTGGTAATACCGGACGCCTGATTGACACCTACCTTCAGTTCAACCCCGCAGGGACGGGCCAAACGGGGCCAGAGATTCGTGGCATTTTGACGACCGTTACCGATGCGGCAAAAGCAAACTCGGCCCAAGTTGGAGCGGCAACGAACCCCTCGGCTTCGTTGGCCGGGAATGGCTACGCAGTGTTTGGAATCGGCAACACCTCAAGTAGCGCCGTCTGCAATTTCACGGGCATCGAAGCCTCGTACCAACTCATCCCCAGACAGCCATAGCACTATAGTTTGAGCGTGCATCTCGGATTCTCCGTAGGGCCATGATACTGTCCTCGTAGCTTCGGGATCAGTCAGCAGTCTTACCGAGGCGACTTTCACCCCTACCGACTGCAAGGATAAAATACTATGGCTGGAGTTCTTTACGATGGCTTCTCGCTGTCAGGGACGGTTACAGGTGGTGGCTCCACCACTGCGACCCTGACCCGTGCGGTCACTTTTTACGATTTTAGCGTCTATGCAACTGCCGCCAATGGCGGTGGAAGTGTCACGCTTCAGAATGCTGGAGTAGCGATCAGTGATGCAGTTGCCGCTGCAACTGACAAAGTTGTTGCTCGCGCTGGAACTTTCGATGATGCTACGATCAGTGCAAACTCTGGCGTCGTCATCACTTTCGCAGGCGCAAGCGGAGCGGACGCAGTAGCAACTGCTCTCTGCTACGTTCAGGGCGCTGGCGCAAACCAGTAGGAGATTTATCATGGCTGGAAACTTCAACCAAAACATTATCGCTGAGTTCGACCAAAGTGGAACCGATGTGGACACCGCTAACGGTGACAACTTCACCATCAACCGTGCTTGCTCCGTATACGACGCTTATGTCGTTGCTCGTGGAGCCACTGCGGGAAACACCCAACTCTTTCACACCGATGACACCGCCTCAAACGCGATTACTGACAACATCGGAGCCAACAGTGACCAAGACCTGTCACGGGCTGGCACGATTGATGACACAAAGAACGCCTTTACAGCGGGTCAGATCCTTTGCATCAAAAAGAGTACGCAAGTCCAAACATCAACTTTTGTCCTGTTCGATGCAACAGGCGTCACCCTTTCGTAACGGAGGCTTGTCATGGCTATTACTTCGACTTTTGGTAACCCAATCGTAATCACTCAGGCTGTCGCCCAAGGCGGCGCAGCTACCGGAACAGCCGTTTCTACTCTCACTCGCGCAGTGAAGGTAGTAGACGTTCAAGGCTACGTCACAGCGGTTGCTGCTGGTGGAGACATCACACTTCAGTTGGCGTCTAACAGTGGCAACATCATGCCTGCGGCGGTCCCTCAGACCACGCAAGCAACGGACAAGGAGGTTATCCGGGCAACTGATCTGGATGACGCTCACTGGTCTGTCGCTGTTGGTGGTACTTTGACCACTACGATCGCTCGCAACGCTGGATCTGCTACTACGGGAGCAGCGAACGTCAACATCACATGCATGGACGTTCAGTAGACGTAGCTTTGCTTCTGAGATAACCTCTCCCCGGAGGTTGTGACAGATGGCAAACTGGTTTCGCAAGTGGACCGCTTTCTTCCGTCCCGTAGAGGGATGGAAGGAGCGGTTTCTTGATTTCAAGAGAGGAAGAACATCATGGTCGGTGCCGGGACGCCCTGAGTGCAATCAAGTGGCTCCATGGCCCGTAGAGTGGATTCCCCATCGCATTCTCAAGCCCGGAGAGGGCAAAGACGAAGCGCAAGAAGGCATTGGATTTGAGTTCCTGTCCATCACTTGCGTAGACAGTGGAAGAGAGGCCGGACCCGGTGTTGGGGTATCTTGCTGCCGCTGCGGAGTACACCTCCACCCAATCGCATCTAATCAATACTCCGCCATGGACCCAGCCCGCTGCAATCGCTGTAAGTGGGTGATGGGATTCTTGCGATAGCACTCAACTTTCATTGGAGCCTCGCATAGAAAGACCCGAAAGGGTAGGGTGGAGGCCGGAGTAACTGATGGCATCTGCATTCATTTCATCTGCGTTCTGCATCTCGTATGCGCCAACCGACTCGTCGGCTAAGACGATCACCAATCCCGGTCGGACGTTTCAAATCACAGGTATCTCAGCCAACAATGAAACGGGCGGTGGGATCAGTGTGACAGTCACGGATGGTACGAACAACATCACCCAAGGTGGTGCCAAGACCGCTGGGGCCAATGCGATGACGTGGCTTGAACTGGATCAAAACCACTGCGACATCGCAAGCACTACGGAGAATCTTGTCATTACGTCCAATACGGACTGCAAGATCACTGTTTATTGCGTTGCCAAGTCAGGTGGACAGTCGTTGACAGTCAGTTAGGAAACTCTTTTCCTGTTGAGGCCCCATCTCCCCGGAGGTGGGGCTTCTTTGTTTGGTAGCACTGCGTTTTGTCTCACTGCATTGAGCCAAAGTCCAGACGACGGTAGGATTCACCCATTGACCGGAGTGCGTCTTGTCTGATTTACCTGCCATTCTCCAGCGTTCTGAAGCCGCTGGACATGCCGTGTTCACACGGGGATCGTGGAATCTGAACCTGATTGGGGTTCGGACGGCAAGCCGTATTGCAAACCGTTTTGATGATTGGATGCACGTTGTCTTTCGGGATGACTCCGGATCTTGGATTGATCTGAGTTTCGAGTGCACAACCGATCCGGGCACTTACCACTTAGAGAACCCAAGCCGAAGGGCAGGCACGGCGATCCTCAAAGCGGGTCAGTATCGCGGAGTCTGGAAAATCGACAAGCACAGAGGGCAGTACGACGCCTTGTGTCAACGGAACGGGAAGGTGTCTGTATATCGTGACTCAAATCGCGACACTGTGCACGATCTCGACGACAACTCCGTGATGGACGGCTGGTTTGGTATAAACATTCATAAGGCAGGTTCAAACTCCACTTCCGTCAATAAATGGAGTGCCGGTTGCCAAGTGATTGCGAACGAAGCGGAGTGGGAAATCTTCATGTCCATCATCCGTAAGTCTGCCTCCTTGTACGGAGACACCTTCTCTTACACCTTGCTGGAGGACTGATATGTCCGCAGATGCGATAAGACTGGCTAAAAGGATGGGGCATAGTGGCTCTGGGAAAGGCGGCTTCACAACGTACTTCATTCCCGCGTGGAATGAACTACGCAAAGTGCGGACTGCTGATCCTTGTGGTCCCATCCCTTACCATCCCTATCTCCGAGCGATGGGATACTTTGGTACTGGAAGGTATAAAGGAAGCAAGCGAAATGTGCGTAAGGCTTCCAGACTCTATAGGTCGTTCTTGAGTGAGTTGTCCAGACTTGCCGCCGAGAGAGCGAAGGTGTGCCCGTCAGCAGGGCCTTTGCCTCCACTACCCATCATTGATGGATACGGAGGCTACGGGTTCATTGACAAGATGATCCCCCAAGATCCGCAGCTTACGATGGAGCAAGACCCGCCCCGTCTTTGCCTGAACATTGAGTCAGAGCAAGCACTCCAGAACCAGCGCAAGTTCGCCATGTACATTGGCGGTCCTTCAGTGGTCATCGCTGGACACAAGTTGAAAGGCCCATTCGGTCTATTCGTTATGGGCCTCGGAGTGGCTTGCACTCTTTGGCACCACACTGCCTACAAACAAGTCAAAGCCGCCACAGGAGTTGAATAATGCAATACCCCCTCGCACCCTATGAGCACAACGCCATGCACACCTTTGGCTATGGTCGCTATCAATCAAAAAAACCGGATACTGGACCTGATCCTTTGCCCCCTGTCACTCCCCACTACCCAAAGCCTATCACACCCGATACACCATGGCCTCCCCCACCTAAGACGCCTCCTAAGTCTTACCGGATGCGGAGCAGGCGAGGCCGTCGAGGCCAACTGTCCCGTTACCGGGCCTTTGGTTCGCTGGAAGAAATGGCCGATGTGGTGGGCAGCGAAGTTTCCAGTGTCCTGAGCCGTGCTGAAGAAGCCCTCCACGAAGGCGCAGCAGGCATCGTTCATGCGGTGGAAGATTCCGCAACCCGTCAGCGTCAACGCCAAGCCATCTGGATGGTGGGTAGTCCTTTGATCATCCTTGCTGGACTCAGCAACCGCAGAAACCGCACACTCGGACTGGCCTCCGCCATTGCTGGAGCCCTGATTGGATTCCGCAACTACCGCGAATACCAGCACATCGAGGGTTTGCGTAAGCAAATGGGAGTATGAAGCGTGACCACGCCAAGAGAATGTACAGAAGGTTGCACCGCGATGTCCAAAGCGTCGTTGGGGCGGACTTCTCCGTGCCTCTTGTCGTGGGAGAGCCCAAATGGTTCCCAGAACGTCGCAATATGGCCTTCTGTGCCTATCGTGACGACGCCGAAGGCAACCGAAACATCGAAATCGTCGTTGCTCCAAAGCTGCTCGAAGGAAGCCCCGAAAGGGTTGAAGCGATCCTTCGCCATGAACTTGCCCACGCCATCGAGTTCCATCTCGGTGAAGATGAGGTACGGAGCATGGCTCGATTCGATGGCCATTCACTGCCAAAAGGGCCAGAGCGCAGAGCCGACCGAATCGCAGAAATCATTTGGGGTGAGCCCCTTTACTACGACGAGATTCTCGTCCAAACCCTCTCCGGAGGGACAAGACCGAGGCCCCGACACTTGGGGCTCTGAGGAGACAACATGAAGTTCGATAAGGAAATGGTAATGAAGATCGCTCTCGTCATTTTCGGCATGATTGCCGGGATTGCTGGGTATGAAGTTGTCCAAGATGATGACGAAGTGACGATCTCACTGCCTGAGCAAGCCGAAGAAGCCCCCGCAGCCGAGGAGCCTGAAAAGGCCCCGGAAGCTGAAGAAGCCCCTGCGGAGCCTGCGGCTCCATCTGAGGAATAACCATGGAAACTGGCATCGTCCGTCGTGGCGTACAACACACTTCTACCCCTACCGGGACCGGATACGGCTGGGCGGTGCCTAACTACACCTATGGTCCGTCGCAGTATGCTCCGGGTCCAATGCCTGCACCGGCTTGGCCTCGGTCCCACTACTCCGTTTTTGGGGATGGAGCGGCCTACGGAGGTATCGGTGATTTCCTGAACAAGAGTGCTGCATTCAGTATCCCCAACTGGGCTTTGCTCCTTGGTGGTGGGTATTTGTGGCACCGGCTGAGTAGTGGAAAGAGCGTTCCCATGCGTTCTAACCCTTACGGATTCCCCTTCCTGTTGACCGGATTGGCGATTGGTGGTGCTGCTGCCTTTACGCAGACTGGAGACTTGATCTCCGGATACAGCGGGACAGGTCTGTTTTTGGGTATGTCTCTCGGTGCTCTGTACGCCCTGAGAAACAAAGAATCCATGGCCAATGCCGCCATCGGCGGTGCGCTGATCGGTTGGGGCTTTGGTACAGCCTACGAGAAGTACACGGAGCCCGAAGAATCAGGTGGAGCCCTCACTAAAGCATGGGACTTCCTCGTATGAGTTACCTCAACGCCATACCGGCCATTCAGGGGCTTGCTATGCAAAAGCCTCTGTCTGACAACCCGCTCCAACTGGCTTCCAGTGTATACGGAGCGATGCGAAGTCTTGGGTCCGCTTCTTTAGCGAACCAAGGTGTACCGCCCAGTTGGATGCAGCAACAGATTGGAACGGGACTGGTGAAAGATGTGACGGTCAATGCGTTGATGGGTGCTCTCGTACTCGGCACGGCAGGCCACTTGCTGCCCTATTTTGATGTGAAGTCCGGAGCCAAATGGGGAGCCCTCCTTGGTGCAGGGCAAGCCCTATTTGCACGAATGAGAAGCTGAACTATGCCTACTTTTGTCCCTAAATACATTCAACAATACAGCAACAGCGCCGGACAACTCGGTACGTCCGGAATGCCCTGTTTGACCTTAGCCTCCAACCCCGACATGGAGTTGGACAAATGCTACTTCTTTGGAGGCTACTCCGGACACAAAGATGCCCCCGGTGTCGCCAAGCGAACCTTCCGGGTCTACACTGGACCGGCCTCGGCCTATGCCAATCTGATTGAGCACCAAATGAGCCTTGCTCAATGGATTACAGAGGAAGAAGCCTCGATGGCTACCCTTTGGAGTCAACTGGCAACCTATGGTAAGTCTGGAGATCGCATCCAGCCTCGGGGCTCCGTATGGGGCCAAACCCGCCGGGAGCACAAGGAAAAAGCAGCCCGGTTCGTTGGGAAAAGCTATCGGCGGGCGCGAGCCTTGGAAGCCTACAACCGACAAAAAACCATCAATGCTGCGATGCAGTCCGGAGGCGCGACTCTCAATCTCCGGCCTCTCATTGTGACCATCCCCACTGTGGTTCAAGATGAATGGGTAAAGCCCGACCTCCCCACAATCAGGGACTTCAACCCTCAAATTGACTTTGACGCATGGAGAGATGCGGAGCGGGACATCGCCCCTCCTCCAGAGGACTTGCCTGTAGGTGACACTAACGGCGACCTTGAAAACTGGCCCTACGTCCCTGAAACCGATGGCGAATCTGAAATCCCTACTTGGGTGTATGCCGCAGGGGGAGCCGGAGCCTTTTTCCTTCTTGCCCGCCTTTTCCGTAAGAAAGAATGAAATGCACTTCCGACCAATACATGCGGGAGCAACTCCCAGCCCTCGGCGCTTTGGCCGGGGCTCTCAGTACAGCCTACGTCCTTCAACGAGGACAGGAAGGACCGTACTGGCATCCACTCGACCGCCTCGGAGCGAGCATGACAGTGGGGTATCTCGCTGGACTGCTTGCGGCTCCGATGATCTGGAAGCCTTGCACACCACACGAAAAGGCTCTTGAGGAGGATAGAAGCATGTACGGAT
>MDSV01046982.1_pt1 | contig 13653 bp, 8 predicted proteins | sample 810851 | NCBI WGS metagenome assembly MDSV01 (sample SAMN05326640, study PRJNA326480) | marine metagenome | isolation source: seawater | place: Atlantic Ocean: North East | collected 2012 | reverse complement strand
GAAATTGTTTCCGCACATGCTTTAAGAATAATATCATTGAGGGTTAGCTTGGTTGTATTATCTTGATTCCTACTGGCCAGTTTAGCATTTAAAGCAGCTCTTGCTTCTGTTAGAGGGGTAGCATTAATTTCTTTTTGAAGATAAAAATGTGGAATAGTATTTTTTGATTCCAATAAACGTTTTGCAATAATCGATCGCATTTTTGAAATAGGAACCAAGGAATCACCAGTAGAGACAGTTGAATTTATTTGGGGTGGAGGAGAGTTTTCTGAGGTAGGTACGATATCTTCACCTGAATTCTTGTTTAACTCATTACTCGAATTTGACAGTATATCTTTTTTAGTGATTCTTCCATTTGGACCCGTTCCTTTGATGTTTTTAAAATCAATATTCATTTCCAATGCCATCTTTTTAGCGAGAGGAGAAATTAGAATTCTATTAGTTGATTTTTCTTCACTTGATTTTTCTGCGGTTTTGGATTCATCGGCAGGCTGATCAATATTAATTTTATCTTCCTGGATAGGAATTTGTTTATCTTCATCATCGTTCTCCCCAATGGCTTGATCGTCTGTTCTAGGTGGATCAACTTTTTCCTTAGTCGATACATTAACCTCTTCTCCGGGTTCACCAACCGCAGCAAGTGGGCTACCAATTGGGACTTCATTTCCCTCTTCAACGAAAATATCTAATAATGTACCATCATCAAAGTTTTCTAAATCCATGGTGGCTTTATCTGTTTCAACCTCTGCTAAAATGTCACCATTTTTAACAATATCTCCGGTCTTTTTATGCCATTTTACCAAAGTTCCAACCGACATGGTGTCGCTCAACTTGGGCATTTCAATAATAGTAGCCATATTTTTGATATAAAGTTTAAATTAATTCCATTGCTTTTGCCAAAATTCGATCATGTGCAGGAATTTGAACATTTTCAAGAGCCTTGCTGTAAGCTTGCGGTGCATCTATGGCTGATATTCTTTTAATGGGTGCGTCTAGATAATCAAATGCTTGGTCTTGAATAATAAATGCAATCTGGGAGTCTACGCCGCAGAACGGTTTATTTTCCTCTACAAGTAAAACTCTATTGGTTTTCTTTACCGTTTTAATAATGGCTTCTACATCAAGGGGACGAATGGATCTAAGATCCAGAACTTCAACGGACACATTATGTTTTTCTTCTAAAGTATGGGCAACTTCAAGAGAAGTGTGAACCGCTTTGCCATGTGCGATAATTGTCAAATCGTTTCCCTCCTTTAAAATATTAGCTTTTCCTAGTGGGATTAAAAATTCCTTATCATCGGGTACATCGTCTTGCATGTTGTAAAGTATGGTATTTTCCATAACGCATACTGGATCGTTATCGCGGATAGCAGACTTTAACATACCTTTAGCATCAGCAGGGGTGGCAGGGCAGATAACTTTTAGTCCAGGAGTGTTGGCAGCAAAATTTTCCGGTGTATGGGAATGAGTTGCACCAACATTAGTTCCTCCATTAGCTGGTCCGCGAAATACAATTGGCACGTTGATTAAACCGCCCGACATGTATCTAACGCTTGCTGCGTTGTTAAATATCTGATCAAAGGCAACATAACAGAAGCTCCAGAACATAAATTCAACAACGGGTCGCATTCCCATCATTGCTGCACCCACTGCAAGACCCGAAAAGGCTGCTTCGCTGATAGGGGTATCAATCACTCGATCGGAGCCAAATTTTTCGAGCATGCCCTCAGATACCTTATAAGAGCCTTTAAATTGAGCTACCTCCTCTCCCATAAGAACGACATTTTTATCTCTTTCAATTTCTTCTGAAAGAGCTTGGTTAAGTGCTTCCCTGTAAGTTATTTTTGCCATGTAATAATGATGGATAAATTGGTTCAAGAAGGAGTTTCAAAGAACATGGTTCCAGATGAAGTTTTTTCTGCAGGGTTGTCAGTTTCCCAATAAATATCATCCATAAGTTCCTTAGGATCAGGAAACGGGCTCGCATCTGCAAATTCCGCCGATGCATCAGCATCTCCTTTTGCTTTCCCATCAATTTCCTTAATTTGTTCATCCGTGATACTACCCTCCTTCAGAAGTTTGTCTCTAAATAAATTTAATGGATCTTTGTTTGTTTTATATTCCTCAATTTCCTCTTTACTGCGATATGTCTGATCTGGGTCGGCAACTGAATGCCCTCGATATCTGTAAGTAACGATTTCAAGCACGGAAGGACGAGATTTATCATGTGCATTTGCAAGAGCATCTGCTATAGTTTGACGAACTTCATAAATATCATGACCATTGGAAACGGACCAATCTATATCAAAGGCATCGCCCCGTCGCGCAAGAGGATCACCAGCAGAATGTCTAGATTCTGCAGTACCCATGGAGTACCCATTATTTTCAATTATATATATAACAGGCAAATTCCAGAGGGATGCAAGATTAAGAGATTCATAAAACGGACCCTGATTTGTGGCACCATCTCCCATAAAGCAAAGGCATGCCCCTTTCTTCTTGTTGTATTTTAGAGCATAGGCAATACCAAGCCCAAGTGGTGTTTGACCACCAACTATACCATGTCCACCCCAATAGTTTTTATCTGGAGCAAAAAAATGCATAGAACCACCTTTTCCTTTAGAGCATCCCGTTTTTTTTCCATAAAGTTCAGCCATACACTCGTCAAAATCCATTCCAACTGCAAGGGCGTGACCATGATCTCGGTAGGCAGTGATAATATGATCGTCTTCTCCAAGCATGGATACCGAACCTACTGCAACCGCTTCCTGCCCTATGTAAAGATGAAGAAATCCACCAATATGGCCTTGTTGGTATGACCTTAAGGATCTTTCTTCAAACCTACGAATGCGGATCATTTTTTCATAAAGATCCAATTTATCTTCGTTGGATAATGAGATATTGGCTTCCGATTGAGAAAAATCTTTGGTAGCGGTAATTTCAGAAGCCTGCGTTTCAGTATTCTGGCTTTCCGAATTCTCAGTTTTGGTTTTAGGGACTTTTTGCTTAGGTTCCAAAATAGTGTCGTGGTGTAAACCTTCCATTGGTGGTAAAATTTGGGTAAAAGTTAATAGAAATTAAAATTATCTAGTTAAATGGGGTTTGATTCAATCTTAATCTTAGGAGATTCAGTATCCGTGCAATCTGCCGATATGCCCCAAAAACCTTTATTTCTTAAATCATAATAAGGCCAAACAAGTTGATGGTCTGAATGGGGTATTTCAAGATTATCGATCTCTTCCCTCTTAAAAAAATCAAAGAATCCTTCATCAAACTCTTTAGGAATAGAAGAAATAATTTTTTTACAATCGAATAAAAACATCAGCCAATTACATGAATTTTCATACCCCTTTTCAGAAACATATCCAAATAAAGATAAATCCTTATTCGTTAAAACCATACCCGTTTCTTCATGTGCTTCCCTGATTGCACACTCGAAAGGAGATTCTCCGTTTTCCATAGTTAATTTTCCACCAGGAGGACTCCAAAGACCCATGTTAGGAGATTTTTTTCGCTTAAGTAAAAGAATTTTTTCTTCATGATTGCGAATAAAAAGTAAGCAAGATATCTTAAAATCCATTAGTTTATGCTTGTTAAGTGTATCTAAGATTTGGGATGATAGCAATATACCAAAACTCAAATCCCTAAAAATCCCTGAAAATTCCATAATATGAAATCATTATTTAAAGTTACTCTTTTATTCTTATCCTCATTTTTAAGTTTTAATTTATCCGCAATTCCGGATCAATTTGTCAAATTAGGCGGGAAGATAACTATATCTAAGGAATCCGACCAGTGGGTTAAAGCATCCGTTCCGTTTACTTTTGTTAATCATCCGCTAGCAGAAAAATTCAAAGCCAGAAAACCAACAACTAAGGATGAAGTCATTAACCTTGCATATATAGATAATATTAAAATTAAACTCTCCCTCTGTTTTAGCAATGAACTACAAAAAAAGACTCTTCGCAGCCAGAAACTTCCAGATGCAGAATTTTACCAATACTATAGTGCGGAAGTTGAATATATGACACTCAAGTTTGATCGAACTACAAAATATGCACACTTTCTATTCCCTGCCGCCATTGCCGAGCGAGATGGTTTTTTATCCAGTTATATAAACGCGGTTGGATATGTGGTGGAGATTATTTACGACGGTATACCATTGGAAATTTCAGATTCAATCTTTTTTGATAAATACAGAGAAGAGAGAATCTTACAAAAATTTAAACAACAGGCACAATCCAATGCATCTAAAAATGAAGGAATTTTACTACCTGCTCATTTGATTAGTTCAAATTATTTAGACGGAGCTGGTCCGGCTAAGAGAAGCAAAAGTTCAGGATACTAAGCTTAACAAAATTTAATATTAACAAAATAATTTTATTTAATGAGTGAGAAGAAAGAGGTAATTATAAATTGCGGAATCTCTCACATTTCAGCGAGTGTTTTTATTTCTGATGGTTCTAAATTAAAGCTTAAGCAAGTTGCTTTACAAACTTTACATTATGATTATTCCAATGATCAAATTTGGCTTGATTCGTTAATGGCGGGATTAGAGTCGTTATGTAAAAACGAAAAATTGAAAGGTGATGCTCGATTTATCTTCCCTGGAAGTTTGCTATTAAACAAAACGATCCGTGTTCCTCATGTGGACGAGGAAAAACAGAAGAAGATTGTAGCTTTTGAGTTATCTCAAAAGATGCCCTTTCCTTTGGCGGAACTAATTTGGGATTACCAAGTAATTGATGACGATGGAGTAGAGCAAGAAATTCTTGCGTTTGCTGTTAAACCAGAGGTTGCTGAATCATTTTGTGAAAAAGTTGTTGAAATTGGATTAAACCCGATTCAGATAACACCTGCTCCCATTCTTGATTATAATGCCCTAATTTCTTCAGGTGTAGGTATAGACCAAGAGGAAACTTTGGTTGTAAATATCGGAGCAAAATCTACAAACTTGTTATTTATCAACCCCACGGGTTTTTTGATCCGTAGTATTGCGATTGGGGGAAATACTTTAACCCAAAATATTTCGGATAGCCTGGGAACGCTATTTGAAAAAGCAGAAGAGATTAAAAAAAGTTACTTTTCTGGTGAAGTTGCTTTTTCGCCTGATGATCCAAGCGTACAGGTATTGGAAAATTGTTCCCAACAATTTTTAACGAGAGCTAGCCAAGAGATAACCCGTTCAATAGTTACCTATAAAAGACTTAAAAAAGGAAAATCCCCCAACCGGATGTTTCTTGCCGGTAGAGGTGCACTCCTTAATAATTTACCCGAATACCTGAGTCAGAGCCAAAGTTTAAATATTGATTATTTTGATCCATTAAAAAGCTTGGTTATTGACGAGGGAATTAAACAGGAAATGAGAGCCCTTTTACCTTTCATGATAGGTGAACCTGTAGGACTTGCTACAGCTGTTTTAAATGTTGGTGGCAATCATGCTCTTAAGCGGCCCTTAAATTTGTTGCCCGCCAATAAATTAACGAGCCTTGGTTTTAAGAAGAAAGTTCCTCTATTGGTTTTGGCAGCTGTATTTATTTGCCTTTTTCCAATACCTAATATTTTAAAGCAAACTGCGACTGAAAAAGAACTGGAGAGGGAATTGACTCAATTACAAAATACCTCTTCGGATTTAAGCGATGAAGTCGAACAAAAGGAATCCCTGAAAAAGAAATTTCTTTTCACAGAAAAACTAAACAAGTTGATGTTTGACCGAAATTTAATCTTTAGGCAAAAAAGCTTATCATGTTGGGTCCTTCAAGATTTTCTAAACCAGCTACAAAGTTCTTTAAATCATCCTGATGTTTCGGATACTTGGTTTGATGAACTTAAGTTTGGTGAACTGGCAGAAAATTCAGCAACAAAAACTAATAGAAATTCTTTGGGCAAAAAAAATGTCATGTTCAAAGTCATCCTTTCAGGCAGGTATTTGGTTCGAACAAAGGAAGAATTTTCAGAATCAGATATTAATGATAAAAGAAACCATTTAATTGAACTGAACAGTAAAAAACAGGAAGCATTAACTCAATATTTGGAAGCACTTCCCTTTATTACAAAAGTCGATAAAAAAACATTTTCTATTGAAGGAAAGGGAGATCTATTTGAGAGATACTTTACACATTTTCAATATGTTTTTACGCCAAAACATATTTAAATTAGATGAAATTTTTAAAACAGAATAAACTATTTATAGGTATACTTTTTGTGTGTTTTGTAATGTTTACCTGCTTGCAAATAGTTTCCTGTAATTCTTCTGATAATTTAGAATCAATAATTTCAGCTATTAATAAAGAAGTTAAATTAGTACAGGCATACGAGGAAGATTCACTGCATTACGAGGGCCTTTCAGAGGATTCAGAATTAGCAATGAAAGATTTAAAGGCTTTAGCAGAAATTGAAAAAGATCAACATCGGTTTTGGAATGGAATCCTCGATCAGAATCAAAACATTTTTTCAACATGGAAAAACAAAAGCCCGGAATCGATCAACGCAGATTTAACGAGACTTTACACACAACTACGGGAGACCTGCAAAAACAACAATATTGATCTAGAAGATAAGGAGTCCACCAATTTGAACCCGTTTGGTGAAAACAATGAAAATGAAAACAAATATGGTTTTGGCTTATCTTCTTATGATGGTTTTTGGCCTAGTTTTTCAAAGGAAGAAGCAAAACTTTTAGGAATACAAAGTAAAATAGTGGGAACGCTTATTGAATACTTATCCGAATCAGCATCAACTGAACACAGAATAACATTAATTCAAATTTTGCGTGAATCAGTGGGCAAAGAAGATAGTCAGCATATTACGACCGATAAGTTAATATATTCAAATTTATCTCAAAAACTAGTACGATTTACTGATGGCATTCAATCTTTTGCATTTTTAATTAAATTTAAATGCCACACTTCCCACGCTAGAAGTTTTATAAATCAGCTGCGCCCACCTTTTCTACTCAGGGATTTAGTTGTTAGTCGATCGCTTGACGGAATTACGCAGGTGACGACCAGCCCGTCATCCACCGGTCCATTTTTCATCACTGGTAATGAAGATAAATTGAAAACACCCCTTCCCATTGTTCAAAATGTTGAGTCCACATTTACACTCCTGATAGAATACATTTATGAAGTGGATCGCGATTTTGAGATTTTCATCACTCAATCATTAAAAAATGAAAAAAAAGATAAAGGGAGTGAAGAAGTGCTTAGGAATCTCTTGGAAATTTCCGGAAACAACAAAATTAAAATAAACAATATTTTGACAGATCGTGAAGTTCGTTAGTTCACATTATGAAAAGCTTATTTTAGGAATTACTTCCTTAATATTGATATTGGTCGCTTCCTTGAACTATTTTTCTTCCCCAGCGCAGGATAAAAAGGAAAGTTTTTTGAATCTTGCTTCATTTGCTGTGGATTCCTTTGGTGGGGAAGAAATATTGGAGATGTTGAAAGAGTCACAACTCCTACCGGGCAATATTGTAAAATTGTATAATTTAGATGAAGAAAATGAAAACATTGAAATTTTCGAAGTTAAAAAAGTGATATTTTCAAAAAGAAGTAAGGTATCTATAACCTTAAGAAATTCGAAAACCTTAAAAGGGAGATTATTAAACCCTAGTAGTACGATATTATCTAAAGATTGGGAAAAAATAAGATCCCCCATTGCATTAGAGACCGATGAAGGAACGAAGACATTAAGTTACAAAGATATTGAGCTCATTAGAGGTAACCAAAAGATTGTTCTTGATAGACCTCTAGGTAATATAACTCCATCTAATTACTTGATCTCCGTATACCAATCTAAATCTTCATTCATTAGCGATTCAAATAGAACTGAAAAAAGTAGGTGGATAAATTCAACCAAGGATGAAAATTCTTCAATTTATGACCTTTTCACTCCGCCCATTATTTATCTTGTGAATGGAGAGTTAACAACATCCCTACCGGAAGCACCCAAAGAAATGGCTAAGGTGGAAGATTTCGGGTTAAGCCTAATGAATTTTGACAAAGAAGAATATCGCCTGAAATTGGCCAGTTGGATCGGCAACACACCCTATTTTGAAGATCTACATAAAAAAGTGTCTGATAGTTCGCTTAATAATGTAAAAAATCGATTAGAATTAAAAATACCCTATAAAGAAAATGAATCATATCGACCAGGTTTACCATCATTTGTCAAAACTACCCTAGAAGATGAAAATAAATTTTTAATGATAGAATATTTTACTGTACAACAAATAAAAGACCCCAAAACAGGAGGCGTAAAACCTGTTGGACGTGCACTCGTTAAGGATTTTAGAAATAAAGGAAAATCTTTTGAGGTTAATAGTTTAATGAAAAAGGTATACTCAGGTAATTTTAAGATTATTTTAAAATTTAATGTCGATGGAGTGCCAAGTAATGAATTTCAAATAACTGAAGGAGATATTGGAAAAGTGTACACTTTTGGAAACAGAAATTACAAAATTTTATCTATTGATATTGAAAATAAAAATGTAGAGGTTGAAAAAAAGATTTCCGATACTATGGTTTCATCTACCCAAATTCTTCGCTTGTAAAACTAGAAATTTTCAATACGGAAGAAAATTTTTTAAGAATATTATCAGGTATCCCAATTTTTATAAAAGCTTGTGGAATACCCAAAGATTAAAGCATAAAAAATTTAATGTAAATCTTGGCTTTAATTTTGGATTTTATTTATTGACCCAAGCTTATGAATGTATGGAATGAGAGGGAGAGTAATTTTTATTCTGATGCCCCCTTTTTCATGTACCTGAAATCACATTTATTTTTATTTACGATTTTGTGCGTAAGTTTTTTAAAACCCTCTTTGGTTTGCAATGCACAGGATGTTCAGGAGAATTCTAAACTTACCAATTTACCTCAGCAATTACCGCCACCAGTGGTTGAAATTACTGAAGTTGAGGAAGAAATTTTTAATTTCGGACCGAGTACAAATTTAATTCGTGTGCTTCAGGAAATTCGAGATCTGTCAGAATCTGGAAAAATTGAAGATGCTCAAAAAATGGCCGCTTCTGCCCTTGAGAAAATTCAAGAGAATGAAGAAAATAAATTTTATCTTAACCAAATTCGAAAAGAAGAAACTAAGTTATACTTTAATTTGGCTCAAGATGCTATGGCCGCAAAAAAATATTCTTTGGCAAGCCAGTATCTTTCAAGGTATAGAAAAAATGTCTCTCTTGAGCTGGAGGGAAGAAAAAGGCAAAGAGAAATTATGCTCAAACAGGAGGGTAAAAGTGATGTATCCTTAGTGGGCAAATTAGTTGAAGAGTTAGAAAAAGCGAAAAAAGATTTAACAGAAATTCGTGCAAAAGCGGGCCTTCCAGAGGATGATGCAAGGCCAGACTTTGAGAGATTAATGGAGTCCGAAAAAGCAAAAATGGGAACCTCAATGAGGCGAGCTGAAAGATTGTTGGAAAAAGCAAGAAAAGATAGTTCCGATGGACAATACGATCTGGCTTTAGATCAATTAGATGAGGCACTGGGAATACTCCCGTCAAATATTTCCAGTATCGCATTGATAAGTGATATTTATAAAGCAAAGCAGCAAATAACCTGGTATCGTATGGGTGAAGCAATGCTCAAGGGTAAGGTTGGAGAGGTTCAGGACTTGGTTGTTCAATATCAAGATGTTGAGGAATCCAGAAGGAAAGCGGAAACCGAAACCCTTGGGATTGAAGAACAAACAGATTTTGAAGCTGAAATGCTCAAAGCTAAGGAAAAAGTTGAAGAGCAGGCAGTTTTAGCCGAAGAAATGTTAGCTAAAGCTAAAGGCCAAATAAGGAAAAAAAATTATGAAGGCGCGGATGAGACACTTTTTAAAATTAAAACATTCCTGGAACCCAACACTCGAACATGGCCCATTATTTTAGATGCTGCTTTGTTAAAAAATCGAATCAATTTAGATAAAGCCGAAGATGCAAGAGAAGATAAAGATTGGGATTTAGCTAATCAATATTTAGATGCTTTTCGAACGGGCTTTTATCAAGATCGTGATATCCAAGGAGATCCTCTATCATATGGAAGACCAGGACTTAAGGCTACGGAGGGAGAAAAAGCAATGGATCAAGAATTGGACAAAGCAAAACGACTCGAAGATAGGATATCAGAGGATAAATCTAATCCTTACAAGAGAGATATTACAGAATTTTCTCCGGATTGGAAAGACACCCGACTGGCTTTGCAGGAGTATTTAATGCGTGCGAAAGTACAATTTATAAATGGTGATTTAACTGGTGCGACTGAAACATATCGAACTATTGAAACAAAATATTCCGATAATTATGAAGCCAAGGAGATGCTCAAAAGAATAGCTCAAATGCGTGCAGAGGAAAGTTATTTGGGATATCTTAAAACGAGGCAGGAAATGTTGGAAGAAATTGAACGGGAATGGGAAAGGCCCAAGGTTTTCGATCGTCAAATTGAAGAAGTGGAAAAAGTTCAAGAAGGACCTAGTACTTTAGAAAACAAATTAAAAATAATTCAAGTTCCGGGTGTACAATTTTTCGAATCCCCATTGCCGGAAGTTATGGCGGAACTCCAAAGGCAGGCAAAAATGTTTGATTTAACCGAGCCTGACCCCTCTAAAAAAGGCGTAAATATAATTCCTTTGCAAAATGGTGATGAACCTTTTCCTAATGTCACTATTACCCTGAATACTATGCCATTGGGGCAGATGATTCAATTTATCGCAGAGATGGTTAGTTGGACATACGATGTCCGGTCAGATGCTATTGTGGTATCTAAATCAGGTGGTACTTTTACAGGACGGTCTTTGGAAACCGAATTTTACGAAGTTACTCAGGGGACCATACAAAGAATGACTGGTGGGGCAGGTGGCGGTATGGGTGGTGGGGCCGATCCTTTTGCGCCTGCAGGAGGCGGCGGAGGTGGAGGTGGAGCGGACGACACAGGTGTAAAAATTAAATCTTTTTTAGAAGGTGCGGGGATACCTTTTGATGATACAAAAGGACACAAATTTGTATTTGATGGTTTCCAAATGATTGTTACCCACGAGAGGCGCTTTTTGGATTTAATTGAACGGATTTTAGAAAGACTCGATGCAGATTCCAGCAGACAAGTTGAAATTGAAACAAAATTTTTAGAGGTTCAAGAAGGTGCATTAGATGAAATAAGTTTTGATTGGTCGTATAATTTTGGCACACCAAGTTATTTAGTCGATCAAAGAACTGGACAACCAACATTGAATTCGAAAGGCGAGCCAATTTTATCATATCCTCGGAAGCTTTCTGGTGCAACTCGAACACTTGCTGAAGCTCACTCCCCCACAGGAGTAAGTCGAGATACCATCATCAGTATACCAGATAATACGGAGGCAAGTATGAACCTCAATAACCCCCTTCCAAACCTCCCTGGTAGAATTGGAATTGGAACAGGTGCCTCTGCATTTTTAGATGCGGAATTTTCGAGCGTAAATCTTTCTGCCGGAGGAGGGTCAATGATTCTTGGGGGAAGTCAGGCAAATTTACTTATTAGTGCATTACAGCGTAAACAGGGTACGGATCTGTTGAGTGCGCCCCGTATTACTGTAATGGATGGTCAGCCAGCACAAATTACAATAGCACAGGAATTTATTTATCCCACAGATTATGAACCCGCTCCCCTCCCTGGAGGAGGTGGTGGAGGTGGAGGAGCAAATCAGCAGGGAGCAGGTGCATTGGCTCAAGCAATTCAAATACAGAGTGCTATTCCACAGTTTGATACTGTAGCACCTGATGATGAGCAACCAGGTTTTCGTGAAGTTGGTGTGGTTATGGATGTTACTCCCCGTATTGAAAAATATAATTCCATTGCCTTGGAATTACAACCTAAGGTAACAGAATTTGATGGATTTATAGAGTACGGGGGTTCTTCCGCAATGATAGGAACTTCTGCAGTTGGTTCACCGCCAATGATTATTCAACCCTCGGGAATTTTAATGCCCATTTTTTCCGTTCGGAAAGTCAACACTTCCGTTACTATTTTTGATGGAGCGACCGTTATTATTGGTGGTTTAACTCGTGAGGAAGTAAAGACCGTAAACGATAAAGTCCCAGTTCTTGGAAATATTCCTTTAATTGGAAAGTTATTTCAATCGTCCGCTGAAAGTTACTCGAAGAAAAACCTGTTAATCTTTGTTAGTGCGAGTATTGTTTCGCGAGGTGGCTCTCCAGTCCGAGAAACTATACAAAATATTAGCCCTCAATCTATTTTTAAGGACCCAGTCATTATGACTCCAACTGGAACGATTCGACGCAATATGAAAGGCGGTATTCCAGCAACCCCATAATTACAATTTTTATTAACTGAACATCCTTTCCAGATATTCAAATTTTAAACCTATCGAAAAAGAAAAATCATAAGAATATCCTCCGCTATTACATATGAGTTTATTAAATGAAAATGATTAACCTAGAAAATAGAGCCCCTTACGCTTGTAGTTGAGCAGGGTTCAGCAAACTTGATAATAATTAGTTTATAATGTAATTTTAGATTATGCCCAAACCAGCCCCAAGCATTATTTCCAAAAACCAAAAGTTAAGGTTGGGGAAATTTTTGGGTAAAAATTTCTTACCATGGGTTTGTCTTGGGTTTATAGTTTTTGCAATTTATGAAAAAAGTGAAAGTCTTGTAAATAAAAAGTCGGAAGAAAAAAAAGAGAATATTACGGAATATTCCGATTCCAAAAAACAATTTCTTTCTTTACCATCAACCGATAATAAAACGGTAAAAAAGTTTCCAGTTGATCTAAAAGATTCGGAATGGTGCGAATTGCCGTATGACGATCTATCCCGCCATAAATCAATTTTAGCATTCGTTGACTGGTTAGGGGAATTTGAGGATCATAATTCTTTTCAGAATAATACCAATCAAAATGATCCAAGAATAAAATGGGATTTAATTAATCGTGGCAAGATATTGGCAAAAGAGCGGGCTAAAATTTTTGTACAAATTATCAAAGGCGACCCACAGAAAGCACTTGAATTAGCAGTCAGTCAGGATCAAAAAAATAATCTTCCCCCCACTGTATCTCAACATTTAGAAAAATGGGTTTCAACCAACGCAGACATTAAAGCAATGCATGTTTGTTTTGATCCGAAATCCCCGCAGGGAATGATCTTGCGAAAAGCAAGGTTTTTGGATGGAGAACAAGCCAATTTATTTTCTTATGGCAGAAGAAAATTTATTCCTACGGTGAAGAATTTGGCAATATGGGGGGTCAAATTAAACAATGTATTAGCCATTTCTGAGAAGTCTTACAGATTGTCTTCCAAGAAAGCGATTTCCGGAGAGATTCAGTTTAATTTAGAATTGGGTGGAGAAACATATAATTTTAATTCGCAAGAAGATAGAGAAAGCTTTTCAAGCTTTATCGATACAGCAGAAGAAAAATCCTGGAAATCAGGAACCATGCGATATCCCATAATTGCTGGTAGTACGGGCCATACTGTATTTAGTAATTATCAATTAGTTGGTGGTTTTTTCCCTGAACCTTTTACATGGGGCGAGGCAAATGCTTCGGCAGGAATTTTTGAGTTTAAATTAGCATGCATTGAAAATGAAGCCGAGAATAAATTGGTTTATAATTTACTGAAAAGACAGTTAGAGATTGGTACTTTACCTTCTTCGGCAT
>MDSV01079639.1_pt1 | contig 13654 bp, 17 predicted proteins | sample 810851 | NCBI WGS metagenome assembly MDSV01 (sample SAMN05326640, study PRJNA326480) | marine metagenome | isolation source: seawater | place: Atlantic Ocean: North East | collected 2012 | reverse complement strand
TTTTCAGTTAAAAATAAATATTTTTTTTATTTATTTTTTTATGTGTGGTATCACTGCTATATTTTATAAAAATAATAATAATGCTTTAGAAATTTATGAATCTTTATTATCTATTCAGCACAGAGGACAAGATGGAGCTGGTATATGTTGTATTAATGATAAAAGTAATATAATTATTTCAAGAAAAGGTTTAGTATCTGATTCATTTGATTATAATGAATTAAAAGAATTAAAAGGTAATGTGTATTTAGGACATAATCGTTATAAAACAAATAATGTACATTATTCATTTCAACCATTTAATTTAAAAAATAATAATTTTGATTTATATTTGTGCCATAATGGAAATATTATTAACACTAGAGTGATAGAAAATATTTTAAAAAATCATTATGATTTCATTAATGAAAATGAAGTATCTGATAGCTTATTATTGCTACAATTAATATTTTATTATATTAATAAAAAATGTTCAAGTATAAAAGAATTAAATGAAAATATAATATTTCAATTATCAGATTTTCTTCACGATAATATTATTGGTAGCTATAGTCTTATTTTGTATATTAGAAATTTTGGTCTTATATTATTAAAAGATAAAAATGGAATTAGACCATTAGTTTTTGGAAAAAATAATAATAATGATATATTGGTATCAAGTGAGTCATGTTCATTTAATAATATATTAAATTATAAAGTAAATAGAGAAATAGAATGTGGTGAAACATTAATTTTGAAGATTAATGGTGAAATTATACAAAATATTTATAAAAATAGTAGTTTATCACCATGTTTATTTGAGTATATATATTTTTCTAGATTAGATTCAATGTTATATGATATTTCTGTATATAATTTTCGATTCAATTTAGGTAAATTATTAGGAAAAATAATTCTAGAAAATAATTTAGATATTGATTTTATTATTCCTACACCAGAAACAAGTAGAGTATATGCATATGGTTTAAGTAATTATACAAAAATACCAATTCAAGAATGTATAATTAAAAATAGATATATAAATAGAACATTTATAATTAAAGATAAAAAGAATATTGAGTTAAATGTCAAGAGAAAATTTTCAGTTATAAAAGAACTTCTTAATGACAAAAAAGTATTGTTAATTGATGATTCAATTGTTAGAGGTAATACATCTAAAAATATTATTAATTTATTAAAAGAAGGTGGTACTTCTAAAATATTTTTTGCTTCAGCAGCACCTAAAATATATAATACAAATCAATATGGAATATATATAGAAAAACAAAATGAATTAATAACATACAAAAATCATGATAATAAAAATATAGCTAAATCAATAGGTGCTGATATGATATTTTATAATAATTTATATGAGACATTAAATTTAATTAAATTAATGAATAATAATATAAAAAATATGGAGATTTCAATGTTTAAACAATTATAAAAATGATGTAGTAAAATTTATATCCATAATTTTAAAATCCATACCTTTTATTTTAAGAATGTACAAATACAAAATAAAAAATAAAAATAATAAAAAAGGTATAAATAATAATATCCACGATACAAATTCATAACCTTCACTACAAAAAAAGTTCAATATCCAGGTCCATATTACAACAAATATAATATTAAATATTGATAAAATTAATTTATAGTGTTTAAAAAAATCTAAAATAATACTTATTATTGAATAAATTAGATATATTAAAGATGGAAGACAATAATTATAAAAATTTAAATTTTCTATCTTCATTATTATATTTTAATATATTATTTTAATTAAAATTTTTTTTTATATAATTTAATAAAAAATATAATATAATTATATAAATGAAAACTTGTTATTCATGTAGAGATTCACCAATAAAAAATGGAGTTTATAAAAGTGATTTAGAAAAATTCATTTTCGATCAAATACCAAAAGATAATAAACATTATCATAAAATAGGAGCTCAATCTAAAATTATTGAAAATTTAAAAGCTAATACATGTATTTTTTATTTTGCTTCTTCTAAAAGATTATTTACATTACCAATTAAAAAATTTGAAGATGCTTATGGTAAATTAAAAAATTCAGGTGTTACTAGAACAGATTCAAAAGGGAAAGCTAAATTTTTTTTAGATTGTCCCCAAGTTTATAAAAGTTTAGGTGGAAAAATTCACGAAAGACATATTCATTATTTATACTGGAATGAAAATAAAAAAGTATGGAATAGAAATTTATATACACAACCAATAATATGTGATGTTGGTCAAGATTTTGTTAAATTACATATGAATAAATGTTTAGTAATTGATGCTTTACCTTCACAAATGTATGATAAAAAACATATAAAAGGTGCGTATAATATTCCTGTTGATAAAAGATTAAACGAAAATGATTTAAAAAAAATCATTAACAAAAAATTTAATAAATTTTCAAAAAATATACCAATTATTATTTATTGTTATTATTCTAAATGTGATGCTGCTGAAAAGGTATTAAAAAGATTAAATAAACTAGGTTACAATAATATAGTTCATTATAAAAATGGTATTAAATCATGGAGAGGTCCAGTTGAATCAAATTAATTTTTAATAAAAAAAATATTTAATATTAAATTAACTATTTTAATAATATTATGGATAATTATAAATCTTTAGTTAGTGGCTTTATAAGTGGAATAGTTCATACTATTATAGGATATCCATTAGATACTATAAAAACATTAAAACAATCAAATATTAATATTAAAAATAAAAATTTATTTAATGGAATTAGTTATCCTTTAATGCAAGTATCGGTAATTAATTCAATAACATTTGGATCAAATAATTATTTGAAAAAATTTAATGATAATAGTACGAGTAATTTTTTTACAGGTATAATAACATCAATTATAACTACACCAATGGATAAATATAAAATAATGAGACAATATAATTATAAATATAATATTAATCTACAAAATTTTTTTAAAAGTTATAAATCTTTGTATATTGTATCTTTAAGGGAAGTACCAGCTACATTTATTTATTTTTCGACATATGATAATTTAAGAAAAAATAATATATCAATTTTTATAAGTGGATCAATAGCTGGTGCTAATTCTTGGTTATTAACTTATCCTTTTGATACTATTAAAACGAGGATTCAAAACGAATCTAGTAAAACTATCATAGAAGCTTATAATAAAGGTCATTTATTTAAAGGATTATCATTTTGTTTAATACGAGCTTTTTTAGTTAATGGAATAAATTTTAGTATTTATGAATATTGTATGAGTAATATAAAATAAAAAAAATTATTATTTTAATATATATAATTGAATTAAAATGAAATATGTATTAGCAGTAGTAATATTTATAGTTGCATTAGTAATTATAAATTTTAAATTTTATCCTTTCATTTTTAGAATAAAAAACACTAATTATTTTTTTTGTCATATTCCGAAAACTGGAGGTACTTCTTTTTCATTGACTTATGTAAATAATCCATTTAATAATATTCCTTGGCATATTAAAATTGGAAATTATCCAATAAGAATTCAAAGACAATTTATAGCTGTTGTAAGAAATCCATATGATAGATTAGTATCATGTTTTGAATATTTTAAAAAAGAAGGAATATATTACTCAAATTTAATAAATTTATATAAAAAAACTGGATTATCTTCAAAAAAATGGGTTTATAATAATAAAATAAATGACTTTACTTTATTTGTAAAAAAAGTTGTTAATAATGATCTTATAGATGTATGTTTTTACCCTCAAACAAATTTTATAAAATCTACTAAAAATAAAATTCATTGTAAAGTTATAAAATATGAAAATTTAATAAATGATTTAGAAAAAGTATTAAATATAAATATTTATTTACCTAAAATAAATGAATCTAGAAAAGTAAAAGAATGGAAGAAATATTATAATAAAGAAACTGCTTATTTAGTATATCATTTTTATAAAAGTGATTTTATAAATTTTAATTATGCATATTTTAAATACTAATTTAATTATTTAATAATAATCAATAATTTTTTAACATCATTAATTTTTGGAGAGTTACTAATATATTTTTTTTCTCTTTGTCTTCTAATATTTTTTATATTATTTTTTGTTCTTTTAATAAAAAATTTTTTATTATTTTCAGAATTTGTATTGTGAAATTTTTCTATTTTTACATCAGAATTAGTTTGATTTTTATTAATATCTTTTGAATAACTATCAACAGAAGATAATTAATTTAAACTATCATTACTTTTACTTATTTTTATATCATTATTTAATTTATTAATTTTATTATTCATAATATTCAGTATATTATAAATATACAAAATATTTATTTAAATATAAAAAAAATAGTAATAATAATTCAGATAAATTCATAATTTATAAATTGATTTAAAGTAAATAATTTATAATAATTTATAATGGAAGGATTACGTGATAAATATAAAATTATAACATTAAATAAAAGACAAGAATGTGATTTTGAACTATTAGTAAATGGTGGTTTTAGTCCTTTAAACGGTTTTCTTAAAAAAGACGATTATGAATCAGTTGTAAATGAAATGAGATTAAAATCAGGACAAATATGGGCACTGCCAATAACTTTATGTATTACTGAAAAAGAAGTTATAGATATAAAAAATAGCGAGTATGTTTTGCTTGAAAATGAGACAGGTTTATTACTTGGTTTAATGAATATTAGTGATGAAAACTCAATATATATTCCTAATATTAGTTTAGAAGCTGAAAAAGTGTATGGTGCTGATGATGATAATCATCCTTATGTTAATATACTAAGAAATTATGAAAAAGAAGGTAAAATTTATAATATTGGTGGAACTATTGAAAAATTTAAAATTCCACCAAGATATGATTTTATAGAATATAGGAAAACACCAGAAGAAGTTAAACAAGAAATAAAAGAAAAAGGTTGGGAAAAAATTGTTGCTTTTCAAACTAGAAATCCTATGCATAGAAGCCATTATGAATTGACAAAATATGCATTAGAACAAGCAGGTGAAGGTGCTAAGTTATTATTACATCCAGTAGTAGGAATTACACAAGACTGTGATATCAATTATCATCTTAGAGTCAAATGTTATAAAGAATTAATGAATTATTATGATAAAAATACAGCTATGTTATCATTATTACCATTAACAATGAGAATGGCAGGACCTAGAGAAGCTGTTATGCATGCACAAATACGAAAAAATTATGGAGCTACACATTTTATTGTAGGTAGAGATCATGCTGGACCATCTTATAAGAAAAAGGATGGAAGTGATTTCTATGGACATTATGATGCTCAAGATTTGTTAGTAAAACATGCTGAAGAAATTGGAATAAATGTTATATTTTCAAAATTGATTGTTTATGCTGAAAATAAAGATAATAAAGAGGGAATTTATTTACCAATTGATAAAGTTGATAAAGATAATTATGAAGTAAGAAATATTTCAGGTACAAAACAAAGAGAAATTTTAAGAAGTGGTGAAGATTTACCCGAATGGTTTTCGTTTAAAAATATAGCAAAAATATTAAAAGAGGAAATGAATAGTAATGGAAAACAAGGATTATGTTTATATTTTGTAGGCTTATCGGGAAGTGGAAAATCTACTATAGCTAATTATTTAATTAGTAAAATTTATGAATTAACAAATAAAAATGTTACTTATCTAGATGGAGATATAGTTAGAAGACATTTATCAAAAGGTTTAGGATTTAGTAGAGAAGATAGATCTATGAATGTTAGAAGAATAGGTTATGTATGTTCAGAAGTAGTTAAACATGGTGGTATTGTATTAGCAGCAAATATTGCACCATATGAAGATGACAGACAATATAATAGAGATATCATAAGTAATAATGGTAATTATATTGAAATATTCGTTAATACACCATTAAATAATTGTATGGAGAGAGATGTAAAAGGTTTATACAAACTAGCTATAGAGGGAAAAATCAAACAATTTACAGGTATAAGTGATCCATTTGAAGAACCAAAAGATGCTGAAATATCATTAGATGGTAGTAATACAATTGATGAATCATTAAATTTGATTATAAAATATTTAGTAGATAAAAATCTATTATAAAATCAAATTTTAATTAGTTTTATAAAATCTTCAAATTTATTTTTATTATCATATTTGAATTCATATTTCTTTATTTTTGGTTCATTATTGTATATATTTTTAGCTAAAATAATTTCCAATGTATTATTATCAAAAAATATTTCGGCTACATGAACATTTAAATGAATAAAATCATCAGCAATATCACATTTATTTAAAATACCAAAATCTATCCAGTTTATAGAATCATATGATATTAATTTTTTTATGTGATACTCTTTTGGATTTAGGTTAGATGAACTATATGGAGTTAATCCAAAAAATATTTTTTTTTTATATATTTCGATACATTTAAACATATAATTATTATTTCCAGGTTTAAATGTATTTATATTTAATATTTTAAATGGTTCCCATTTAAATAAGTCATTTGAGGTTGTAACCTGCATTGTTCTACATGCTCTTTTTACATTAGCTCTACAAAATAATAAATATTTATTAATTATTTTAGAATAAAAACAGCAAATATTAGAATCAAATAATGGAGCTTTTTCTTCAATAGATAATATTGGATTTTTAGGACAGTTATTGATTGAAATAATAGGAATTGTCATTTTTATCCATTTATCGTCAATAAATTTAAATAAATATACACCAGAGTCATTTGGAAATTCATTAAATGGTTTTTGATTTTTAATTTCACCGCCAATACCAAATAATTCGTTATTTTTACTGTAAAATGCTGTAAAATTATGTGCTGTAAGTCCTTTAGTTATGATACTTTTTTTATGATTTAATATATCTTTTTTTTTAATTGGAAGTTTTATATTTTTTAAATAAATTGTTTTCCCTTTTTGGGCAGAGTCAATACCTAAATATAGATCATATTTACCATTTTTTTTAATAATTGTCGGATATCTAAAATGATGATGTGGCATATATAAATATATAATATATTTAATTAATTTATAATAATAAAAATTGATTTTTTGCTAACATTTTAATAAAAAATATGGTAAAGTATTCTTCGATTGATAAGTCACATCATGTATGTAAAACAGTCAAAAAACATGATAAATTAAATTTTGAAAATAATTTAAAATTAAATGAAACTAACAAAGATATTGAAATTGTAAAATGTCCAATATGTTATGAAGATATAAAAGAAAGTAATTATATTATTACTAAATGTAACCATAAATTTTGTAATGATTGTTTATTTAAATCATTAGATGTAAAATCAGATTGTCCAATGTGTAGGCAACAATTATTTGATTTTAAGAAAATAAAAGATTTAACATCTTTTGATTTAGCTAGTGTAGAAGCTTCAACAATTCCAACACGGATAATTACTATTAGATATTTAGTAGATAGTTTAATTGATATAATTTATTTTGTATTTAACAATGAATATGAAGATAATATTGAAGATGAAAATAGCAATATAAATAGAGAAATTGTAAATACCTGTCTAATGAATCCTGGTTTTCGCAGTAAAATAAGTGGTATATTCTATGAAGTAATTACATCAACTATTAGAGGTTTATCTTTTATGAATTACCATTCACTATATGACTGGTTAAAGAAAAAATAATATAATATATAAAAAATAACAAATATTTATAAGTATGAAAAGAAAAATAGAAGATATTATAGAAGAAAATGATACTAATAAAAAACAAAAAACATATGATAATTGTCCTATATGTCTTGAATGTATCCAAAATACTAATTATGTAGTAACAAAATGTAATCATAGGTTTTGTTTTAGTTGTTTAATTCATTCATGTAATGTAAAAAATCAATGTCCTTTATGTAGATCAGAAATTGAAGAATTTAAGAATCAATTACCAAAATTTAGAAATTCTGATATGTTTGATAATATAATAAGTTCAATAAATAATAGATATTATAATATATTTGATTTAATTGACAAAATCAAAGAATCTATTTTTGAAGAAATAACAGAAGAAAATGATCAGTTAAGTGATAGAGAAAATATATATAAAAATAGTATTTTTAGAAGGCTAGAATTATCACTAAATCTTAATAATAATATTGATTTTTCATTAATGGATCATATACAAGAATTCATTAATAAAGTAATTATTGATAATACATATAGAATGTGTGAATGGTATCGAAGAAACTATTAAAAAATCGATAGTTTAGATGATTATAAAAAAAAAAATATGAGTAGCTTTAGTGAAATAGATCAAACTATACCAAATAATTTAAAAAAATTATTAAAATATAGGAATATACCAGATGCCTCTACATTAATTAGTAAAAAGTATAATAAAGGAAAAGGTATTATACCAGATGATTTAGATCAAAAAATGAAACAACGTGAATATGAGATTGTAAATGATGATATATTAAAAACAGTATTATATTTAGAAAATATAAGTATTGATGAATTAAAAGAAAAAAACTCTCATTTATCAGGTGAATATCCTGAAAATCAATTTCTAATGATTATGCAGAGCCATAATGTTAATGAAAAAGAATGGAAAGATATATTTAGAGGTGGTAATAAATTACCCTATATAATGTATCCACCACCAAAAAATTTTACAATAATCCACCAAAGATTTATTCAAATCTTTCAAGATTATGTATCTAACGAATATCATTTTAAATTATACTGCAGAAATATATTAGGTTTATTACCTGATGAATCAAAAAATATGTGTTTTTATGATTTATATTATGATCAAAAATGTAAAATAGTAAATGCTTTTTATTTCATATTTTTTGGTTTAGAAAATATACCACATTTTATTCATGATAAAGAATTAGCAAAAGATGAAATTAATACATTCAAAAAATTTAAAAATTTTTATATTTTTGATAAAAAATTTGATGGTAAAGTTATTGATTGGACTGAAATCCCATTACAATTATATGATATTGATGATAAACCAGAAGATTTTAGTGAAGATAATAAAAAAATGTTACGTAAATTAATTGATAATATAGTATATTATGCTAAAGTTGAATATAAAGATCCAAGTAAAAATTCGGATGTTTTAAATATAAGAATGTCTTTTACATTAATAAAAAATTTTTCAGAAAAGATTTTTTCTGATAAAGATAATTTTAATAAACTTCCAAAAGAAACTCAAGATGGTTTAATTGAAGTACTTGATCTTAAGCATGATTATATTTCTCTTTTTTCAATGAGTGAAAATGGATTAACTTATTTTATTAGAAAATGGACATCTTATTATTGGAATACAGATCCTAAAAATGAAAAAAGCTTAAAAAAATATTTAATACCACAAATATATTTCTATTGTCCTCGAATTAATTTAGATGAAATGAAAATTCATTGGCTAAAAATAAAAGTAATGAAAGGTAAAATTGATGATTTAAAAAATATCTGAAAAAACTATTATATTACAAATAATTATAAAGAAAGATTATATTTTTATTTAGAAACTAATAAAAATATCATATATTTTAAGATATTTAATTTACTATTTATATTCTATTTATTAATCATCTAATATCTATTTTATTTTTTCGCTTTTTTTAATTCATCATTTCTTAAATTATAATATGGTATATAGATTTCTTCACCATTTAAATTAATAATATCATAATTTTCAATTAATGTATTATTTGAATTAAGAATATGTATTTTAAAAAATCTTAAAGGTGTTATTATAAATCCTAATATATAAGTAATATTCATATAAGTATTTTAAGATTTGTTTTTAAGTAATTATTTCTTATCTAAGTTCTTTATTTTATCTTTTACAAATTCATCATAATATTTTTGTCCTAAATGTATTGATACTTCTTCATTTGTAGTTTTATTTTCTTCAATATTTTTTTTAAAGTGTAACATTTCTTCAAGTCTTGAAATTGGAAATGTAGTCGGGTTCTCAATAATAGTAAAAAATAAAGTAGGATATTTTTGGTGAATATAATAAAATTTATCCATCATTAATCTTTTGTAATTATCGATATTTTCTCTTTTTAAAACTAAATTATCTCTTTTTACGCAAAAAGTTATTAAATCTTCAATATTTTTTTTAATTGTATCTGCATTCTCTAATGTCTGCATACGAACTAAAGCTTCTTCATCTATTTTATCCATAATATATAATAAAATTTTTTTTTTAAATTAAAATATATGTTTTAATTAGATGTATATATATATACTAATTTATTTAATAATATTCTTCTTTTTATATTATTTATATGATTTGTATCATCGTTCTTCATTTATTGTAGAAAACTTTGATGATAAATATGGTCAAAATGAAAAATATTTAGATATGTTTGATAAAGAATATGTAGGATTTTATGATATAATCTATAAAGAAGATAAATACGAAGATGAATTAATGAATCATATTGAAAATGAAATTAAACATTTTGAAAATCCAAATATTTTAGTAGTAGGATGTGGTACTGGCTCATTATTAGAAAAAATAAAAAAGAAATATAAAAATACACATGGATTAGATAAATCAGAAAATATGTTAAAAAAATGTCAAGAAAATCATCCTTATATAAAAACTATTAAGGGTGATATATCTAGAGAAAATTTATTTAGTAAAAATTCATATGATATAATATTATTTGATTTAAATACATTAAATTATAATAATAAAAAAACAATTGAAAAAATTATTAAGAATGTAAAACCATATTTAACAAAAGATGGAATATTGTTTGTGCCAATTTTTGAAGAAAAATATTTAGAACCTAGACCAAGATATTATACAACAAATTATTACGATAATGAAAGAAATTTACATGGTTTTACGTATATAAATAATTTTTCACATAATTGTTATTATGTTAAAAACAAAAAAGAAAAAAATGGTTATAATTATAATTATTATGATAAAATTGTATTAAAAGATGGTAGTTCAAGAGTAAAAAAAATACCATTATTTATACCAGAAAAAGAAATAAAATATGAATTATTCTTAACAAATGGTTATTTATTAAAAAAAATATATCATTTTAATGAATTTTCTGAAGTATATTATGAAATAGGTATTTTTAAGAAAGGAATACATAAAATTAATGTTGAAAGAAATGATAAAAAAATAAATTAATATTTATATCAAATTTAATGTATTATATTATTAAATGAGTAAAAAGATATATATATCAATAGGATGGAGATGTGAATCTGCTGTAAGAAGAAGTGAATTATATAATTTAAAAAAACCTGATTATCAAACATGCGTATTTGATTTAATGATATCAAATTTAACTGGTGTATTATTATGCATCCAAGATAATTTTAAACATTTTTGTAATCCAAAATATTTAAAATATGATGGTAAAAATTATATTACAAACACATATTATAAGTTTAGATTTAATCATGAAACACCAGGACATTCTGATTTACATTTAAAAGAAAAATGGCCAGGTAATGATAAAAATTATTTTGTAAAAAATAATTTTAAAGAATTTATAGAAAGATATAAAAGAAGAATTGATAATTTTATGAACTATATTAAAAAAAATGATACTATAATATTTATATTACAAAGACCAGATATAGAAAAAAAAGAGGATCCTTTATTAAAATTATTAAAAGAAACATTAAAAAAAAAATACCCAAATAAAAATTTTGAGTTTGATTTATTTGAAGAAACTAAATTAGAACTTTTTAAACATGAATTAACAATGTCAGGACTAAATAAAAGACAATTCAATTTAAATTATTACAAAATTCCAAATAAATTATAAATAATTTAAATAAAAATTATTATATAAATTTATGGAAAATATAAATTATAGATTAATTAGTTGTATATTTTTTATAGTAAATATTTATTATTGTTATTTTAAAAATTATTATATTTATTGTCTATTATTTAGTAATTTATTAATTTCATCAGTAATATTACATTGGGTTTATTTTGATTTTAATTATATGGAATATGAAATTAATATTTTAAGAAAAATAGATAAATTTAATGTATTATTAGTAATATTATTTGGTAGTTATATATATTTTAAAAAATTAATAACAAAAAAAAATAATTTTATATTATCTTCATTAGTTATATATTTTGTTTGTATATGTTATTTTTTATGGAATTATGGATATGAAAAAAAAAAATATTGTTTTGATAAGAATGTAATAAATTCTGCTAAATACCATTCATTACTGCACTTTAGTGGATCAATTGGTCACTTAATAATAGTATTTCTATAATTTAACTAAAATCAGCACCATCATTTTCATCAATTATTTTATTTGTTAAAATAAATTTCATTAGATCACAATTTCCATTCTCATTTATTGTCATAAAAATATCAAATAATTCTTGGTCAGTTAAAACTGTGCCAATATTTCTTCTCCATAAATAAAATTTATTAAAATCAATTATAACTTTATTTTTTGAATTTTTTATATTAATATCAGCTATTTTATAAAATTCTGATTTTAGATATCCTTCAAAACTATCATCAATAATTTCTTCTTCATATTCTGGAACTTTCGGTAAATTATTATTTAAGGCTAATTCATCAAAATGATCAATAATAGATTCAAAATCAATATCTAATATTTTAATTTCTTTATCTTTTTTATTACATTTTAATCTGAAATTATTTGATTTAAAAGGGTTATTAATAAAACATGAAACATATGATGTGAAAAAAGTAACATATAAAATAGTAAAAATATAATTCATATAAATAATAAAAATTATTTTTTAGTATAAAACCCGCATTAAAATATAATATATAATATATGGATAATATAATAGATTATATAGCGTCTTCTTCAACTGGAAGATTAAATATAGTTGGTAGTAATATACAAAGTAATAAAGTTCAATCTTCAATTAAAACATCAGATGAAGCTGCTGCTGAAAGAAATAAAAAAGTAAATAAAAATGAATATATATGTGATAATATTGATACTAGTAATGAAGGATTTAGTAATTGTAATGTTCGATATAATTATCATAATAATTTTATATTATTTTTTATATTTATTTTATCATTAGTTTTTTTATATTATATTTATAAAATGTTATAAATGAATTTTAGTTAAAAATATATTTGAAAAAATATATTTATATTAAATATAATGAGTTCAAGATATTCAGAAAATAATTTTATTCAAAATAAAAAAAAATTAAAATCTTATCTTAATAAAATTAATAAAAATGGTGGATCAGAGAAAGATGAATCAAATAAAAGAACTTTTAAAGTAGTAGAATTAAATGGTAAAGTAGTTGATTTTGGTAACTTTACAATTAAAAAAATGACGTCAGGTGGAAATCCGGGACCTGGTCCAATAATTGCAGCTAGAAAAGCGTTGCAGTCAATATCAAAGTATTTAAAAATCAATAAATCAAAACTTAACGTAGATTTTATGATTCAAGAAATAACTAGGGGTAAATCACAATATAAAATATATGGACCATATAATGGATATTATAGAAAATATTCAAGTAAAGAACTTAAAGATAAAAAAATTAAAACCAAAGACGGTAAATTTATTACACTTGAATATGAACCAATAGTAAAAATACAAAAGGTTATGAATAAAAAAGGTGGTGGATGAGGATCATCTAATTTTAATATTAAAGATTTATTATAAGTAA
>MDSV01048514.1_pt1 | contig 13654 bp, 13 predicted proteins | sample 810851 | NCBI WGS metagenome assembly MDSV01 (sample SAMN05326640, study PRJNA326480) | marine metagenome | isolation source: seawater | place: Atlantic Ocean: North East | collected 2012 | reverse complement strand
ACAGCACAAGAAATAAATACTTTGTTGTTCATATTTTATAAATGAAATATAATCTAATTTTAATAAAATGGAAATAACAGAATTACAAAAAGATCTTGCTGCTACTTTTAGATGGGCTGCAAGACTAAATATGCATGAAGGGGTTGCCAATCATTTTAGCGCATGTCTACCTAACTCAACTACAGATTTCTACGTAAATAAATCAGGTATTCATTTTAGTAGAATGAAAGCAAGTGATCTTATTTTGGTCACTAAAGAAAATTTTAATGATTTAAAGACAAAACCAGAAATTGTAGACTCCACTGCAATTAACATCCACGGAACAATCCATCATAAAGTACCACATGCAAGATGTATTTTTCATGTACATTCAAAATATGCTACCGCTCTTTCAACGCTTAAAGACCCAACATTGCCTCCGATAGACCAGAACACAATGAGATTTTATAACAGAATATCTCATTACAATGAATACGGTGGAATGGGATTTGAAGACGAGTCAAAAAAGATGGCTAACGCATTGGGTAATAAACATCATATGTTGTTAGCTAATCATGGTATTTTAACCACGGGAGAAAGTGTATCTGATGGTTTCGATGCTCTTTATTATTTTGAAAAATCTGCAGAAACATATTTAACCGCTTTAGCAACAAATAAAGAATTAAATATAGCTAGTGACGAAGTTGCAGAAAAAACTGCTCAAGAATGGTCAAACTATCCAACTGACTTAGCAAGAGCTCACTTGGATCAAATTAGATTAATTTTGGATAAAGAAGAACCAGACTATAAAACGTAATTTAAATATAGTGACAAAATAAAATTCTGGATATAAAATATTAACATGCAAATAAATCTACTATCTGGCGCTCTTGGAGCTGAAATTTCAGGCGTAAATTTAAGAGACACTTCATTAGAAAATTGGAAAAAAATTAACAGTTTAATGTTAGAACATAAAGTTATTTTTTTCAGAGATCAAAATATAACTGCCGAAGAACAAATTGAATTAGCAAAAAAATTTGGAGATTTAGAAAGACATGTGTATGTCAAAGGACGTGAAGGGTACCCTGAGATTATAAGAATTATAAAGAGTCCTGAAGAAAAACAACAGTGGGGTGAAACATGGCACACTGATGTTAGTTATAATCCCAAACCTACAAAAGTAATTATATTAAAATCGGTGAAAATTCCCCCAGTTGGAGGAGATACCATGTTTTCAAATATGGAATTAGCATATGAAACATTAGATGACAAAATTAAAGATAAAATAAAAAATAAAAAAGCTATACATAGTTCTCTTGGTGCTGCTGCATTTGTAGAAGCTTACAAAGAGATGGAAGGTAATGGAAATTTAGATGAATATTCTAACACACACCCAATAGTAAGAACTCATCCAGAAACTGGTAAAAAAATTCTTTATGTAAATTCAATGTATACAAAAAAAATTATTGATTTGGATGAGGTAGAAAGTAATAAAATACTAAAAGAATTATTTGCACATCAAGAAAGACTTGATTTTACGTGTAGATTTAAATGGACAGAAAATGCAGTAGCTATTTGGGACAACAGAAGCACGCAACATCAAGGTTTAACTGATTTTTTCCCAGGCAGAGGTCTTGGTCACGAAAGAGTAATGGATAGAATTGCTATTGAAGGTGACAATCCTCAATAAAATAAATGAAATTTGATTATTTAATTGTGGGTGCTGGATCTGCAGGGTGTGTTCTTGCAAACAGACTTTCTGGAGACAATAATAATAGCGTTGCAATCTTTGAAGCAGGTGGCTCAAGCGATATCTGGAAAGTAAAAATGCCACTAGCATTGTTGTACACAATGCATGATCCTAAATATAATTGGAAATATTATTCTGAACCTGAGCCATATTTAAATAATAGAAGGGTTTTTTGTCCAAGAGGTAAAATGATAGGAGGATGTTCCTCGCATAATGGCATGGTATTTGTTAGAGGTAACAGGGATGATTACTCAAGATGGGAAAATTTTGGGTTAAAAAATTGGTCTTATGAAAAAGTTTTGCCTTATTTTAAGAAAATAGAAACATGGTCTGAAGGCGAAAATCAATACAGAGGATCCCTCGGGCCGCTGCCAATAAATCAATCTAAAAATGATAATCCTTTGTTTAAGGCTTTCATAGACTCAGCTGGACAAGCTGGTCATAAAATAAACATTGATATGAATGGAGAAGAGCAGGAAGGTTTTGGAATGTTTGATACGACAATGCACGAAGGTGAAAGAGCTGGAGTTGCGAAGTATTATCTTAAACCAGTAAAAAATAGAGAAAATTTAAAAATTTTTGAATACTCTTTTGTAGAAAAAATATTATTTGAGGGAAAAAAAGCTATTGGTATTCAAGTTAAAATTAAGAATAAGGTAGAAAAAATATATGCTAATAAAGAGGTGATATTAAGTGGAGGATCTATTAACTCGCCTCAACTTTTAATGCTGTCGGGTATCGGAGATTCAAAACACTTGAAAGACAAAGGTATAAAAGTTGTAAACGAAATTAAAGGTGTAGGACTAAATTTACAGGATCATTTAGAAACTTATATTCAACAAGAGTGTAAAACCCCTAATACTTTATATACATATACCAAATTTATTCCAAAAGTATTGGCTGGAATACAGTGGTTTATGTTTAAATCAGGACCATGTTCAAAATCGTTTTTGGAAGCAGGTGGTTTTGCAAAATCATCTCCTGAAAAAAAAGTTGCAAATATTCAGTTCCATTTTTTTCCTTCGTTTGTAATTAATCATGGTCTAGAAGATCCTAGCTCTCATGGTTATCAATTACACGCAAGTCCAAATCATCCCAAAAGTAGAGGTCATATAACTCTTAATTCATCTGATCCTTATGATTATCCAAAAATTTTATTTAATTATTTAAAAGAGGAGGAAGATTTAAAACAAACAAGAGAGTGTATACATGTGGCAAGAAATATTTTATCCCAACCATCTCTTGCCGAACATGCTGGCAAAGAGATTGGTCCAGGATCTGACGCCCAATCCGACGAGGAATTGAATGAATATATCAAATCCAAAGCAGATACTGCCTACCACCCATGTGGTACTTGTAAAATGGGTATTGATGAAATGGCAGTAGTTGATGAAAGTTTAAGAGTAAAAGGTATTAAAAATCTTAGAATTGTAGATGCATCAGTTATACCAGAAATACCTAGTGCAAACCTTAATGCACCTGTCTTAATGATAGCTGAAAAAGCATCTGATTTAATATTAAATTAATATAAATATTCAAATATCAAATTTAATTTTTATTTGGTATATGTGATTAATGAGAAGCCCCAACAATAACCCAAAAGGTATTATTTTTATTCTTGTTGGGATGGCATTATTTTCTGTTCAAGACTCACTAATAAAATTTATTTTTAACGATGTAGCTCTATATGAATTGTATTTTGGAAGAACGCTAATAGCAGCTTTACTTTTAATTATATTTTTAATTTATAAAAAAGAAAAAATTATTTTAAAAACTCATTATCCAGTTTTAACCGCTGTAAGAGTTACTTTATTTTTCTTTGGCTTCAGTTTTTTTTATATTTCTCTGACATTTATGACTCTCGCAATGGCTAACGCTTTATTTTTTTCTAGTCCATTTTTTATGTCAATATTTGCCAAATTCTTTTTAAAAGAAGAAATTGGAATTAGACGTTGGTCTGCGATTTTAGTTGGATTTGTTGGAGTATACATTGTTTTAAACCCAAATTTTAACGACTTTAATTATTTTAAATTAGCACCTGTAGCTTGTGCACTATGTTATGCATCATCTATGACTATAACGAAATATACATCTGATAAAGATAACGTGTTTACTCAAATGATTTGGCTTTATATTATTGCTACTACATTTAGTATTTTAATTTATTTATTTACAGGTGATGGTAACTTAAACAGTTTTTCTAATCCAACTATGCAATTTATTACTCGAGAATGGTTTGTGAACCCATCATATGCATGGCCTTATGTTTTTGCGATGGGATTGGTTGGAGGATTAGCATTTTATTGTGTATTCTCTGCTTACAGTGTTGCTTCACCTTCTGTAGTTTCATTATTTGAATATTCTTTAATAATTTGGGCAATGGTAGCTGGTTATTTATTGTTTAAGGATGTACCTACTTTAAGAACATTTGTTGGTGTTGGTCTTATTATTGGAGCAGGTGTATATATTTATATTAGAGAGAAGAAAAGAGATCAGATGATAGTAACGGATACACCAAATAGATGAGGAAAAATTTTATACCAACAATAGATATATCTTCGATTTTAGAGGACATTAATTCAAAAAAATCAAAAAAAATAATTAAGAAAATTGATAAAGCATGTTTTGAAGTTGGCTTCTTTCAAATTGTTAATCATGGAATAAGTAAAAATCAAATCCAAAATATATCAAGAATTGGAAATAAATTTTTTAAATCTTCTGATCAAAATAAAATTAATTTAGCTCCAAAAAAATGGAATAATAAAAATAAAAATACTTATAGAGGTTATTTTCCAAATAAAGTTAACGGAAAAGAAGGATTGGACATTGGTGATACAAAGGTCACAAAAAAATATGCTCAAAAGATAAAAAATCAATATATAGAGTATTTAGATCTAGGTAAATCTATTGATAAAAAATCTGTACAAATTTTATCTAGGTATTTTAATAGTATTTTCTTTTTATCCGAAATTTTATTTAAATGTGTAATTAAGATTTATAAAAAAGATACAATTATATCAAAAGAAGCATTTTCTAGATTAAAAACACTTAGTACTTTAAGGTTCAATTATTATCCAAAACAGTCAAAACCTGTTGAAATTTCTAAGCAAGACGGTGTTCCATTGGGTTGTGAAACTCATGTTGATAGTGGAATTTTTACTGTTTTATACCAAGACAAAATAGGTGGATTACAGGTTCAAAATAAAAATAATGAAAAATGGTATGATGTTCCTTTTAATGAAAAAGCGCTAGTGGTAAACACTGGAAGGGCTCTTGAATTTTTAAGCAAAGGTAGATTTAAAGCAACAAATCATAGAGTTATTTGGAATAAATCTGAAAGAATGTCTATACCTTTCTTCTTTGAACCATCTTACGATTTCAAGATGAGCACATCATTTTTAATTAAAAATCAACCCGAAAACACTGGTCAAATGTACGAAAAGTTCTTAAATAGATCACTTAAAAAATTTATTGAATATCAAAGATAATAATAATATTATTACACTATAAAGCGATACATAACTCGTCGTTATTATTTCATAGCTAACGAAAGTGGGATCGGTCGTCTTTAAATTAATTTTTAAAGGAGGCTTTATGAAATTTGGATATTTTTGTAATACAACAAATTGGACACACAAACCGTACGATAAACTTTTAGATGAAACTAGAGAAATAACAGAATATTGTGATAAAAGTAAATGGGACTCTATATGGTATACTGAGCATCATTTTAATCATGAGGGAATGGAATCCCTTACAAACCCTTTGATGATGGGGGTTGATGCGGCTGCTAGAACAAAAAATATAAGAATAGGTCAAGCCTGTAATGTGATTACATTTCATAATCCAATTAGAATGGCTGAGGATATAGCTTTATTAGACCAATTATCAAAAGGACGTGTTGAGGTTGGTATTGGAAGAGGAATTTATGGAAGAGAAGCGATTAATTTAAATAAAGAAGCAGACATGAAAGACCAAGCAAAAAATTTTAGATTATTTGAAGAAACTTTAATAATTTTAAAAAAGGCTTGGAAGGAAGAATTTTTTAATCATAAAGGGGAATTTTATACCTACCCTGCTCCAAATTACGTATGGCAACATGATATGAGTCCTCCTAATAAAGAATTGGTAAATCTTGAAACAAATATTATGGAAAATATCAGCGTGCTTCCAAAACCTTATCAAAAACCTTGCCCTCCAATTCATCAGGTTGTTGATGGAATTAGATCAATTGAATGGGCTGCACAACAGGGTCTTAATATAATAATGTGGATACCTACTGTAAAAGCACTTAAAATTAAATTTGAAGCATTTAAAAATGCAAAATCAGAAACTGAAAAAAGGAATGTACCGTTGGGTGAGGGAATATCTTTAGTAAGAGATATGTTTGTAGCAGACACAATGGAAGAAGCTAAAGAAAAAGCTGGTGAGCATATGGTCAATTATATGAGATGGGTCTGTCATTGGAGAGGTCTTGGAAATCATATGGATCCTGGAGAGGAACTACCAGAAACAAAAGGGAAATTAGATTTATTAAGTTATGACTTCCTACATAAAAGAAATATGTTATTTGGAACTCCAGAATATGTTATAGACAAAATTAAAGAACTAAAAAGCGAGCTTAATTTACAAAATCTACAGGTTTGGTCGAATTTTCCAGGGGTTAAACATCAAGATTGTATGAAAAGTATAAAACTATTTACTGAAAAAGTAATGCCACACTTCAAAGATGATATAGATACAGAAGTCAAAAAAGTTTCGTGAAAAAATCTAAAAAGCTCTTAACCGGAGGGCAAGCTGCAGTCCAATCTTTAAAAAAAGAAGGTGTAAAACATGTTTTTGGTTTAATAGGTTCAGCCACAATGGAAATGTTTGATGCACTATACCATGAAAAAAAAATTAGATTTATTGGTGTAAGAGATGAAAGAACAGGCACTCACATGGCAGACGGTTATGCGAGAGCTTCTAATCAACCTGGAATAATTATTGCTGGTCAAAATGGACCTGGGGCAACAAATTTAGTTACAGGTCTAGCTCAAGCTAAAGCTGCTTTTTCTCCAGTGATATCTATAGCTGGATTGTATTCAACTAAGGATAAAATGGAAGATGCTTTTCAAGGACTTGACCAACAATCATTATTTGAGCCAGTAACAAAAAAAACTTTTACAGTAAAAAAATCAAAAAAAATTTCTCAATATTTAAGCAATGCATTTAAAGTTGCAATGTCTCCAAGAAGAGGACCCGTATGCATAAACATACCAAGAAATATATTAGCTGAAAAATCATTTTATAAAATTAACGATAAGGGTATGTCATATAAAAAAAATTATAATATTAGAGCGAAAACTACAGTTATAAATAAGTCTTTAAACTTAATAAATAAATCAAAAAGATTTGTAATTATTGTTGGAGCAGGTATTAAATACAATTCAAGTTTTAAGACTGTAACTAAATTAGCAGAATATTTAAATGTTCCAATCGTAACTGCAGCCGGTCATGGTGATGCTATTCCAAATGATCATAAACTTAATAGTGGTCAAATGGGGCCAAGGGGTAACCCTGTTGCTACAAAGCTCATGAAGGAAGCAGATGTTATATTGGCTCTAGGAACAAGATTGGGTTTTAATTCAACTTTTTATTCTTATGAAAATATTAATAAAAAAGCAAAAATTATTCAGGTTGAGCTTGAAAAAAAAATGATTGGAAAGTATTTTCCAATATCGATAGGAATTTTAGCTGATGCAGCTACGGTAGCTACTCAATTATTAAAAGCATTAAAACAGAAAAAAATATCACCTAACACAGATGAATGGACTAAAAGATTTATCACTGATAGAGCAAAATTTTTAATAAATAGAGATAAAATTAAATCAACCAATAATCCTATACAGCCAAATGCACTTTTTAAAGAATTGAGAAAAGTGTTACCAAAAAATACTGCTATTACTTTAGACGCTGGAACTTTATGTTTGCAAGCTACAGATTCTTTAAACTATTTCAAGCCGCCTTCTCTTTTTTCACCTTTAGACTTTGGTTTGGTAGGTTTCTCTTTTGCTTGTGGCTTGGGTATAAAATTAGCAAATCCAAAAAAAACTGTTGTAAGTTTAATGGGAGATGGAGGATTTGGGATGACTATATCAGAGTTAAGCACTGCTGTTGAATACAAAATTAATACAATAACAATTATAATGAACAATAAAAGCTGGGGAGCTGAAAAAGCTTATCAAAAGGATTTTTTTGGAAAAAGATATTTAGGAGCTGATATCACTAGCCCTCCTTTTGATAAAGTTGCAAATCTCTATGGGGCTAAAGGATATAAAGTAAAAAAATTATCAGAAGTAAAAAAAGTATTCAAGAATGCTTTAAGAGCTAATAGACCAGTTGTAATTGATGTTGATGTAGATCCAAAAGCACTATACAGTTTTAGACGAGATAGTTTTAAACATAGAGTAAAAAAATGAAGTTAGAATTAAGAAAATTTATAAAATCTGTTGATAAAACTTTCATTGAAGGTGGGAAAGAAGCCAAAGAACCTGTTTTATTAGTTTCGGTCGCAGCAGTCTTCAAAAATCCATGGGATGAAAAAGGATTTGTAGAGGACCTAAAACCAACAATTCTAGATCTCGCTCCAAAACTAGGTGACATTTTAGTGCCAGAACTAATAAAAGAAATTGGGTCACCAAATAAAATATTGGCGTATGGTAAAGCTGGGGTAGTAGGATTAGATGGAGAGATTGAACATGCATCTGCATTTATTCATACTTTAAGATTTGGAAATAAATTTAGAGATGCTGTAGGTGGAACATCTTATTTAAGTTTCACAAACACTAGAGGACCTGCTGGATCAAAGATTTCAATACCAATGATGCATAAAACAGACAGTGGGTTACGTCCGTATTATCTCACTCATGAATTTACAATTCATGATGCGCCGTTTGATAATGAAATTGTAGTTGCAATTGGTGGCGCTTCAACTGGAAGAGCTCATGCCAGAACTGGTGATAGATATCAAGACATGAAAGAGATGGGTATCGAACCAAAATAAATCGATGATTAACGGAACAGATGCAAGCGGTACTTTTTACGTTTTAAATAAGAAACAAGGTATACCAATCATTTTTATTCATGGGGTTGGGTTAAGTCATAAAATATGGGAGTCACAAATAAATTCATTTGATAATACTGTATTAACTTATGATATTTTAGGACACGGCAAAACACCTTTAAATAAAACTAACTTAAGTTTTAACGATTTTTCATCACAATTATTAAGTTTAATAGATGAACTTAAATTTAAAAAAATTCATCTTATTGGATTTTCTATAGGATCTCTAATTGCTAGAAACTTTGCTGTAAATTATAATGATAGATTGAAAAGTTTAACTTTATTATGTTCGGTATTTAAAAGAAATAGGGAACAACAACAAATAGTAAATGATAGGTTTGAATTATCAAAAAAAAGTAGAATTCTTTCAAAGCAAGCATTGAAAAGATGGTTCTCTGATCAATTTATAGAACGAAATCCAAAAATTTATGAGGAAATTACATCAATGTTAAATAATAATAATATGGATGATTTTCTTAAAATTTACGAGCTTTTTGTAAAAAATGAAGATAAGGAAAAATTTGAAAATATTAATGTTAAAACTTTAATAATGACTGGTGAATTTGATATTGGATCGACTCCGGAAATGTCCAAAAATCTAAGTCAATATATTAAAAATTCTATCGTCAAAATAATAAAAAAAGGAAAACATCTATGTAGTATTGAGTGTGCGGATGATGTAAATAAGTCTATAAAGGATCATATAAATTAAGAGAATGGAAAAATTAAAAGAATATAAGATGTTTATTGGGGGTGAATGGGTAGACTCTAATACTAAAAGAACTTTTAAAACACTTAATCCAGAAAATAATAAACCATGGGCTAAAGTTCCTGAGGCAAGTGCAGAAGATGTTGATAAAGCTGTTAAGGCTGCACATAAAGCTTTTGAAGGAGAATGGTCTAAATTATTACCAAGAGATAGAGCTAAGTATTTAAGATTAATTGGTCAAAAGTTAAGAGAAAATTCAAAGATGTTGGGTGAGATAGAAACGATAGATACAGGTAAGCTTTTTAGAGAAACAAATAAGCAAGCAAATTATATTGCTGAATATTATGATTATTATGCGGGACTAGCCGATAAAGTTGAAGGAACCGTATTACCTATCGATAAACCCAACGTACAAGCTATCACAACAAGAATACCAATCGGAGTAATTGCTGCAATTGTTCCATGGAATTCACAAATGTTTTTAACTGCAACTAAACTAGCGCCAGCTTTAGCAACTGGAAATACTATAGTTATAAAATGTTCGGAATTAGCTCCTGCAGTTATGTTTGAGTTTGCAAGACTTATTGAAGAGACTGGAATACCTAAAGGGGTTGTAAACGTCATTACTGGATTTGGAGAACCATGTGGTAAAGCACTGACCACTCATGATTTGGTTGAAAAAATAGCTTTTACAGGAGGACCCGATACAGCAAGGCATATTATAAAAAATTCTGCTGATAATTTATCCGAAGTGAGTTTAGAGCTTGGAGGAAAAAGTCCAGTTGTAGTATTTAATGATGCGCATCAAGAAAATGCAATAAATGGAATAACCGCAGGTATATTTGGAGCGAGCGGACAAAGTTGTATAGCTGGATCGAGACTATATTTGCAAGATGAAATTTATGATGAATTTTTAGACAAGCTAACAGAGAGGGCAAAAAAAATTAAGATTGGCACTCCTATGGATCCTGAGACTGAGATGGGTCCCTTAAGTAATTTCAAACAATTAGAAGTTATAGAAAAAAATATAAAGTCTACAGTTGATCAAGGTGGTAAAATCAAATGTGGTGGTGAGAGGCATAAATTTTCAAATGAAGGATATTATTTTCCACCAACTATAATTGAATGCGAAAGCCATAATCTACCTGCAGCAGAAAATGAGTTATTTGGACCAGTTTTATCAGTTATGAAATTTAAAACTGAGAAAGAGGTGATAAAAAAAATGAACGATAATCAATATGGTTTATCATCTGGAGTTTATACACGTGATTTAGCAAGAGGGCTTCGTGTTTCAAATTCTATTAGAGCAGGAATTACTTTTGTAAATACTTATAGACTTATATCCCCATCCGCTCCCTTCGGTGGAATTAAAGATAGTGGTTATGGAAAAGAAGCTGGAATAGACTCAATCAAAGATTACACAAGAGTAAAAACAATTTGGTATTATACATCTGATGAACCAACTTTAGATCCTTTTTCTATGAGATAACAGATTTTAATTAACCTGCTAGATTTAAAGCAAAGTAACTAAATAGAAATAAAATCGCTAAAGTTGTTAAGAATATCGTTGTAATAGATTTTCCAGTTTGTCTTAACTGAATATATGATAAGAAAAACAAACCAAATGATGTAATTAAAAAATATATTGCTGGTATTTCACCATCTATAGCGGCCATATTTAATTAATTTAAACTATTATAATTAAAAATTATAGATAAAAAAAACCCCATGCTTAGTTAAAAGCATGGGGTTAATATTATATAACGTATAAATATTTAAAATTGTTTAGCTATTGAGACTTTTAAAGTATATGTCTCAACACCATCCAATGTGATAACGTTAGCACCACCCTGGTTTGACACAGTAGAAGTAAAAGTTGCACCATCTATATCTGCATATTCAGCTGCCACTTTTAATAAAGCACCACTGTCTAAATCTATTCTTTTACCTAAACCAACAACTGTACCTGAAACATCTGCGTCAGGATATTTTGCTCCAGTTGCAACTGACTCATCAGTTTCTAAAGTCATTTCCATATGACCAATTTTTAAAAATGTATCACCTGGAGTTGGCAATTCTGCGTAAACTGTATAAGCTCCTGCAGCCATGTTAACATCTACCGTGTTAGTTCCAGATGTCTCTATGTCATCGTCTCCAGTGTTTCCACCATCACCTAGTTTAGCTGTGTAAGGAATTACATCTACACCAAGAACTAATCCATTATCCATTTCAAATTCTGCAAAAATTGAAGCATAAGCAAATGTACCTGAATCGTCCTTTTTTGTAATTGCGCTTGTTGTTTTTAATTTCTCTTGTCCAGAAGCATCATAGTTACCTAAAGCACCACTTAAACCTAGCCTTGGTCCGGCATATGAAGCTGAAATCATAAATATTGTAGTTAGTACTGCTACAATAATAGTTTTTGTTTTGTTCATAATTGTCCTTTATAAATATTTATTTTTATATAATCAGAGTCTAAATAAGTTATTTAAGCGGGGTTTACAATGTTTAAAACCCTTATATTTTCTATAAACCTTTAATGTTGCATATATGCAACAAAAAAATCGTTTAAAATCAACATTTTAATTAACAATTAGAAGTTGTAAAATTAAGTAGAAATTTCACTTATTAAATCTCCTAATTTGCAAAATAATAGTTTTGATAATTCTGAATTTTAATATTTAATTTGAATAATTATAATTTTAACAACTAGAGGGAAAATATGAAAAAAATATTGTCTACAATGTTCGTTTTATTATTTTGCTTTTCCTCAAAAGCATTATCTGACGGACATGGAATAAAAATGGGTATAATTTTAGGTTTTACTGGTCCAATTGAATCTCTTACTCCTGCAATGGCAGCATCTGCTGAACTTGCTTTTAAAGAGGCATCTGACTCTGGATCTTTATTAGGGGGAAAAAAAATATCAGTTGAAAGAGCTGACTCAACATGTGTGGACTCGGCAGCCGCAACTTCAGCAGCTGAAGGATTAATTTCAGGTGGTGTTGTCGCCATTATGGGTGCAGATTGCTCAGGTGTTACAGGCGCAATTGCAACAAATGTAGCAGTACCAAATGGAGTTGTGATGATATCACCTTCGGCAACTTCACCTGGTTTGTCAGAGTTAAATGATAACGGTTATTTCTTTAGAACAGCACCTTCGGATGCAAGAGGAGGTCAAATACTCGCTGACATAACTAAAGATAGAAAAATTAAGAGTGTTGCAATTACTTATACTAATAATGATTATGGTAAAGGACTTGCGGATGTTTATGCTGCTGCGGTAAAAGCACATGGAATAAAAGTAACTACAGTTGCTGCACATGAAGATGGTAAAGCAGATTATTCAGCTGAAGTCGCAACTTTAGCATCAGCAGGTGGAGATGCTGTAGCTGTTATTGGATATTTAGATCAAGGTGGAAAAGGAATTATTCAGAATTCCTTAGACTCTGGAGCTTTTGATACATTTATTTTATCAGACGGTATGATAGGCGACTCATTAACAGATGCTTTTGGAAAAGACTTAAACAAATCTTTTGGTTCGTTACCGGGCTCTACAGGAAAAGGAGCAGGTGTTTTTACGAAAGTTGCAAAAGCTGGTGGAATTGATTCATCAGGGCCTTACACTGGAGAGTCATACGATGCTGCCGCGCTAATTACCTTGGCTATGCAAGCAGGAGGAAAAGCAGACAGAGCAACTATACAAGCAAACGTAATGAGTGTTGCTAACGCTCCTGGAAAAAAGATTTATCCTGGTGAACTAGGAAAAGCTTTAGATTTATTAGCTAAAGGTAAACCAATAAATTATGAAGGTGCTACTGGAGTAGAATTTACAGAAGTTGGAGAAGCTTTTGGCTCTTTTTTAGAAAAAGAAATTAAAGGTGGTAAATTCAAAACAAAAAAACAAAGATAAATAATAATTTAAGCCCCGAACTTTAATTTTTCGGGGCTTTTTTAGAATAAATATTTGTCAGCCAGGTACATAAAAATACCAAAAGCAAAACCTAATAAAATATAATACATTTAAATAAACGACCTTATTACTTTGTATATTTCGTCTTTTGTTGTTTCACCTATGCTTCTATAAACTTCTTGGTTATTCTTAAATATT